>Ga0070740_10001615_pt1 | contig 29910 bp, 29 predicted proteins | sample Coa_R2_FD_67286 | JGI IMG/M metagenome (GOLD analysis project Ga0070740, IMG submission 67286) | Surface soil microbial communities from Centralia Pennsylvania, which are recovering from an underground coalmine fire - Coalmine... | ecosystem: Environmental > Terrestrial > Soil > Unclassified ...
GAAGGTTTCGCGCCTGCTGCGCCCCGTAGGGCCTGGACCCTTGTCTCAGTGTCCATCTCCGGGCTCCTCCTCTCAGAGCCCGCACCGGTTATAGGCTTGGTGGGCCATTACCCCGCCAACAACCTGATCGGCCGCAGTCCCATCTTGAAGCGACTGAAGAAGCATGCTCCTCCAGCCCTTTGGACTCAAGGCCATTCCAGAACCCTGAATCTATCGTGAATTAGCCCCAGTTTCCCGGGATTGTTCACGTCTTCAAGTTAGGTTGACTACGTGCTACTGAGCCGTACGCCGCGCCTTCCACAGCCGGAAGACGCTTGACTCGCATGGCTTAATCCCATGCCGATAGCAGTCGGGTCCGGCAGGATCAACCGGATTCAATTATCGGGAGTACAGCACTATCGGCTTATGCGAGGTAGCAAACAGCCCATGTAATCAGATTCAATCCGGTGACGGGTTGAACCCTCATGATGTTTGCACACCAGGAGGTCGATGCTTCATAGTCGGGCGAGACCCGCCTTGGCACCGATGCCGCCAATAAAGCGTGCAAACAAACACCACCGCTGGTGGTGGATATAAGCCTTGCCTTACAAGCTACCCCAAACAAATGTACAGGATGGCGTGATGATAGAATGCTATTACGATGTGACATACTTGCTTGATGTTTTTTACAAATGAGACCAAGCAACTAATAAGCGAAAACTAACTACTAAAATCAAACTGATGTTCCTGGAACGTAGATTTTGTATACACCTTTGTGAAGTGTGGCTTCATCAGTGTTATATACTTAACAAATGATAAATAAAACTGATGCAAAAATCAGCCCTATTTCTTATACTGATAGTTGTCATCCTTCCGATTCTACTGGTCGGTCCTTCTGCTGTGGCAGCTAGCCAGACCCAGATAATCCTATCCTGCTCAACGCCTCCACCCGGTTCCCATGTCCCTAACGGTTGCATATCCTCTGAATTAGTTGGAACTCCTCCTATAACAAGTGGGAGTACATTGTACATAATTGGTGGGTTCTGGGTTTGGTGTCAAAGCACAACTGGCGGTGGAAACTCTTACGGCCCCGACTGTGCAGGTTCGATCTACGTTGAAGAGGTTAATCTTGTAACGGGTGCAGGAGTCTATGACGCCACGGCTATAAGAGGAACCTCTGATACAACAACTGCACCATTCCAAGTTACCTTCACCTCGACAGATGGCGATATGTCATGCACTCTCAGCGTGACTCCTGGTTCAAGTACTTTATCTGGGACCTGCGATAAGGTACCTATTACGTTCAGCGATGCAATCGTTCGAGTTACATAATTCAAAGGATGACGAACGAGATATTTTTATAAATTTATTCGCTTAGATAATACAACATATACAATAATTTTTGAAATCGTTTTATGGTTTATCTGTTTCACAATCCCAATGATATCGAACCTATAGCGACAAAAGTAGAAAGGGAGCCCGACCCTTGGTTGGCCAACGTATTACCCATGTTCGCTCCAAATAAAGTCATAGGAGACACTTGACCATTAAAGTTGTTAGAGTTTATAATCTCACCGATTAGCTGAAGGTTGATTATCACCTGAAGCATTCCTGCTTGCCATCGGCGAACTGATGCAACCTGCCCCGAGAGCATAGAAGCCTGAATCTTTACATCGCACGAAATCGTACCAGAGGCAAAGTCAACTTCGAGGTATAGTGACTTTAGTGTAATACCAGAAGCTTGACCCTGGAAGGTATAGATTGATCTTTTGATGGACTAGGTCAATTCCATCTGAATCTTCAATTATGATAACAAAGTTAAGGTGGAATTATTAGTGTTGGTCAGGCTTGCATCTTGGACAGAGATGAAGCATTACCTATAGCGTTCTGGCTGTCTGAGAGAGCTTCGGCAAGTATAATGGAGGTGAAGGAGCTCAGGCTCGTGGACGGGAGTATGAAGTCTTATAGCATAGCATAAGCAAAAGCAACATCTAAGGGAGATGTTCTTCGAAAAATTGTAGTTGATTTACCAAAGTCAAGCTCTGTTTATGCTTCCTGCCGGCTTGCCGTGAATGTTGGGCTCAAGAATGAAGTCAAATTACGAAGGAAAATGTGGTCTCCCGTGCTTCAGGAGAACTTGATTGAATATTTAGTGATCATGACCTTGGAATGTCTTTTCATAAGCCTTATAGCACTCGGGAGTTCCTGAGGTCGAATACTAATCGAAGGAATTTAAAGCAGAAATAAAGTTGTACTTTATGCAGTTGATTCTAATTGGATGGAGCTGCCTGAGTAGAGGATGATGGAGGCGGAATTGAAGATTTGGGTTTGACGACGAAACCCAAAATCAAAATTATCACACCGACTACCAAGATGCCTACGTCCTTATAGTCCAAGCCTGAAGTATCACCCATCCCACTCAAGTCTATTGCTATGAGGGCTAACGAACCGATGATCAGTAGAATGCCTATAATCTTCAGTACCATTGAAGTATTTACCATATTATTTTCGATGAATACGTCCTTCCATTTAGACCTTTCCACCTTTCGCGTGGTGGAATAGTGTAGCTCTGCCATATGACGCATTAGTCCCAAATGAGAGTTCGGGCGTAATTATTATTAAACACGTGTTCTGGATGTAAATCAGATACTGTTTGGCTGAAAAAATCAGGATATTAATTGTAGACGATGATGAGGGGATAAGAGCTTCATTAGCTGCCGTACTCAAAAAGAAGGATTTTGATGTAGATACCGCGAAGAATGGGAAGGAGGCTATAGCCAAGACTAGAAAGAATTTCTTTAATGTAGTTCTTGTTGATATCAAGCTTCCTGATATTGAAGGCGTGGATCTGCTTAGAAAGATTCAGGATACGGTTCCGAAGATGAGAAAGATAATCGTGACTGGGTATCCAACGCTTAACAACGCCGTACAGGCGGTTAACTTCGGAGCCGATGCATACGTGATCAAACCCTTCGACGTTGACAATCTGCTTATGAAGATAAATGAACAACTCGAGAAACAGAAAGAGGAAAGAGAATACTCGGAGAACAAGGTCAAAGAGTATGTAGAAGCTCGTGCCAAATCGTTTGAGCAGAACCTCGAAGAAAAGAAGAGCCAGTAGTCTAGTATCGGATAACCGGTCATGCTCGGGATGATTTCTTCATCCGAGACAGTATGGAAGCCGGAATCGGCCTACAGCCACACTGTGCGGCGTGTTCAACGTGCCACTTGATCCTTTCATCTATCGTCGGTTTCTTTGGCATGCGATGAGCCTTGTGCCACTCGACGTTCATCGGAATTGATAGAGGCAAGGCTGTATTTAGGATTTTGACGCCTAACGCCGAATTGAGTTTTTGTGATTATAAATGTAAATTATAAATTACTTAGCGCAGCTTAACCTGTAAGATCAATATGAAACCTGAAGAATCTTCGATTATCGGGACTGTGCTTCTCCTTTTTGGTGTCACTTGGCTCTTGTTCAGTCTGACTCCAGGTTTGCTACAGGTTTCTTGTGCGGGCTTTCAAACTTCATACTGTATAACTGCAAGAATGGTCCCTGAAATCTGGAATGCTCCGGGGATAGCTACAATGGTTATCGGTGTTATACTCCTCGCGGTTCGAGCATGTGGAACTTCCCCTTGGAGGAGTAAGTTCTTCCTGCCGCCTAGAGAGAAAAACAGATAGAATCGATTTAACGATTCCAATGTGATTAGGAGCGCCGGGGATGGGACTTGAACCCATGGGGGCCGCTAGGGCCCATCAGCTTGCTGGCCCACAATCGATGATCTCGAGGCTGACGCGTTTTATGGTGGCTATTTTCACCACAGCCACTCCGCCACCCCGGCTCTCAGGACGCGAGTAATCTATCACGTGGCTATAAGTTTGCGTTAAGTTAACCTGTATGGCGGCAAACGATCCTATCCTAACTTCATGTTTATGAATATGATAGCTATCCAAGGTTACATATCCCATTAATTCATCCTTAAATACGCACACACTTCGCGGCTCATAAAGAATTTGCCGTCAAGAACCAGTAGCAGCTTCATAATCCCACTTGTGCTCATTGCCCGTTCTGTTTATGGATTAAACTGGTTCACGATGTCCCCAGCACTACCCACCATAGCTCACGAGGGGGGATTCCCCTATTGGATGCTTGGATTGGTACCGGTTGCCTTTTACGCGGCCACGGGTATCTTCCAGGTCCCTTCTGGTGTTGTATCAAAACGGTTTGGTCCCACAAGAACGTATGTTCTCGGTCTTGTTGTGCTTTCATTAGGAAACATGCTGATAGTGATTTCACCTTCTACCTTTTGGGTCTTCTTGACTAGGGCTATATCCGGTATCGGTGCAGCCCTATTTTTCGCCTCAGCAGGCGGTGTGATACTTGGTCTTCAACCCTCACGCCCGGGTCTCATGATGGGGCTTTACAATGTGGCCTTTGCTATCGGAGGGGGGTTCGGCCTCGCATGGGGGATAATTCAGGAAGACTTCGGGTGGAGAATTAGCATGTTTTCTGGTGGGATGCTGGGAGTACTGGTCGCCGGAGTTAATTTTGCTGCAATAAGGAAAATTGAGCTCGTTGGGAGATTCAGCATCTCTGATGCTATGGCTCAATTAAAGAATCCGCGGATCGTGGAGGGTGCGATTGCATTTTTGGGAACGTGGGGGACGTACTTCGCTGCCGGTCAACTCTTGCCAGCTTATCTGCAGTTAGAATTGAAGACTTCGATATCAGCTTCAGGGATTGAATCCACGCCACTCCTTTTGGCCAGCATAGTAGGCGGTCTTGCCACCGTGGTTTATGATAGGGTCTCTAGGAAGAAACTACTTCTCTTCACTGTAGGTATACTTTCAATATTCCCGGCTACTTTCTTCGGGTTTCAAAGCAGTCAAATCGTGATATCATCCCTTTTAGTTCTTGGGTTTTTCAATGAAATGTCCATTTCGGTGCTTTATGCGTATGTCCATAATATAGATCCGATGAATGCGACAGCATCCCTTGCCGTAGTCAATACGATACAGATTCTTTTGGGGATGTGGGTGCTACCTCTGCTTTCGATCGTGGCATCTCTTTACTCTTGGCCAATGGGCTGGGTTGCTGTGGGTACCATTCCACTGATTCCTCTTGTTCTCTTGATTAATGCAAAAATATCCGAGCAAAAAACCAAGCCACTCATAAGCTGAATGTTTTACATCTTACTTTGAGATGGATTTTTCAGATGCGGCAGGCCAGAAGGTTATACATGATTCGAATATGAAAGGCTGCCGTTGAGAGTTAACAATTTTTGGTGTTATTACCATTATTACCTACTATACCGTGTTCTTTGATTGTTTGTGAATGGAGTTATTGAAGCTAATGGCTCACAACATGATATTCCGTCCAAAAACCCACGCCATACAAAGACGTTCAATTGATACCAGCATTACCGATAATCCTTTCTATACGATTGATAAATCAGTGTGTCGTATAATATCTTGGTCACACCAGCCAGTATAAGAGGAACAGAAACGAGCCCTAACGAGAGTAATTCGCCAGTTATCGGAGAGCCAAATATATTACTTATAATCCTTGAAGTGTTGGTGACTACGTTTGCAGGCACCCTTTCCTTATCATCAAAAATACTCATCATGAAAGCTTGACGTGTAGGCACATCCATTTGCGATGAAGCCTGTCTTAAAAATAAGAAGGATACGGCACCGGACAGGGTGCCTACCAAGGGTATTAATATCAGAAACAAATTAGATATTATATGACTGAATACCATAGTCCTCAGATTTCCCAACCTTCCTGCTATGTAAGAAGCTCCTATCATTGAAAAAGCGGTTATGATGTTTGCAATGAAGAATATCAATCCAAGGTCTTTGAGTGATACCCCATATACAAAAAAGAACCAGTATGAGAGCAGGGCCTGAGATACTAACCCTCCTCCAAAAGCATCGATCGCAAACAATGTGGATAGCTTTGTAATGTTGTGTCTGGCTTTTTCAGATATATTGAGCAGGTTCTTATGATTAGCTCCAACTTGGGCCGTTTCTACGTTACCAAGTTGCAAATATACAACTATGAGTAGAAATCCCACCAGACCGTAGAGAAGATACATGTAATGAAAAACGGTCAGATGGTTTCCGAAATATGCGGGTAAGGAGGCTGCGAAAGCGCCTACGGATGAGGCGGCATATCCTATTAGGTTATAGTATCCGAAAGCTGCATTTCTTTTACCTACGGAAACTATGCGAGGAAGTACACCAGTTTCAATTGATTGAAAGGGACCAGCCTCGGTCCCGGTCGTACTCATATTACTTATAAAGAATGCAATCGTCATTACGTAAAGGTCTGTGGTAAGAAACAACAATACTCCAGCTAACAACATCAGACTACTGAAGAGAAGCAGAGAGACTTTCCTTCCTATATGATGCTCAAACCATAGGAGGGTGATGTTTGATACTATATTCCCTCCAATCATAACGGCTAAAAACGCCCCGATGGTGAAAGCAGAATAACCAAGGAAAGCAAGATAAACTGGAGTCATGATGCTTGCCATGCCGAATACGAACACTCGGCAGCCTTTACCGAGCATGATGTATCCGAGGTCGTTAAAGGATGGAGATCTACCCTTTACCATCACATTAGATTTAATTTTATGGCTTTTAACATAGTAAGTTTGATACGGAATACTTTCATGAAGTTGGACGCCAGTATTGGTCCTGCATGGTAGGAGTGAGGATCACATGATAGTAGGTATCCTTCAACTCACCGATCGATGGGTTCTGAAGCCCAAAATCATAGACTATATTCTGTTGAGGCACCCACACTTTATATGCATAATTCGTATGAATCTGATAGGAGCCTGTCGAAAATTCAACGTATGAAGCGTTGCTGGAGACCTGAGTCAAGTTTACAATGAGGTTACCATACGCGTCATACAACGAAGCAGAAAGGTTCGTTGTGCCATTGATTACAGGCACGTACAGAAGAGCTGGTTTGTTTGTATTTGCGTGAACCCAGGGAGGATAGAATTCGGAGGAATTGTAATTGATGGCGGCGGCTGCGAATCCAGTTGCCGTCACAAGAGCTATTAATATTATAACGATCAGAGGTCCATCAATTTTCAATAACATCACCTATACTATGGTAACGGCTGGACTTGCGGGGCGGAAAGGCGCTTCATAAACCTTTCAATCTGTTTCTATTTCAAACTCAGTGAAGAGCTTCCTGTCAAAGTTAACTACTTTGCCATTTATGACATTGACTCCTTCTGCCTTGAGGCGTTCTATTTTCTGGCTAACGCCCTTCTTCGAACCATATCCACCCACCTTTCCGTTCGACATGACTACGCGATGACAGGGGGTACGGGGCGCATCTGGATTAACATGCATGAGCATTCCAATGCCTCGAGTGGCCTTGGGATTCCCTGCGGCCTTGGCCAGAGCACCATACGTGGTCACTCTTCCTGCTGGCACCTGACGTGTCAAACGGTATACCTTTGTCTTGTCTAACTTCACAACCTAGTCTTGGTTTAAGATTGGATAAAAACCCTCTGCGAGTTTAGGAAAGCTTTTGAAATGGTGAAATCTGAGCGGTTCTCGCGGGGGTCGCCCAGCCTGGTCAAAGGCGTGAGTGCTTAAGCAAGCCACGAAGCTCAGGACCTCATCCCGTAGGGGTTCGTGGGTTCAAATCCCACCCCCCGCATTACTTTTCAGGTAAGAATTACAAAAGATAACTAAAACAAAGTTGAAGCAGCTGCAAACATGATATCCAACCAATAGTCATCACAACTCATCTTTTGTTTCCTTTGATATGTTTCTTGTTTTGCTGCCTTTATTGTTTACATCTTTTTTGATGATTTTGTTCATGATCCAGGTATTCCAGAGTAAAGCTCATCACAGCAAACAATAACACATGAAGGTAATTATCTGATAATGAAAGGAGTTTTTAATCCCTTATCTTAGCTTGCATGCATGGAAGATCTGTCCGAGTTAGAAAACATCATCAAAGACCCTAAAAGAAAAATTATCGTCTCTGAACTTATTGTTGATTTTAGTAATCCTAGTCCCAATACACTGTTCATAATAATGATCGCCGAAACGCCTGGCGCAGCAGGTGGTAGGGCCGCCGGATTCGGTCAAAGAACAATTGAAAGAGTTTTATGTTTTAAGACTGAGGGTAGTTCAGCTACAAAACTCATTGATTCTACTCATGAAGATGTCTTATCATCCGTTGATCTTCCCGTAGGAATAGCTAGAATGCCGGCAGTGATGTCAGATGGATCTGAAGAGATGCTTTATGGTGTTGTGGATCCAAGTCTTGTCAATGACTACAGGAGGCTTTTGTTAGGATAATGCCGGGGAGGGGTTTCGAACCCCTGGCTTCTGGTTGGTTTTGACACCATCTCCAGATTATGAGTTCCGCCCAATTTATGGAGACTGGCGCTCTGACCAGGCTGAGCTACCCCGGCACTCATTGAACCGGCTTTGGTGAATGTATTTTAAGCTTCTTGGTTTGTGAATTGCCAGTTTTATCCGAATTTGTTTGCATTGATAAATTGCATAATCTTCTTCACTTTTGATTCTTTGCTCCATTTTGATCTTTGGTAGATATATCGACTTTCGACGACTTCATATAATTAGTGAATAAGATGAGTTTGTACTATTCTATATTGTTGAGTTTATTATTTATGTATTCAGTTTGTACTAATTATTTAACTAAATCTTTGTAAAAGACATAATCATAAATCAATATGACAAAAGCTTTAGAAGATTGAATTAACCATTATAGTTCTGGCATCTAAATTATGGGTGTTGAAAATACTGCTGTAAAAAATGTCATGTCAAAGAGTTTGGTTACGATTAGTCCTTCAGCTTCGATGCTTGATGCCATTAACCTGATGAACCAGAAAAAGATTGATCGTCTGATAATAATTGATCGGGAAACAGCAGTTGGTATTGTTACAAAGAAGGATATTATACGTTTTACGTCTTCTGATGTCTCTGGTCAAACACTCGATAAAATAAGAATTTCCGAATGCATGACAGATTCGCTTGTAACAGAAAATGAAAAGGCTAGCGTATCAGATGTAGTTAAATCAATGCTTGAATACGATATAAGCTCAGTAATCATAACCAACAAGTCGGATAATCTGACCGGTATTGTTACTAAAATTGATATTGTAAAGTTTTATGGTGAGAGGATCACGAGGAAATACAGAGTTAAAGAATGTATGAGCTCGCCAGCGATAACCATTCAGCCAGCCAATTCTATCTATTATGCAGCTGAATTGATGACGAAGAATAAGATATCAAGACTGGTGGTTATGGAGAGCTCACTGGTTGGGATAATTACTATGAATGATTTCGCATCAGTTAGCCCGTTGTTGCTTGCAAAAATCTATTCCAAGGATCAAACTTTCTTCATGGGTACGGATTATGTTATTCCCACTGTAATGTTCCCCCATCTGACCGTCGCTGATATAATGAAAACCAACGTGATAACGGTTCGAAGCGAAGCTGATTCTGCTGAAGGGGCTAGTCTTATGATAAAACATGAAATCAGCGGATTGCCTGTTCTCAATGATTCTCTCGAATTGGTTGGCGTGTTAACAAAAACAGATATTTGTAAGGCTCTTTCCAGAATGACTGCAAATTGATTATGTGGTCTTGTGTCGCTTATTTCTAATTATTTTTCCATTCTAAGCACATATCCTATTATCACTAGTCTGAATATGCGTATTCTAACTGTGTTTATCATAATAAAAAATAGATTCGTGTATTTGGTCTAAGTTTTAATAACAGGTGTTGAGCCAGCTTGTCCAATACCATTGTCTCCATCCGAATTTTATAGCATTGCTGCAACGATGACGTTTTTCCTGCTAGCATTAGGATTGATATCAGCATTCATATACGAGTATTATTCTCGGAAGAAACAGGCTTGAATCTTGGTTCTGGCTGATTTACAACAAAAGCTGGTCGAGTATTCAACAAAACTAGGATTCAATGTACCTACTCCTATCCAGCAGAAGGCGTGGCCCGTCATCATAAGGAACAGAAATTGCTTGATCAGCGCTCCAACCGGTTCCGGGAAAACGGAAGCTGTAATTTTACCTGTATTAATGTTGTTATCAGAAGAAACACGGCGAGAGCATGGAGTGAGAGCTGTGTACATCACTCCTCTCAGGTCGTTAAATCGTAATCTGTTAGATCGCTTGAGAGAATATGCAGCAAAACTGGATCTCGAAGTCGAAGTACGACACGGTGATACCTCTAACTATATCAGGCGTAAAACACTGTTACAGCCTCCTCATCTCCTCATTACAACCCCTGAAACCTTAGGCATCTTGTTATCTTCAAAACTATTCAAAGAGAATTTTAGAGCCACAAAATTTGCAATCATAGATGAATTACACGAATTGATGTCTAATAAAAGAGGATCACAACTTCTTTTACATCTCTCTCGCCTTCAAAAAATAACTGAACATGAGTTGATTCGGATAGGAATATCAGCTACCATGGGTGATTATTCACTAGCAAGTCATTTTTTGACTAATGATCAACAGTGTGCGATCATTGCTGACAACTCCGTCAGGGGATACAAAATAGATGTAACGCTTGTAGATGGTGATATGGAAGGTGTCGTGAAGTTCCTTGAAGATGACATCATAAATCGTAAACTACACCAAGTACTCGTCTTTTGTAATACGCGCGACTCGGCAGAGATAATTGGTGCACTGATGAAGGAACGCAAGAAGTTCAACGTGGGAGTACATCACGGCTCCCTTTCAAAGGAGAGCCGTGAGGAAGTAGAAAATCAACTTCGCAAAGGGGAATTAAATGTTGTGGTTTGTACTTCGTCCTTGGAATTGGGGATAGATGTAGGCAATGTTGACTATGTCTACCAAGTGGACTCTCCAAGACAAGTGATCAAGCTCGTACAGAGAGTGGGTAGAAGTTCCCATGCATTCGGAGCTACCGCTAATGGAACGGTTATTTGCAAATCTATAGATGATTACATCGAAGCTTCTGCTCTAGTTGCCCTGCTAAAGGAAGGCAAAATGGAGTCGATTGTACAAACATATCCATCTTCCGATGTTCTTGCAGTTCAAATTGTAAGTTTGGCAATAGAGAGGAACAGCATCACTATCCCAGAAATAATGCAACTTCTGCATTCAACTTGGCTATATTGTGATGTCACTGAAGCCCAAGTCGAAGAGTGTGTATCATTATTGGTCAAATCCGGTCTGCTTTCCAATTATGATAAAATAATAAAACCTAAGAGAAAAGCGTTTGATTTCTTTTACTCAAATCTCTCAACAATACCAGATGTTGAAAAGTACGACGTTAAAGAGCTTGTTTCAAGAAAGAGACTCGGCCAATTGGATGAAAAATTTGTCGCGGAGAATCTTGAGGATGGTCAGAGTATAATACTTAGAGGGGATGCTTGGCGAATTGTGTCCATAAATGATGTTGAATCTGTCATCTATGTAGAGAAGAGCCAATCGCTGGTCGGAGCCACCCCCGTCTGGACCGGCGAAATGATCCCAGTAGAATTTTTAGTTTCTAAGAAGGTTGGTGAGTTACGTCATGATATGTTAAATTCTACTAATAAAAAAATAGCTGATTATATGAATGAATCAAAACAAACACTTGGATATTTACCTGATATCACCAGACTATTGATAGAATCCGGGGAAGCTGGTATCGTTCTTCATTCATGCTTGGGAACCAAAATAAATAATGCAATGCAACTTTTCATAAATGGAATATTCAGAGCGAAAACCGGTAGCATTCCAAAAACGACGGTTGATCCTTATAGAATATTCATATTGGGCTCAGATAAAACATACTTTGTCGACGCTATTGAACAAATGGCAGTTGAGGATATTAGACGTGTCATAATCTCAGAATTGACTACCGTTCGTGCTTTTCATTATACAATTTGGCATTCGGCGAAACGTTTTGGGTTAATAATGCGTGAGGCCAAATATGACAACAGAATCGCAGAACTCCTAACCCAGAGATATAGTGGGACTATTTTATTCAATGATGTGGTACAGGAATTACTGTATAAGAAGTACGATGTTGACGGGCTCACTAGAATAATAGAGAAGATCAAATCCAAATCTGCTAAATTAAGTGTTATTCATGTTAAAAAATATTCGAGTCTTGCTAATATGTTAACTTACGATCGAATTATGTTGTCCCTGGGAAATCATGAGGCTGGTATACGCGCATTAAAAGAAGCTTTGTTGCGCAGGAAAGCAAAATTAGTATGCTTGACCTGCGGTTCGTGGTCAAGGGTTTTTGATGTCTTTGAAGGACCTGATCAAGCCAAATGCCCATTATGTAAATCCAAGATAATTGCTATATGTTCTCCGTTTGATGAAGACACTGAAAGAATCGCGAAGAGAAACTCTCAACATAAGGTGCTAACTGCATCAGAACGACTTAGATACAATAAAGCCTGGAAATCTGCGTCACTTTTCCTTTCGTTTGGAAAAAGGGCTATAATAGCCCTCTCATGTTATGGTGTTGGCGAAGATACAGCAGCGAGGGTGTTGAAGCGCTCATTCACCGAAGAAGACCTCTACAGGGAGCTTTATCTGGCACAAAGAAATTTCGTGTTGTATAAAAAATTCTGGGATAACTAGACAGTAATCCTCTTGATCTGTGTGTATTCTTTGCATTGCAACCTCGTCATTCCATCAGTACTACGAATTGGTACTGCGCCATATATCAACAGTCTAGTTCCAGGCATTATCCCATTCAGTTGACTTCCATATCTTCCCCAACCAGAGATCTCGATTTCCCCAGTTTCATCACCTAGCATCAACTGCGTGATTTGCAATACCTTCCCATTTTTCGTGTTGACTACCTTTTCAGCTGCCTTCGAAAGGGCTACGGCTTCTATAATACAAGGCTGTTGCTCATTGACAATAGAATCAATCTTTCGAAAAGCGTGAGAGATGTATTGCTCATCGCTTCCAACTATTTTTATATTATCAGGTGAATATGATACAAATATCTGTCCGTCCTTTATCACGTAATTTGTCATCTCCAATATGTCTCCTATAGTAATTTGGGTGAACAGTTCAATTAATTTACCGGATAGAGTTAGCGTATAGAAGTTGTTCGTATCAGACAACAACGCAGTCCGCCTATCGGAGCCTTCCAATTGAGGTCCAACTGATATTAAGTAGAATTTGTTGTTGTTTTCTTTTGTATTTGTGACGGGAACGTTTGTCTCAAGAATCTCACATAATGTTTGTTCACTGCCGTGAAATTCGATTTCATTTTTCGATGATAGTCTGGAATCTATGTCAACCAGTCTGATCTTCATCCCAGCTGATAATAGTTTCTCAAGTTTGTCCTCGACTGACCAAATTATTACCCTTCTCTTGATTTCGCTACGGAATTTGCTAACCAAATTGAATTGCAAAGCCTTACCTTTTTTGCCGTCCCTTTTCGTGAAAGTGATTATGGTTGGAATCTGTTCTATGATGCCTGTTATGACTTGAGATGTTTCTGGTTTTGTAATGATTGATATATCATGAGTAATCGTGTCAAGAGATTCAGGCTTCCGCTCGTTATCTAATAAAATATCGGACTGAGAGTTCATGTGAAGTTCTACCTTCCCGTCACGTCCTACTCGTGTTAAGACGTTCTTGATTATAATTGGTTCTCCAGGAGAAAACTGAATCCTATTGTTAGGCTGTGTGACATCCCACTCGAGGGCCCTAAAGATTAAACCATCATCAAATATGAGTGAACGGCGATACGTAGAAATCGTTCCGTCTTTGCGTGTAAATTCCTTTATTGATGAAGATTTTAAAAAATAGCACGTCACCGATACGCCGTTGAGACCTGGAACTATGTCTCTTAGTCTATATTGTCTTTGTTCAATACGAGATACATCAAGGTTGAGGTCGTCAGCTACTAACAATGCTGCACCAATGGATGAAAGATAGCCAGAACCAACGCTTGCTCTTTTCTGTTCAATCATTTTCATTAATTGATCTTTGGTGAATTCAGGTTTCTTTTCCAGTATGTCCCTTATGACCCTCTCGAGGCGTTCGTCCAGCAAACAACTAATTATAATATGGGCTGTTTATATCAATTTATTGCGTTTATAGCAGGAAACCTATTATAAAGTAACCTGACAAAATTATAATGGCAGATATAACCAAATCGAAAATCAAATAACGTATTGATCGTTGAATTGAATCGCGAAATATTTGAAAGGTGTTGTTTTTACCCACTTTTACTTTTGATGTCCAGACATGTGTTCTGAATTTTGAAGGCTCGAGCTTTTCGGAAAGTTTTTTGCATTCTTCTACTACAAGTTTAGATATGTAATCTGGTGGTGTGCTTTCACCCAATAAAAGATAACCACGTTCGTTGCGAATCCTTGTTGCATTAAAATGCGTGTCTGAAGTGGCCAACTCTATTAGTTCTATACCTGTCGCTACAAGTTCAAGCTTCAATCTATCTTTCACCTCTGCAGTAGCATTATTCGCGTCAGCCACCACCAATGCACTTTTCGTTGTTCCTGTCTCAATCAACAATACACCTATACCACCCGTCCCTACGTCATCACCCAAAGCTGCTTCCGCTTTGCTGATGGAAGAAAAGGATGCATAGAATTTTGATGTATAATTTGACTGTGCGATTGGTATCGCCTCATAGATTGCTTTTATCGTTGTATTGACATCATCTTGATCAGGCGTTTCACCTAATGCATTATGAGAGTCTATCACTATTATCTTGGTTTCCTTATCGATCAATTTTTCAACTGATTCGGTAAATGAAGGAGGATAATCTTCCGATCCACCAGGCCAGGCAGAAATGAATAATAGAATAGAATTATCGAATCTCAATGAGATTAATTGGTGTGAATCGAAATCCTTACAGATAGGGAGACCTAGAGTGTAACCAAAATTTTCATTTATTGTATTTACGTTAAGGCTTCGCACATATTCATCTGTATCATGCTTAGATTGTAAATTAAATGTGTGATCTACCGGACCATGTAAAACAAAGCAATTATCATACCCGAGGGAGGTAAAATTTGACATTATCTTTGAAGGCAGATCGTAACTACCTACGGGGTAGAAGGGTCCCGGATGAATATATGGTATGATAATGGATAGCTTCTTTCCGCTTTCTGTAACGAGTTCTAATAAGATCGTTTTTACCGTTTTTTCTGTTCCTTGTTTCGAAATCATACTTTCTAATTGGCTCGAGTCTGAATTCATCCACGAATCCATGAATCCTTTAAGGAAGTCGAATGAATGATCGCCTAGTCTCTCTTTTGTACTGTTGTTTATTTTGTGCAAAGTTATTATCATAGTCATCACCAAAATAAGCGCTAAAAGGAATACCGAAATGAAGTATGTTGAGTAGTAAAATTGTATGTTGGTTACTTTGGAAATAACTATCCACTGAGGAAGTAAATCGACCAAACCAACAGCAAACGTAATCAAAAAGCTTCGTGTGAATAATGGCCATACTATTAATAGTGAAAATGAAAATGTTACGCATGTAATTAAAAATACCGTGGCAACAAGGCTCTCAGGGTTATGGATTATATACAATGAAGATAGAGCCAAAAATGTCCAAATAAGATTCACAAACATGAAAGAACCAGCTAGTCGTCTTCTGTTAACGATAGGAGAGCTGCGCAAAATTATGAGAAAAAATTCTATCAAGATCAGTTGTATGAGAATCCCAGAGAAAAAAATACCGGCTAACCCGTTAACTGAAGAGGCTGCCTTCGATGTCTCAAGCATCAATGCGAGTCCTGCTAGGACTATTGTTGAAAGGTAAAGCTTCCATGTTGAGCGTGGAAGTGTGAAAAGAAATCTGTAATTTCTAACAAGATCACTCGATGTCTTCGTATACTTTTCGCTGGCTCGCCCATCAGATTCGTCTGTTTTTTGATCAGAAGTCAAGTTACTAGCACATGTATAGACGCCAAATATAGTAACAAAATCGAAATCGCTATCAATGAGATGCCAAGACCGACTGTTAACTCTGGTCGAACCCTTATACCAGGGGTATCATCTTCGAAGAACCTAAGAAGTCCTGCACTCGACGCAGGTAATGGAGCGTTTTTCTTCTTTTTTTGGCTCATTGAATGCTTCTTCCACCCATTCCCAAAGCTTCCTTTTACGCTTTTCCCCCAGTACGAGCACGAATCTACTCGTTTTGATGATATGGTTTGGTTAGTCTTGTTTGTTGTTACAAAAAATCCTATGTCTGATCTTCCCTAGTAAGATTAAAATTCAAGCCTTTCTGTTTATAGGCCGATGTATAATGTATGAAGAATCGCCTGACGTAATGTATAAGAAAATATTCGAACAACTATCACTTCATCATCAATGGTTCAACGAAAGTCTTCCAATGATTGCATCAGAAAATGTGACAAGTGCAGCCGTTAAAGAGGCACTGGCATCAGATTTTGGTAACCGGTACGCAGAAAAAGCCACACTTCAGTTTGGCTTCTGCATGGTTGGCCCGGTGAAAGAGTCTATGCTGGTTGCACCTACCTTGATAAAGTAGAAAATCTGGCCATTGAATCCGGTAAACGTCTATTTAATGCAGAATTTGTAGACGTTCGTCCTGTTTCTGGAGTCAATTCTAATTTAATCGCTTACACAGCATTTACGAAACCTGGCGATACGGTGTTGGCGTTATCCATCCCTAATGGCGGTCACATATCATATGGAAAGCTTGAGCTGGGAGGAACTGCAGGCGCCGTACGTGGTCTGGATGTTCAATATTTCAGTTTTGATGAAGAAATGATGAATATAGATGTTGACTCTACGAAATTAAAGGTAGAAAAACTTGCCAAGAGTAATAAAACCCCGAAATTGGCTATTTTTGGTGCATCTGTATTTTTATTTCCTCATCCTGTAAAAGAGCTCGAGTCGTTCTTCAAATCTTATGGTACTGTTGTGATGTATGACTCCGCTCACGTATTAGGTTTGATAGCTGGTAACAGGTTCCAAGATCCGTTACGTGAGGGGGCGGAAGTTGTGACTGGCAGTACACATAAAACGCTACCTGGACCCCAAGGCGGTATCGTTCTATCGTGGGCGAGATATGCAGATCAACTAAAGAAGGCTGCGTTTCCAAGCAATCTATCTAATCATCATCTGCATTCTGTTGCAGGTAAAGCTGTAGTTTTCAATGAGATGCTTGCATATGGCAAGGATTATGCTTCTCAAATCATAGAAAATGCTCATGAATTCGCAGTTCAGTTAGCCGCTAATGGTTTCAAAGTGTTAGGCGAAAAGGCTGGCTACACGAAATCTCACCAAGTCATCATTGATATTTCTGAGTATGGTGGAGGCGGGAAACTAGAAAAACTGTTGGAACAAGCAAACATCATAGTTAACCGTAATATGATCCATGATGATATCAAAGCGGGTCGTCATTTTGATAATCCTGGCGGGTTGCGATTTGGAGTTCAAGAGCTCACAAGGCTAGGCATGGTTAAAGAGGACATGAGAATTATAGCGGATTATATACGGGATCTAATCATCAAACACAAAGACCCCTCTATTATCGCCAATGAAGTTAGACAGATGCGAAATAGATTCAGAACTGTGAAATATACTTTTGATGAGCAGGGAGCATACAGTTATTATAAATTAAGGAATTCAAGTATAGTCTGACAATGTTGTTTGTTTTCTTCCATAGAACAATAAATCAAAGTTATCTTTAATCAATTTGACAATCTCCTGAACTGAAGGGTCTGTTACATTTGAAGCTAATGTGTTCATGGTTTCCACATATTTTTCTATATAACTCACTGTGTAAGTTGGTTGTAATTTCTTCTCACAGAACAAACACAAACCGCCTAATGTAAGTCTTCTATAATTCCTTCCACAATTTTTGCATCTAAACCTTTGATTAGTGTAATTTTTGATGATGTTTGACGTAAGTGGTATCAGACGTCTCGTAAGTAGATTATAGCTGATTTGTTGTAAGTTCATAGAAGATGAGATGCGAGCTATCTTGATTTGTGCATTAATGATGTCTAAATCATTCATTTCTGTTGTCGTTGATGATCTATTTTGACCTCCTGTTAATGTAGAGGAGAATGTTGTTATGGGGGGAACGAGATTCAAAATAGAATTTATGTTATTCCTAACACTTTCTAAATCCTCTTTAACGGTATTTTCGTTCTTGAGATTTAGGTTAGGGCTATAGATCAAATCAGCTATTTGCAAAGCGCGCATCGAATGAGGTGTTACAAAAATACGCAACGATTGCAACGTACCGATTTTATCCGGACTTGCAATTTCCATATATTCATTGGAAAAATTAATTAAAGAATCTAATAATAACATTACATAATCGGATCGACCTCTGCAATTACTTCCCTTATTTTCATGCCAAACTGGATGCGCAAAACAGACGTTTGCCTCTGTGAAGCCAATTATCCGACCAAGCAATCCGAAAGTTCTTCTTTGTGATTGACCAATGATGAGTTTCCCAATTAGATCGTTTAAGGTTTTTATGTTGTAATAAGGTGAAACTCCATAAACTTTTACCAGCATTTCATCTATGTAATCGGCGACTTTTCTCAATTGATCTGCTAAATAGAATGGAATTACTACATCTTGAGGTTTAATCAGTATAAATTGGTCATCATGCTCCAGAGGTTCACCGTCCATGTCTTTGTTATAACCCAGATTCCTCAAGGTACTAACATCGGTAGCAATCTGTTTCGGTGAAAAAGACACCAAAGGAGAATTTATAATAGTGAATTTTACAGTACCATCTCTAGCAACTACCAAATTATTACGTTGACGAAGTATCCCTTTTTCTAATCTTTCAGTAAATTGCAAATTCCACTTACTTCTATTAACTCCCCTCAGAGGAGCATAAGGTTGAACTTGGAGCTTTTGAATTGCATTCTCCATGATAGCCTTCCAATCAATCAATTCGTTATGTGTCTTTTCGGTTGTATTTCCACATGTTTTACATTCGATATCTTGTTGATATGCCTTGCATTTGGTGCAAAAGTATACTTCTATACTTTTTCCTTCACAGAAGGGACATGTTAAGTAAGGCGATAGTCTATTGCAATCACTGCATTTTCTTAGTCTAAATTCTTGTGGATACGGCATCTTACAATAAGAAATAATATCATTAATGTTACTTGATTTGTTTTTAATTGGGAACAAAACGTGTGGTAAAGTCTTCTTTTGTTGTGCTAGAATATCCTTTTGTATTATAATAGAAAGACCAACGTCATGACCAACCTTGTCATTTATCTTGCAACCAAATATGCTTTTGACATAGTCTAACGTATCTGTTAAGTTTGTTGATAATTGATCTTTATGCTCTAAGTTGGAAAGCTTTGTTAGAACTTCGCAATAGGGTTTTTTGATTGTCAATTTATTTTCTTCAAGCGAAAATTCGACACCCAACCTTTCTAGAATAGAGATTGTTTCCTCATTTGCAGGAAGTACTATGGAATCATTAAATACAGTGTTTTTATTGTGAGAAATCTTTTCAATCAAACTATCCAATTCATCTATTTTGATTAAATTCCAACTTAGATTGTATTTTGGCATCAGTGGAATATCTAAGGATTTTGAAATAAGTAATGCTTGCTCAAAGCTCAGCTTGATTGATTCCGGTTTCTTTGTATAATTTATTAAATCGCTTAACTCCAATTGTGAATCCAGATCATGATTGATCGTTATCTTTGGCAGGTTACTTTTTAATTCATAAATCCATTCGTTTAGGCTGTAAGTAGATTGAGGGATAGATTTTTCCTGCAACATAACTCTGACAGGAGGAACTAATATTTCGCCAAATTGAATTATTCTTTCGATTTGGTCCCGGAATTGACGAATGATTTGTGGTGTTCTTGCATATATTACGCTCCCCGAGGTGAGTTTAATCAGTGGCGGTTCCAAAGTGTCCACTATTGATACAGTAAAGTAACCAAGCCCGGAAACGAAGACCAAACTCCCAGGAGTCAGGATGCTGTTGAACAATTCCACAATTGAAGGGTGGATCCCTATTGTATCTGCTGTCGTATTTTGTGATTTACCATACACTAACCGAAAAGCGCCTTCAGTTGATTCAGCTAAGGTAATAGCTTTCTTGATGTAGTTTTGATTTCTTTTATAAGGTGAGTTGCTAAACGGTGATATCCAATCCCAATCAATGATATCAACGGAATGTGCTAGCCTTAACAAGAATCTGGATTTGTTAAGTATTATGTCGCTGATTATTTTTGCTAAATCAACATCATAATGATTAAAACGATCAGTATCCACCTCAGTTTCATTTGTTATATCATTTGGCCTTTCAACCAAATAAATTGGTAAATTTTGTAGGATAGTAGTTATCTTGGAACTGTCAGTTTCATATCTTAACTCACCTATCGCTTCTGTATACATTATCTTTTTGATTATAAGATTAATTAGTATATCATCATATTTACTTATGGTTTTACCTAAACCTATAATTTTTCTGAGTTCATTTCCCAACAATAATATAAAAACAATTTGGTAACTTGTCAGATAATGTGTTGCTTGGTTAAATGTAATAACGAAGTATTCATTTCCATGTTGATCTTTCTCTATTGAAAAATTGACTATATTTGTTTCATATATTTGTTGGTCGTTTGTGATTAGATTTAAACCATATTTTAGAGTTCTATTGATATAATCGTTTATTGGTTCGATGAATCCAAATGTTTTTTTAGCTTCGTTAATTGACATTAACAAAGCTGATTTATAGAAATTTAAAATAGATACAGAATGATTGTCTATATTTCTCAATTCAGATGCAGGTTTGTTTATAATGTCATAATAATCAGGTCTAACTATTTGAACTTCTACGCGAAGCGTTGGATCATACCCTTTAGATCTGCTATTGGAAGCAACCGATAAACTGTCATTGAAGTTCGATTCTATAGATTTGAGGTAATCTGTTAACCCATTGATTAAAGGAGAAGTCATGTATTATTACCATGAAAAATGTCTTTTAATGCGAGTGAATTGCATTTGATATATTTTTAAGCTTTGGGAAATAATCTGAGGTTTCCAACAGATTTCCCACTACAATTATATCGGCTCCCGCATTTGCTACCGCTTTTGCAGTTTCAGGGTTTCGAATACCACCGCCTACTATCATTATTCCATTGTAATATGATCTAACTAACTTGATCACACTTGGTGGAATCGATTTTCTCGCACCGGAACCGGCCTCTAAATACAGAAATCTCATGCCTAAATATTGTGCAGCTAACGCATATGCAACAATTAATTCTGGTTTCTCTTTCGGAAATATTCTGGCGTTACCAATAAAACCCGCACTAACTCCTTCGCCAGCGATCAAATAAGCCATTGGGATAGCTTCCAGCTTATATTTCCAAACAGTATGAGAAGCTATAGCCTGAGCACCAATCAAGAAATATGGATCATTGGAATTGAGCAGTGAACTGAATAATATAGCATCTGCATGACGTGATATTCCAGTGATGTTACCAGGAAATAATATCACAGGCATCGATGTCCGTGATTTGATAATCTTCACAGCATTGTCAAGATGAACTTGATCTGCAATGGTGCTACCTCCCACCAGTATGGCGTCTACGTTGGATGCTTCGAGGTTAGTTACGAGATCTGAAAGATCAGATATATTTTCTGTATCAACTAAAGAGAACAGGAGATGATTCTTTTTCTTGATGTTTTGCTTGATTCTATCCTCAACCGTCAAACGTGATTCAACCTATTATTTTCTTATTAAAGTCATCAATGAAGCGATTGTAAGCATCAATCGTACTTGGAGCTTGTGATGTTGTGATATCATCTATCAAATGACATTTCTCATTACCACATACTATATGATAGTAATCACCTCTAGACTCGTCGTTCATAGGTACGATTTTAACTGATATGCTTCCGCACCTGGGGCATCCAAAAATCTTAGGCAAAGTCTTTCGAACTGGTCGATATACCTTACGTCTTCGTCTTCCCAATGTTGTTCGCGGTCACCTATTGTTTAAAGTGCTATAAACGTATTAGCTTCCAACTGTATGATATTACCAAGTCCAATAGTTAGAGAAAAATCTTATATATACAATATTGTATTAATGTTAAGATTGTTAGATAGAGTAGTCGAGAATGACCTCATAAATTTTCTGTACAAGTCGTCATGGTTTAAATCTGCTCAGTTAGATTCTTTACTTTGCAGGAAGTATTGCAAAGAAAATGGAATGAACGTAGGTGAAGCGATTAAATTTAGGGATAAACTTGTCAGTTTTGGTTCTTTTGATAGATCATGCAGACAGGGAATGATAGTTATAAAGAGAAGTTTGATCACTATTCTATTCGCTGCAATGCTGGAGCTGATAGATCAAAATTCTATTTCTGATTTAGAAAGGTTGTTGAGGATACTGAAGGAGCTTGCTGGAAATAGTGATGATAATCTTAGGAAGGAAGCAATAACACTCATACGCGATTATGTGAATGATATGATTTGATGTGATTGTGATTAGTAACATTTATGATATACATCACATCATACTTTTGATACGATAAATTCATTAGAAATAGCTTTGATAGTCGTAGCTCTAGTAGAAGGCGTATTAGCATACTTCTTATTTCGCGTTTATACGAGTAGGTCTCGCCTTCCAGATGAGATCAATGATTCTAGTGTTCTTATTCCCTACATCGAAAAGAGAATTAAGGAGCAGGATGTCAAGTTAGCTGATGTTTTGGTTAAACTAGAGATAGTTGAAACTATGATGAATAGGCGTAGTTTTCAGCGAAGCCAACTAACACAAAGCTTGATTTCAAATGAGGATTTAGGCGAACGAATTGCAAAAAAGGAAGATGCATTACATGACCTAAGAGAGAATAGACCATCTTCCGAAAAGATGGTTTTAGAAGCATTGACCAAAAATGACCTGACAGCTGTGGATGTTATGAATATGTTGGGTTGCACGCGAGAACATGCTGCTAGGCTGATGAAAAGCTTATTTGTTCAGGGCTTTGTTGTAAGAGATGATAAAAAGAGACCTTTTGTTTATAGCATTACTGAAGAAGGAAGGAAATCTTTGGATCATGCTTAGTGAATATCTTTCTTAGTGGTTGTTTATGTTTTTGGGTAAAATTTTATTGGAATTCTGTTCGAGTGGGGGTATAGCGTAAATCCAAAGTCTACCTTCTTTGTGTCTATTAACGTGGCCATGGGCACTAAACCTAGCTAAATAGGTGCTTATTGCTGCTAACTTGATGGGTTCATTATATTCATCTTCATAAGCTTCCTGTATATCATACGAAGTGAACTGCTTATCCTTGAATTGTGATTTAATTAGATTGAGGATCCTATTATATAATGTGTCTAGATCTGGAATAAGTTTTTCTGTATTTCCTTCACTTGTTTCTAGTAAATTATAGATATCCATAATCTTTGTTACCTTATCCTTGGTAACATTTCCACCTAGTACTATTGAATAGTGACCTCCCTGGCCATCATCAAATTGTATCTTTACTTTCGTAGGTGGCAATGAAATTCACTTTCTATTTGTTATTAATACGTACTGTTGGCGAAAATCCATTAACACAATATACAAATTTTGTTAACATTATAATAGATGTTAAATTTAGCCTGCGTTTGGGTTTTCTTGTTAACATTCCTCTGGTTTGGCTTAGTCCAATGGTTGCAGTGGAAATTATGGGGTCAAAGTGAGCTCGTATGATGTTAACCACTGTTAATGATTCCTCGATCCTGTTCAGATTTTGCATTATATGATGTTAAAGAGATCAGTGGGAGACCCTTATGTTTCCACTGCAGATTGTGTTTAAGTATGGTCAGTATGGCAAATAATTTATGCCATCTAGTCTAATTAGTATTACCTATTAAGATAATTATAACAATAGAACACTTTTAGCGCTCTTACCTTTTGAATAGAATATAATAGATATTAACCTCTTACCTTACAGTGGAAATTATGGGGGAGGGATCTGACTTGAATGCAAAACAAAATAATGATATTATAGATAGTATATTCAATAACACGTTATCCAAAAGCAACATATTCAAAGACCGCAATGTACTTAGAAATGAGTATATTCCAGATAACATTCAATTCAGGAATGCTCAAATGACATCTATTGCACAAATTACAGCTCCCCTCCTGATAGGCCATAAACCTTCGAATATACTGCTCTACGGAAAAACTGGTACTGGAAAGACGGTAGTAACCAAATTTGTACTTAAAAGACTTCAAGAACGAGCAAGCAACGTAGGAAACCAACTCGATTTTGCATATGTTAACGCACGTAATGCCTCAACAGAATACAGAATTCTTGTGGAGCTAGCATCAACATTGAACATTCAACTTCCTTTTACTGGTTTATCAATAAGTGAAGCTTTTAGTAGAATTCTCCAGACGATCAAAGAGAAAAAACGCATGGTTGTGTTTACAATAGATGAAATAGATTTTTTGGTTCGTAACTTCGAAGCTAACATACTATATGAGTTAACACGCGCAAACGAAAATCTACCAGCACCATCCTTCATTTCATTAATCGGTATATCAAATGATCTTCAATTCAAAGAAGCACTTGACCCTAGAACTTTAAGCTCTTTGAATGAAGAAGAAATCGTCTTTACACCATATACGGTAGAAGAATTACAGCAAATCCTAACTCAAAGGGCGAAACTTGCGTTTAACGAAAATGCAATAAATCAATCTGCTATTAATTTATGTGCTGCCTTAGCAGGTGCAGAGCATGGAGATGCACGTCGTGCTGTTGACCTGCTACGAGTGGCAGCTGAACTCGCTGAGCGTGAAGGAGCCTCGATTATAGAAGACGTTCATGTGAGATCAGCCACAAAGAGTATAGAACAAGATAGAGTATTCGAAGCGACAAGATCTTTACCTCTTCACGCCAAGATTGTACTTTACACAATATCGAGAGCTAACGAATGGCCATCAACAGGTTCAATTTACTCACAATATTCTCAATTCTGTAAACGTTTGGGAATAGAACAGCTTACCCAAAGGAGAATAAGCTCTATCCTAAATGAATTAGATACATTCGGTCTTATATCAGCACCGGTCATCAGCCAAGGCCGTTTAGGTAGATCTAAAAAAATCCATCTTATTGCATTGGTTGACACCGTTATCGCTGGTTTGAAAGAAGACAACGTAATCCGTCAAATCATAAATTAAATTTTTAACTTATCCACGCCATATCACATCAAACGTCTTCAAGCTTACAACAGCAGCTCTACTTTTCTCCAGGCCGATTCCGGTACTAGTCCAACTGGGACAACTTAACAACATGGTTCCCTTGTAATAATTAACATCGGATTCTCCTAGGTGACTGCAAATAAACAAATCTGGTACTTGTTGAATCACGAGATTATCATCCTGATCCGGAGCGATCGAAGTATTCATTCCAAGAGAAGGAGCTAAATGTCTTGCTTTCAGCAAAGATTCCATCATGTCAGTTACCCGTCTCTCTTTTCCACCAGTCTCTATCTGTTGTTTAACATCATCAAGACTTTGTCCATGGTACATCAACACAAAAACACCATCTAGCAATATTGTTGAAGGGTTTCCCAACATAACAACATTCTTCAGACTATACAAGTGTCTTGCAAATGACCTAATAACCGCAGGTTGAGGGAGAGCAGTACGGGTAGCATCACATTCACCTGGTATCAAAAAGATTCTAATGTTGGAGGGAATTTTACCAACCAATTCATATAACATTTTGTATTTATCAGCAATAGACAGCTGTTGCGAAAAGCTAGGATCAATCAAATCTCCATTTATTATCATGTATTTTATTCGCGACACAATATTTAATTCACCAAAGTCCCCATTTAACCAAGAAACGAAATTGTCCCAGCCTTTCAAATCAAACTGCGGACTTCCAACAAGTAAATTAGATATTACAATAACATTAACATCTTCGACAGAACGATGTCTTTTTTCTGAAGAGATATCGAGTGGATTGATGGATACAGCTTGAGTAATATTCTCTCGGAACATAACTTCAACAATAACATATTGATCAAGCAGAATTTCCCTTAATCTGTTGATCAAACTTGGTGGCACCATAATTTTTATCAGATTAGTACTATCCTCTAAAATAAGATAAGATGATTTTTTAGCAATTCTCTTATCAAATACGAAACCTGAAATTTTATTTTTATCGTGACCTTTTTTTATATTTCTACCCAACAGATTTATAGGAATTATATCTTTCCAATCAAGGTGTTCCTTTAATAATGCATTTAATCTGTCAAACCGACTTCTAAGGTACATTGAATAATTTCCAAACTCATGAGAAGTAGTAATGGAGGAAGACGCATCAAATATTATTTTTGAATGATCTTCTAATACACTTGCTTTCAATGTCTTAAAGTCTTCCCTTGAAAATAAATAATTTACATCATTATCTACGATATACATATTTTTATCACCAATCGATTTCTTATTCTTTATTATTCCAATTAAAATAGATAAAACCTCATCAAAACTACGTGTAGAACATAAGGAGTTCAACACTCCAGGATCAACTTGATAGCCCATGTCCAAAACTTTTCTTATCAAACGTGATTTTTCATTAACATCCAAATTGTAACACATGTGCTCCAAGGACTCTTTATTTATTTGGATATCCAAATTTTAGTCATGGAAGCAGCTATAGTTGTGTTAGCAGGTGGCCTATCAACACGAATGGGGACAAATAAACTTAATATTCAATTTAAAGGAATGCCAATGTTAAGATACACTGTTCATCGACTAAAACAACTGAATTTGCCAATCTATATTTCTGTACATGATAAACACCTGGAAGGATTCAAGAACTGTATTAAAGACATACATTCTTCACCACGAACGCCATTGTTGGGAATGCTTTCTGTGTGTATGAAAATAAAACATGAAAAGATCTTTGTCACGACAGCCGATTCTCCAGAAATCAATTTGAACGTCATAAGGTACATGCTAGACTACTTACCTACGTTCTCATCTGTTATTCCAATGTGGGAGTCGGGAAAGCCAGAAATCATACATGCCGCATATGATAGACAGAAATTAACACCAATACTCGAAATGATGTGGAACAAGAACCTCTATCAAGTTAGTTCCTTGCTTACCCTTGCTCCAAAACCCCTTTTCATATCAACAGAACATTTGAGGCACTTAGATCCTCAGCTAACATCATTAATGGATTTTGATACCCCAGAAGAAATACATAATTACTTTAACAAAAATTAATACCTTACATTTCTAACCTACAAAAGAATGAATATGCGGGGGGTGGGAGTTGAACCCACGAAGGCCTACACCAGCAGATCTTGAGTTTGGGTCAGTAGCCTGCCCCCTTTAATCGTTCGTCATAACGAACTTTGACCTAGCTCGGGAACCCCCGCATCAAAATCAACACAATTGTGAGTATATTAGATTTCTAGTAGTCTTTGAACACAGGTAGGATAACAAATCACACCATGATTTCTGTACCTACACGCTCACCTTTAATGGCTTTATTCAAACTTGAGGGACTGCACTCAATTATTCTCGTGTTTATTTTGGATCTTTCAATTATGTTAATCGCAACGATATCCATCAATTCGTACGAGCCAGCTAACATTTTACCTTGCTTAATCAAGTTTCGAAGTTGTTTGACAGATATCGTAGACAGCTTTTTCGCATCAGGGTGTTTGTGTGGATCACTTGAATAAACACCATCTACATCAGTCATGTTAATGAATAGATCAGCATTCAATCTTTCAGATAAAAGTGCGGCTACTGCGTTAGTACTATGTCCAGGATGAAAACCTCCCACTACGGTAACCTTATTATGCACAAACGTTTCAATTGCTTGATCTACAGTTTTCGGAACAACAGGGTATGAATAAGACTTAAGATAAGATATCACAAGTTCAGCATTCAACTGTGCAGCCCGAAGACCTAAATCATCTAAAATACCCTCATTTCCTCCAAAAGCTCTTCCAACTCTGATATACTGTCTGGCAGGCTCCCCGCCTCCCGTTACTAAACAGAAAGAAGCATATTGTTTATCTACAAACCCCTTGATAACATCGAGCAGTGGCGGCAGAGAGTCTTGAATCTTGTTCCAATAGAACACAGAACCGCTTATTTTAATTACTATACTCTTCAATTGCTCTTCAACCTTTCATAATACAACGATAAAAGGATAGGGGTTCATGATTAATATGTCCAAATACGATTCTATTCAAACATACAAGATTCGTAGATTACTCTCTGACCTGGGAAGCAAGCAGGGTAGAGGTACAGAACTAATTTCACTCTATATTCCTCCCAAGAAACCGATATACGACGTAATAAATAACCTCAGAGACGAAGCCGGAACAGCTTCAAACATCAAAAGCGATACTACTCGGAATCACGTTTTAGATGCACTTACGAGAGTCACACAAAGGTTAAAGTTATACAAAAATCCCCCAGAAAACGGCCTTGTAATCTTCTGCGGAGCCTTGCCTGTATCTGGTCCAAACACAGAAACCATACAAATCTATGAAATAATGCCTCCTAAACCTATCAATACATATCTATATCGATGTGATGATCATTTTCATTTAGATTTATTACGCGAAACACTCAAGGAAGAAGAAATTATTGGGATTATCTCCATTGATACATCAGAAGCTGCTTTAGGTGAATTGGTCGGGAGCAATCTTCAAGTTATAGAAATACTTACGTCCGGAATAGCAGGAAAGCACAGACAAGGAGGGCAATCTGCACGAAGATTTGAAAGATTGCGCGAGAATGAAGTCAATGGATTTTTTGTTAGGGTAGCCGAACATGCACAAAAGGCATTCATTGAAGAAAGAAATGTAAAAAAATTATTGCTTGGTGGACCAGGTCCTACAAAGGACGACTTTTATAAAGGAAATTACCTTGATTATCGTTTACAGAAGGCGATTGTAAGCATAATTGATACTTCATATACCGGCGAAGAAGGAATAAGAGAAATCGTACAAAAGGCCGGTTCTACACTTCAAGACATACGGTTGGTTCAGGAAGACAATTTAATCGATAAATTCATCAGTGAGGCATCTAAGGATTATGGGTTAGCTACATACGGTTTACAGAACGTCATTGATGCTATTAACAACAACTCTGCCGATACAATTATAATTTCTGAAGATCTTGGAATGCTACACTTGACTTTCGTCTGTAGAAAATGCGGTAATATTGTAGAAAAATTCATCAAGAAGACTGATGTCTTCGCAGTAAAAGCAGAGCAACTAAGCGCTCCATGCTCAAACTGTAACTCAAAAGATTGGGATGTGAAAGAAGAAGACGTTGTAGATTACCTAACAGATAAAGCGTCTGTAGTAGGAACAAAAGTCGAAATAGTTTCTGGTAAAAGTGAACATGGTCAGATGTTCAAGAGCTTTGGAGGGATAGGTGCAATACTGAGATTCAGAAGCTGAGACCGGATTAAAACACTTAATTCTCCTATTTCCTGCACAATGCGGTTAGCAAGTCAATGTCAACCCCTTCGTTTACTCCTAAGATTCAAGAAAAGGTTTGGTCTTCCAAGTTAGAAAAGGAAATTCTGTCTTTGTGGGATAGGGAGAAGCTATATGCATTTAATGATTCACTTGAAAAGCCGATCTATTCGATAGACACACCACCACCTTATGTCAACACACCTATTCACATCGGCCAAGCCTTTACCTTTACGTGGATGGATGCGATAGCACGCTACAAAAGATTGCTTGGCTTTAACGTATTGTTTCCGTTGGGGATGGATCGGAATGGACTTCCCATAGAAATTCAGGTGGAAAAGGAATATCACATAAAAATATCTGATGTCAGTAGACAGGAATTTATCGACAGAGCAAAAGAGTTGCTCGATAAAGCCGGTGACACTTCAATTAATATATTGA
>Ga0070740_10001617_pt1 | contig 29867 bp, 19 predicted proteins | sample Coa_R2_FD_67286 | JGI IMG/M metagenome (GOLD analysis project Ga0070740, IMG submission 67286) | Surface soil microbial communities from Centralia Pennsylvania, which are recovering from an underground coalmine fire - Coalmine... | ecosystem: Environmental > Terrestrial > Soil > Unclassified ...
AGATTCAGCTTCGTGCACATCAAAGAAATCGCACTGACGAATCCACCGACGCCGTTGATGGCCGAACTAGGCAGAGCGATCAGCATAGCAATCGTCCCTGCGATATAGCAGGAGGCAATCAGGATCCCGGCAATCACCAGTGAACGCGGTATCGTGCGTCGGGCATCTTTGATCTCCTCCCCCATGAAAGAGCCGGTTTCAACGCCGCCGAAAGCGAAAAAAATCGTCGACCAGAAGATAGCGTTCTTCAGGTCAGCATGCGGCATGAGATTCGCGGCAGAAAAGTTCGTCGCCGAACCGTAACGTCCTGCGAAAATGGCTGCCAATCCCAGCAGCGCAGCTATAGGAACCCACGTACCCAGCGTGCAGCAGTTCGTCAGCCATTTGGCCTGCTTCAACCCGAGGATGTTCAGCAGCGTAATCAGCCCAAGCCACGCGAGCGCAAAAACCATGTAATAGGTTGCGTCGTTCGTAAGGTGCTCTCCGTGTTTACCAAGCGCAAAAAGCGCGCTGCCCGCGCCAAAATACAGCACGGCTGGAAAGTAGGGCAGGTTGCTCATCCAGTATGTCCATGCTGCGATGAAGCCGGAGAAATCCCCAAAGGCGTGTTGGGTCCAAACGTAGAGTCCGCCCTCCTGTGGATAGCGTGATGACAACTCAAGCACGCAGCCGGCAAGCGGCACAAAGAAACACAAGCAGGCAAATATCCAGATCGTGATGGTGCTTGGACCAGCAGCCGCGGCGGTGGCGATCCAGCGAAGGCTCAGTCCGCCCGCCAGATAGAAGAGGACTAAATCAAAGAGGCCGAGTTCTCGCTTCAGCGCAGATGTTGTGGTTTTCTCCGGCATGCTTTCGCGCAGCATACCTGCTCCAGACGCGCAAAGACCAGAACTATTTCTGCGCCATGTCTTTCAGAACAGCCATAGCGGCATTGCGACCGTTAATGCCAATCACGCTGCCACCTGGATGTGTACACGCTCCGCAAAGGTAAACTCCAGGCATCGGCGTCCGCGAACTGAGACGGTTTGACCACATATACGGCGGCAAACACTCTCCCTGGAAAATGTGTCCGCCTGTGAGCCCGACTTTTTCCTCGATATCCGGCGGCCCCAGCACCTGCGCATCGATCACAGCCGTATCCATGTTGCTGCAGAAGCGGCCAATTGAATCCAGCGCCAGCTTTCGCACTTCGGCGCGGCGACCGTCCCACGTGCCTTCTTCAAAGTGATAGGGCACATACTGCGCGAAAACACTCATCGTATGCTGTCCGCCGGGAACAACGCTCGCATCATGCGCGCTCTGGAAGTAAAGCTCGCACCACAAATGTTCTGGCAGACGCCCTACGCGCGCCGCCGCAAAGCTCTCTTTCCATTCAGCTTTGGTAAGCGGCGCATTGATTTGGCCCAGATGATGGGGCTCGCGCGTCCCCGGACGCGAAGTAAAATTCGGAAGCTCACTCAGCAATACATTCAGCTTTACCGTGCAGCCCTCAATCGGGACTGACTCGATCTTTGCTTTCCATGCAGCATCTGCGGAATTATCGAGCATACGCAGCGTCCGGCGCGGATCGGCATTCGAAACCACAATTGGCGCGTTGATGCGTTCTCCGCCTTCGAGCATTACACCTTCACCTGGAAAAATCCTGGCCACTGGAACGCTAGCCGCAACAACCGCGCCAGCCTCACGCGCCGCATCGCAGAAGTAGAACGAAACCATGCCCATTCCGCCCTTCACATATCCCCACATGCCGGGCATGCCGCCTAGTCTTCCTGAAGAATGATGAAAGCGAATCGAAGCCGTGCCGGCATCGAAAGGGCTGGCATTGGTGCCAATCACGCCCTGTCCCAGATATGCCACCTGCAATCGCTCATCCTGCAAGTAGTGCTCTACGAACTCAGCCATCGACCAACAGAAGAGCAGTTTCTTTGCTTCTTCGTCGTTGCCCAGCCGCTCTTCAATCTGCTCACGGGTTGGCGCTTCGCCAATCCAAGTATCTCCATAGCCCGCAGGACGCAGAATATCGCGCAGCCGCCGGATCACATCGCTCATGGCGCGCCAGCCTTCTACATCGCGGCTGCTGAAGCGGCGAATTTCCTCCTCACATTGCGCATCATCATCCCACAGCTGAATGCTGCTGCCATCGAGAAACGGCACAAAAAGGCCATTCACAGCAGGCGACCACGCAAAGCCGCGCTGTGGCAGATTCAGTTCTTCGATAACCAATGGATGCAGCAGGCCGGCAAGATACGCACACGGAGACATGCGCACGCCCGGAAATGGCTCTTCAATCGTGCACGCTCCGCCAATGCGCTCGCGGCTTTCGAGCACCAAGACACGCTTGCCCGCTCGCGCCAGATATGTAGCGCAGGCCAATCCATTATGGCCAGCGCCGACGACAATAACATCCCAGATCCGACTGGAAAGCTCCTTGACAGGCGCGGGTACACCGATCTTTCCGAGAGAATATGCTGCAGGTGAGAAGTAATTGTTGATCATCAAAATTGCAGCTTACATCACCGGAAAGCGTTCGCGCACTTCATATATTGACCCGGAAGGCCCAGTAAAACTCTGGTACAAGAGAAACTCCTTTGCCTGGAAGGAAGGCAGTCGGGCGGCAGGCTGGCCCCAGCGAACTGCTTTCTTCAGACGCGCAAAGTCCGGCGAGGGCCCGCGTCCCTTTCTGCGCGCCAGAGTGATATGTGGCGAGAAAGCGCGCTCCTCCGGCTCAAATCCGCAGGGCAACAACGTGTGTTCTATTTCATCGTGCAGCGCAATGAGCGAAGCCGTAGGTTCTACAGAAATATGAAATACGCCAGCGCGTTCAAAAAATCCCGGCTCGGCCAAGTCGATATCAGGAGCCTGTGCGTGTATTTTCCGTAACTGCTCAACCACGCACGAGCATCTTTCTTCATCTGTTTCGCCCAGAAATTGCAACGTCACATGCCACTGTTCAGGTGAAGACCAGCGCAAACGAACAAAAGCTTCACGCAGTTCACTTGCCCACGCGGCAATGGCCTGCTGCGTTTTGCTGTCCAATGCAATGCCAACGAAAAGACGCACGGAGCCAGTTTATTTCACGCGGCATCCGGCAGATGAATCTGCCTGCGGCGAATAATCCAGAGCGTAACTCCAACCAGCGCCCATGCCGTGCCTGCAATACGCGCCAGTGGTCCGAGGTTTGTCCAGATAAACAGGCATGTCAGGAAGCCTGCCGCTGAAATCAGCATCGGAATCCATTGCGCGAATTTGCCGCTGCGCCATCCCAGCATGACCGAGGCAACGTTCACTCCCATAAATGCCAGCAGAGCGCCGTAGTTGAGCAGCTCTGTTCCAAGCTGGTAGCTGAAAAATAGTGCGCCGGCAAGGCAAATGCCGCCAATCAGCAAAACGTTATTGCGTGGAATGCGATTCTTTGGATGAATCGCGCCGAAGAATCGCTTCGGCAGCGCGCCATCCTGCCCCATGGCCAGCAGCAACCGGGCAGCCCCCAGATGCGACGCTATACCCGATCCCAGATTCGCCAGCAATAGCGCGGCGTTCACAATCATGAACAGAATCGGTCCGCCAGCGCGTCCTGAAATATGCACGTAGGCTGTATCAATATCGGGAAACGCCTGACCGCGCGGCCATACCAGCTGCCCTAAATAAACTTCGATTGAAGCAAGTATGCCGGTCGCGAAACAAGCCATCACAATCGCGCGAGGAACACTACGCGCCGGGTCTTTCGCTTCATCGGTGAGCGTGGAAATACCATCAAAACCGATGTAAGAAAGCACAGCAATTGAAGTGCCGCGTAAAAGACCGCCGCGCGAGAATGTGCTTGGATCGTAAAAGGGATTTGTATAAAACGACGACGGCTGCGGGGGCAGATGGATCAGGTAGCGCAACGCTGCAACCACAACCAACACTACCACGATCCCAAGCGCGGCCGCCATGCCGGCGTTGATACGCGCCGAGGTTTCGACGCCATTCAGATTCAGCAGCGTAAAAAGTGCTGCAAAGAACAAGACAAATGCAACATAAGGAATCTCTGGAAGAAAGTTCTGCGCTGCTTTACTGCACCAGATAATGCAGATCAGAGGGTTCAGAACGTAATCCATCACCAGACACCAGCCGGTGAGATAGCCCAGGCTCGGGTGCAGTTCTTTGCCGACATACATAAATGCCGAGCCGCCATGTGGATAAACGCGGGCCATCCGCCCGTAGCTGACCGAAGTAAAGAGCATTGCCACCAGTGCGCACAGAATCGCCGTAACCACGTGCCCGCGCGCAACATGGTAGATCACGCCAAAACTCGGCATGGGAGCCGTCGGTTGGATGAGGACGATACCGTAGAGCAAAAGGTCCCAGAAGCGGAGGCTCCGCTTAAGCGTGACCTGCCCTTCACTCACAGTGACTGACTTATTCGACATGCTGCTCACTCGCTCGGGAGCTTTGAACCTCTGCTGTTGTTTTGGCTGGCGAAAGCCGCAGCGTTTGTTCTGGAATATTCCATCCCGATACAACAACAGTCGGGTTGCTCGGAGCATGCAACGGAAGCCTGGCAGTCAGTGTCCAAGCCTCACCTGGCATTAACTCAACATAATTATCCGACCACATAACCGGCACGATATCTTCTCCGTGGCCATCACGCGCAGCTACGGCGATCTGAAACGCTAACACCTTCGATTTGTTCTGTAAGCGAAGCTGCAACAATTTGCCATTTTCTGTAGATACATGCGCCTCTACCTGCGCCTTCGGCAAGGCCGCCAACTCTGTCATATCTTCATACTGAATGGCTGGAGTATGTGTGTAATCAGTCTTGCTCCAGTCAAACGTTGTTAGCTTGGACGGCACCCAATAGAAGTTGCGGCTCAATATTCTCCCTGACTCATCTTTTAAGGTGAGGTCAATAAAATAGACTTTTGAACCTGTCGAGAATACATCATCAGGAATAGAAATAACCCGCTGTGAAGTATCTGCATTTACTGTTAGCGTCAGCCGCTTATCGAAAAGCTCCTTAAGGTTGAGGTCATACACCCGGGCCGACACCTCAAGTTGCGACGATGCCTGATACGAGCTGTTCACCACCACAATGCTGTGGTCATCATAGGAATACTGCACGTGCAGCGGTTCGCATGCCTTCTTTGTGCCGTAGTAACCGCCGCCGGCGTCCAGGTAGTAGTCATACAGGTGCCAGATATTTGATGGCCAGGCATTGTTCAGCATCCACTGGATCACGCCTGTCGATGTGTATTTGTTCCGCGAATAGGCCTCGAACATCGCGCGCTCACCGTCATACGTCATTGCCTGCGCAATGCGAATGTAGTCTTGCAAATTGCCGGCCTTGCCATAGGTGGCATTCATTGCCTCGTCAAAAACTGTGAGCGTCTTGAATTTGCCGCTTCCATTATGGAATGACCAGGAAGGGCTGCTCGTAGGCCATAGTTGATCTTGCGGAATATATTTACGCAAACTGCTGATGTTCGGAATTGCCGGTCCCGGACTTGTCTCTGTATTAAATCCATAGCTGCCGCCGTACTTGTCTTTGTCCACATACCAGTACGACGGAGCCACATAATCATAGGGTCCCGTCATCTTTACGCCGCTCTTCCCGCTCACAGTCGTCGGTACCGCCGAGGCAGAAGACAGAATCGGATTCGGCCAGTGCATCTGCGTTTCCACATCCAGATACATCTGTTCCACATCAGCCGGCGGCGGCCCGTCACTGCCATTCAGCCACACCAGAAGGCTCGCATGATGACGGATGCGCAGCATCTGCGCATGCAACGAAGCCTTCGCCACCTGATAATTCTCCGGCGTCCAGTCTTTCCATCGCTCCCACTGGTCGCAACAGCACCAGCCCAGCATCACCAGAATCCCCTGCTCATCGGCAAACTGGAAGAAATCCTCTGTTTCCAGCTTGCCTTCCAGCCGAATCGTATTCAGGTGCATGTCGCGCACTAATGTGAATTCTTCACGCAGCTTTTTCGGATCTTCGCGCAGCAGCATGTCCGGCGACCATCCTGCACCGCGAATCAGAATTGGCTTGCCGTTCACGCGAAAGAGGCGATATCCATTATCCGTTAGCTCAGAGGTGACTTCACGAATCCCGAAGCGCACAGACTGCTCATCCGAAACCCTCCCGCTCTCGGCAAATCGCAGCGTCAATGTTTCCAGATGCGGTGTACCCATCTGATACGGCCACCAGGCCACTGGATTCTTAACCTGTAACTGCTTATATGTCTCAGGATCGAAGACAACAGTCTTGTCCTCATGTGCGGCAAGATCAACCGTCTGCTGAATCTGAATGCCTGCAGCCGTGCCGATTACAATTCCATGCGCTGGCTTGTCGGTTGCATTGTGTAGCTCAGCGTAAACGGTCAGATTCGCCTGCTTGAGAGAAGTATCCGTGAAATGCGTGACAGCCATCGGCGAGCGCAGCGCTACCGGGCCGCTCGTCACCAGGTCAACCGCGCCCCATAATCCCATGTCTTTGTCCGGCGGACAGGGATTCCAGTCGACCCAGTTGATGCCAAGATCTTTTTCCGTAGGCGCGAAGGTCTCAACCGCAACAACATTTGGCTTGCCGGCGATAACATTATCAGTCACATCGAATTCATACGTGCGATACGCGCCCGCAACCTGCGAAGTGTCAGCAATGCGCTTTCCGTTGATCCAGACATCCGCACGATAGTTGATTCCCTTGAACCGCAGCCAGAGCGTGCGTCCCCTAACGGATGCCGGCACAACAAACTCTTTCCTATACCACCAGCCGCAGTGATACGGACTGTCCTCTGACATGGGCAGGCGGGCGAAAATCCCCCCAACTGGATACGTCATACCCGGAAGGTCGCGCAAGTTCGTGCCGTAATAAGGATCCTTGTAAATCCCAGCCGCGATCTGCGCCGCCACCACCGTCGCCGGCACTGTCGTCGATATCCAGCCCTGAGGGTGAAATGCAGCGGTTGAGATGCTTCCACCTTCCGTCTGCAGTTTGCAGGCCGATTGCACTTTCCAGCCTTCATGAAGCGTAATGGGAGGTAAGGCTTCCGCATGTGCACAGACATGCAACGATAGAACCACCATCAGGGCAGCAAAACATCCCGCCATCTTTTGCAGCATTCAGATACTCTCCGGTTTTTGAAGCGTAAAAGCTCACGACTCCAGTCTCTTCAGACCATCTCCGCCGATACAGGCTTGATGGCAATCTCCACGGTCCGACTCCCAAGTCGTGGATGTTTTGCCGTCAGCCTGGCTGTGCCCGCTTCTTCTTTAGCACGAATCCAAACTGCGCCCGTGCCGCCAATCAGCCCAAATGGATTGTCACCAATCAACTCCGCCGGTCCCTTCAGAGTGAGCACGATGGGATCATTCGCGTAAGGACGAATCGCATCGAATTCGTCCGTCACCCGCAGCACGACACGCGTCGTATCCGCTCCGTCGGCATTCAGTTCGTGATCATCGGCGCGAATAGAAAACTTCTGGTCGACGCCTCGCCCTGAGAGCGTCTTCGAAGCCACCTGTTTCCCGTTCAGATAGCCATCGATCCGCAGATCGCCCCACTTCAGCCAGCTGTCTTTGCCATCAATGTTCGTCAGGTCAAGGCTGAACGGCGCATATTTCAGATGCTGAAACTGTTCGCGGTCCGGATCAATCTCGGCAATCTGCTTCCAATCATCTCCATATCTGACGAAGAATTTCAGGTGGTTGCAATTCGAACAGACCATCGCTGTCGTAAAGCGCACCGCCTCATCGCCCATGGCCCAGTGAAACGCCGGCTCCAGCACAATCTCTTCTTCCGGATCACATTGCGATTTATAAAATCCTGCCGCGCATTTCGGTTCGCGGAAAATATCAAACACGCCGTGATAGCAGATGCGGTCGCCCGAGCCAAAATCAAAGTGCGTGTTGTAATCAAACGCGCACCAGCCAATACCACCCGCATATTGCGGATTCGAAGCCAGCTGATCGTGCACACGCGCATGGCGGATCGTGTGCTCACGCTGGCGCGCATCCTCGTCAATAGTCTTTGTCGGATAGGTATGCCCTACAAACTCCGTGTTCAGATAACGCGGATGGTTCGGCGGCTTCAGTGGCCAGCCGAAATCATTCACCGTGAACACATCCTCCAGAAACTCCGACTGCTGAAAATTACGAATGCCGCCTGTCTGCCGCGTCGGATCAAGCTTGTGCGCCATCGCATTCGTGCGCACATAGAAGTCGTGATCGTCGCGTGACTCATTGATGCGCACGCCCCACAAAACAATGGACGGATGGTTCCAGTCCCGCCGGATCATGCGGCTAACGTTATCGACAGAGATATCCTGCCATGCCTTATCGCCGATATGCTGCCATCCTGGAATCTCTTCCAGCACCAGCAGCCCGTATTCATCGCATGCATCCAGAAAATGCCGAGACTGCGGATAATGTGACGTTCGCACAATATTGCAGTGATACTGCTTGCGCAGAATGTATGCATCGCGCCGCTGCACACGCCCCGGCATTGCCTGCCCGACAAACGGAAATGTTTGGTGTCGGTCCAGCCCTCGCAACTTGATGATCTTGCCGTTCAGCTCAAATCCATGATCGGTAAACTGGGCCTCGCGGAACCCAATCCGCCGCGTATCTTCATCAACCAACTGTGAACCGCGCAGCAACTGGACCTTCACAGAATAAAGCTTCGGATTCTTCAAGTCCCACAGAACGATCCCATTCAGCTTTCCGAATGTGACCATATAACTCACCGGCTCCGCTGCTGCTTGCGACGATGGGACCTTCTGCGTAGCCCTCGCAACTGTCTTCTCTCCATCCAGAATCGTCGCCTCCAGCACCAACGCACCGGGCGACGGCTCCAGATGCTGCACAAAACACTGCACGTCCAACGCGGGGCTATTTAGTACATCCTTCGGCTGTGCAAAAATATTTTCAATAAAAGTAGAAGGAACCACTCGCAACGAAACTTCGCGGTAAATCCCACCAAACGTCAGGTAATCAATCTGGTATCCAAATGGAGGAATGTCCGGCCTCTCCGTCGAATCCACATCGACCGCCAGCACGTTATCTCCGCCAAAATTCAAATGCGGTGTCAGTTCAAATGAAAATGGCGTATATCCGCCTTTGTATTCGCCGAGCTTCTGCCCATTAATCCACACTGTCGAAGCGGTCATCACGCCTTCAAAATCCACAAAGACGCGTTTACCTTTTGCTTCAGCAGGCAACCGAAATTTTCTCCGATAGAGCGAGACGAACTCGTACTCCTTGTCATCAAAGCTGTGCCACGGCAGCTTTACGTTCGTATGTGGCACGACCACGCGCTCAAAGACTGAATCATCAAATCCCGCATCATGTCCGCCTTCTACAAACTTCGGGCTGTAGCGCCAGCCGCGATTCATCGCCAGCACCATCCGCCCGCCCGCATTTTGCCCTTCGGCAAATACCTTTCCGCCAACGGCTGCTCCGGCAACGAGCGCACCGCCCGTCTTCATAAAATCGCGTCTATCCATTGATTTACCCTCAGGATGAAACCGCTTTCAACAATAAACGATCAGATGCACGACGCGCAGAAAAATGGCGGCGCAGGCCAACCTGAGCCCCGCGCCGCCAGATACGCCGCGTAAATTTAGCTCATTTCTAGAGAAGGTGTAGACCAACCATAGAGTCGTCATTTTTAGCCGCAGGCGAAAAATCCCGAACCGCTGGGCTTGAGATTCTTCCTCCTTCCCGTCGTCAGAATGACGGCGGTTACACTAATACAGAAAATGCTTTAGAACTCAATCCGAGCCGCAAACTGCGCAATTCGCTTGTTGGTCAGCGGTGTATGGGCATATCCAAAGTTCGGCTGGTTATCAAGAGTCGCCGAAACTGAATGCGGGTCAAAGCGCACGCTGTTCGTCACGTTGAACATTTCCCAGCGAAGCTGTAACTTGGCGCGCTCCGTCATAGCAAACGTCTTGTTCAGACCGGTGTCCCAATCGTAATATCCGTCGCCACGCATCGAGTTCCTCGTGCCGGAAAATCCAGGCAGTGTGAAATCAAACGACTTGAACACGGTCTGCGGATCGGCGAAGCGTTGGTTCAGCTTTCCTCTCCTCGCCGCCCTGGAGGGGATTTTAGAAATCTGTGTTGCAAATCCCTGAATGTCCCAGTTCGTCGGATAGTATGCGCCATTGTTCATCAGGAAGGGAAACCCGCTTGTCCAGCGGATGATGCCTGTCGTCTGCCATCCTCCCAGGAACAGGTCTTCAACTCTACTCGCATTCGCCATAAAGTGGCGTCCGCGTCCAAACGGCAGATCCCAGATATAGTTCGCATTAATCTGGTGCGTCGCATCATAATCAGAAACGCCATAGAGTTGGTTCGGATCCCACGTGTTCATGATCTGTGCATAATTCGTTCCTCCCGAGCTGCTCAGTCGTTCTGCCTGCGACGTAATATCCATCGACTTCGACAGTGTGTAGTTGAAGTCCGCCTGCAGCCCTGCTCCAAACTGCTGCCGATACACAACCTGTAGAGCGTTGTAATTTGAAAAGCCAATCGAGCGCCATGCGTACAATGCTGAGTACTGATCGTGATAGAAGCGGTACGACGGATAAGTGCCGTTCGGGTTCACTCCCGCGCCGCTCAACGAATCCGGCACATCGAGCACATACAGCGCATAGGTTTCGTTGTATTTGTAGAGCTGATATAACTCATAAACATTCTGCGTTGCTGTTAATGGTCCCCAGCCAATGTCCGCGCCGTCCAGTGCTCCAAACAGATTCTCCCAGTAAGGAATCGGCTGCACCGCGCTTACAGGAACCCCGGCGCGCGCCATTTTCGAAATCTGTGCCGCGGGTCCAAAATAAGGCGAACCGCCATTTACCAGGTTGATGGGCATGGCCACGTCTTCCTGCGCCAGCAACCGGTGAGCCAGGCGGCCCACGTACGAAAGCTCGAGCGACGACCCATTGCGCAATTCACGCTGAATCGAAAAATCAATCAGGTGCGCATAGGGAGTTTTGATCTTTTGGTCCAGTCCCCAGCTGATGGCAAATTGATCCGAGCTTGGAATTGCAGGAAAACCACCCGGAGGCGCCGCAGGCAGCACGCTCGCCGGAATCGTATACAGATCTGTGAATCGCGGAGCCGTAGCGATCGGAACCGATCCCGGCGGATTCGACAGATTCGTCGACAATCCGAAAGAACCAGTCGTATCGAAGGTATTCACCGTTGCCGCGCCAAAGTGATCGAAAACAAGCGAATACCCAGCGCGAATACTGCTCTTGTTGTTCCCGAAGATCTTGTACCAGAAGCCACTGTCTGGGGTCGGCGAATAAGCCAGCGCCAGCCGCGGCCCAATATCGTTCTTCTCCATGTTCCAGAAATCCGGACGATGGTTGTAGCGTCCATTCAGATCAAACGCCACTTCACCAATTGCGTTCGCTGCGCCGCCCTGGATCGCCTGCTGCGCGCTGTCTTTGTAATAGCTGGTAAGCGAATATGGCTTGCATACGCCGCCATTCATCATGCAGGTTCCTACTTGTGTGCCCGTCGTCTCGGCTGGAGTCTGCAGCAGCGACCAGCGCAGGCCGTACGTCAGGGTCAGATTCTTCAGCGCCTTCCACGAGTCCTGAGCATAAAACTCATACTCGTTCCACCGGTAATCGCGCTTCAGCACAGTGCCCAGCGGAAGAGCGTTACCCTGCTTGTTGTAGTTATAGATTGCATCTCCTTCAGTCACAATTCCAACCAGTCCCAGCAATGCGTCGTTGTATTGGTTGACGAAGACCTGGTCCACTGCCGGATAGCCATAAGCCGCCGGATCGAAAGCGCCTCCGTTGCCGGCAACGGTAGAGCCATTCGCCAGCCACCCCTGGTTCATCTGCCCACCTGGATATGAATTCGCATCACTCGTCCGCCGGTCATCAATCAGGCGGATATTCACGCCGAATGCAAAGCTGTGGTCATGCTTCGTCCACGAGAGGTCATCCACAATGTTATGCACTGGAATGATGTAGGATGTGCTGCGCGAAAAAGATTGGGGATCAGATACTGCAGCGAGGGACACATGCGGTTGCTTCGAAACGCCCGCATCATCCACACCCTGCCGCGTAAATCCATAACGCAGTGTGTTCACCAGGTTGGGCGTAATCACCGCGGTATATCCAGCGGCCATGCCCTTACTGTTGGTTAATTCTGAGCTCGACGGAGGTTGCCCTGGAAACACGGGCGCGCTGGGTTCATCATCGTTTTGCAGATTTCCGCGCCAGAAAACCTCATGATTGCCATTGCGCGTAATGTTCCAGTCAAAACGAGCAATGTACGTGTTGTAGCTGCGATGCAGCGTATAAGGAAAGCGGAATCCAGCTGTATTCAGCGTATCGCCCTGCGTGGGATCATTAGGTTCCGGATATTGCGAATAGATCTTTAAAATATTCTGGTTCGCGCCGATTCCTTGTGGGTCCATCCCCTGAATCTGCTGCGGCGTAAGATTAAATACTGTCCCATCCGCCGTCTGATACTGAATGTTTCCCGCGCGAAAGCTGTCCAGCGGCACGGTCCCAGCGTTTACGCTTTGACCTTCCGTATCGCGGCGGCCCTCGTAGTTCAGGAAATAAAACACCTTGTCCCGCAGAATCGGTCCGCCGACAGCGCCTCCAAACACGTTTCGGATCAGCTTCGGAGGAGTATTCGGCTGCCCTGCTGCTAATTGCTGTTGTTTGTTAAAGAAGTCATTCGCCTCAAATATATTGCTGCGGTTGTACTCATACACCGCTCCATGCAATTGGTTGGTCCCACTCCGCGTGACCAGACCGACCTGCGCGCCCGACGAGCGACCCTCTGCTGCATCCGGATTACTGGTAGTTACACGAAATTCGCCAACCGAATCCTGCGTTACGCGCAGTACGCTGGTAAAGGCATAGCCGTTGTTCAGATCGTTTACGTCCACGCCATCCAGCGTAATGTTCGACTGATCGCTGCGTCCCCCGTTCACCGTTCCGCTGCGCGAATCGCCGGAGTTGTTCCCGACAGCCTGCGTGCCATTGTTCTCATCCGTGCGGCCCAGGTATGTAACCCCGGGCTGCAGGCTCAACAGATCGGGCACATTGCGTCCTTCAATTGGTAGCGACTGAATCTGCTTCTCCGCAAAAGCATTGCCCAGCGTCGCGTCCGTCGTGTTCAGGTCTGGCTGAACATTGGTGCTCACCTCGACCTGTTGCGTCACAGTAGCCACCGCCAACGTCACATCTTCGGTCGCCGGCTGACCAACCAACAGATTCATGCCGCGCTTCTCTACCGGGGAAAAACCTTCACCGTTCACCGATAGGGTGTACTGTCCCGGAGTAAGCTGCAAAAATTGATACTCACCGCTGGCATCCGTTGTTCCCTGCCGCTCGGCCCCTGTTGCTGTCAACGTGAGCTTTACCTGAGCGCCAGCCACCACGGCGCCACTCGAATCCGTAACATGTCCGCGTAGGGAAGTAGTCGCTTGCCCCCAGCTGAACAACGAACACACGACTGCAAACGCCGCCAAAAAAAATACAGCACGCATCCATCGCATCTTGGTCTCCTCAATCTTTCAGCAGTACAGTCCCGATTTCTTAAAGTCATGCATCCGGCTTTGTGGGATCGTTTCCATAACAAAAACAGAATTTAACCCTGGCAGACTCTCGGATAAGTAGTATCCCTTTTACACTGAAATTCAGGAGACAGAAAGAATTTTCGATGAACTGAAATAGATCTGCTTGGAAATGCGGCCAGGCCCGTTTGGGCAAAGCGCTGGCCGCCAGGTTGGAGGGGGACACTCTACAGGGGCGCTCCAACACATGCTCTTAAAGAGCTGGATGACAGCGGAAATAAGAAGCCACTGCGTCCAATCGGTGGACTGCATCATTGTTTTGAAAAATATTACTTATTGGCTTAAGTTTCCATCTCAGCGTGGTTCAGCTTGCCAAGGGAGTATGTGCATGTTCGATCCTGTTAAAGCACCTTTTTTAAACAAATCAGAGCCCCAATCAATCCGCATCCAAGCGCAATCCACCCGCGATGCGTGCTGAAATTCGCCTCCAGGCTGAATGGGCGAGACTTTTGATCGAATGGGCCATGCGTTGCGAAGCCATTGGTCACTGGCCCCCACAGATTATTCCGCCGGTCCGGAGAGTCTTCCGTCTCGCGCTGTTGTGACTCATATCCGTTCTTTCCCAGATAGCGGTCGAGAAGTCCGGGCACAATCCTTTGCGCCATGATTGCTTTCACTGTCGATCCCCCGACCCAATACTCGCGACGCGGACAGCGTGCAAGCGCTGCATGCAGCACCACCTGCGCGCCCACTTCAGGCTCATAGATCGGAGGCACCGGTTGCGGCATTCGCGGAAGCCGGCTTTTCACCCACGTAAACTGTGGCGTATTCATAGCCGGCATATGCACAACCGATACCTTCACGTTACTTCTGTCGTGATAAAGCTCGCATCGCAGTGAGTCTGTGAATCCGACAATGGCGTGTTTCGTAGCGCAATATGCTGATTGCAACGGAATGCTGCGATAAGCCAGCGCCGATCCAATCTGAATGATTCGTCCTCTGTCGCGCGGCAGCATGCGCCGGAGCGCAGCCAGTGTTCCGTAAACATAGCCGAGATAGTTGACCTCGGTCACGCGCCGGTATTCTTTGGCTTCCATCTCCCTGACTGGGGAAAATACAGAGACCATCGCATTGTTGACCCATACGTCAATCGGTCCCAACTGTTCTTCAAGTGCCGCCGCCGCCTCTTCCACCGCAGTCTCGTCACTCACATCCGCGGCATAACCGGCTCCTTTGCCGCCCAGCTTTTCAACCTCAGCAGCCGTAGCAGCCAGAGCAGGTTTGTCACGCGATATAAGACCAACTGACGCGCCCTCTTTTGCAAATATATGAGCAATAGCACGCCCCAGCCCAGCTGAAGCGCCAGTCACAACAACAGTTATGGATTGTTTCATTCGTCTCTCCGAAGCCCCTGTATATTCGGACTCCGGATTGCCGCGTGAAGATGCCTGCTTCGTCAGGCGGCGCGCGGCGCTTTCGGCTGTAGCTCAGGCGCATACCAATCCTGCCGGGTCAACGGCGCCTCCTGTTTCGACCGGTCAGGCTTCTGCAGCAACGTATGATAAATATTAATTCTCCCGCTCCGGAAAGCCCGTGCTGACGCAATCATGTACAGCTTCCATATGCGATATGTAATTTCATCGGTCGTATTTTTGGCTTCTGCTGCATTCAATTCCAACCCACGCACCCAGCGATCAAGTGTCAGAGCATAATGCTCGCGCAGGCTCTCAACGTCCTGGATTTCAAAGCCGCATTCCTCTGATTCACGAAGCATCCTGTTCAGCGGAACCAGCTCTCCATCCGGAAACACATAAGTGTCCATAAACGAGGGGCCCTTTCTGCTGTAGGTCGCCGATGCAGCAATGCCGCTGTTGAGAAATACCCCTCCGGGCCGCAGTAGCCGCCATGCCTGACGAAAGTACGTGCCCAGCATCGATTCGCCCACATGCTCCACCATGCCGATGCTGGAAATTTTGTCGTACTCCTCCTCGCCCTCAGCATCGCGGTAATCGCAAAGCCTCACCGCGCAGCGATCCGAAAGACCCGCCGAAGCAATGCGCTCCGATGCCAGCTCAGCCTGCCGCGCGCTTAGAGTTATGCCGCAGGCATATGCGCCATACTGAGAAGCTGCATGCATAATGAGACCGCCCCATCCGCATCCGATATCCAGCAGCTTATCTCCGGGGCGGATTCTCAGTTTTCTGCAGATATAGTCCAGCTTGCGTGTCTGCGCAATATCCAGACTCTCATCCGGAGATTCGAAATACGCGCAGGAGTACATCATGTTGCGATCCAGCCAGAGCTGATAAAACTCGTTTGACACATCATAGTGTCGGGCGATTGCGGCGCGGTCACTCTCGCGAGAATGTAATGCCTGATCATCCTGTGGATCGCGCGTTCGGGGTTTTTCACTGGCAGGCGGAAGCACATCAGCAAGTAGATGATGCGCTATCTTGTGCGATGAATCGGAGCCGCGCGCGATCAACTGTTCAGCAAAGGCAAGGGCCGCATCAAAATCCCCCTCCACGTCGAGATCGCTCCGAATGAATGCCTCTCCCAGCGTCAGCTCATTTGGTGTTTCCAACAAGCTTCGCAACGCATCCGGTTTTCTGATAACTAGGGTGAAATCCGACTTCCCATCGGGTTGTATCAGAGTTCCATCCCAGAGCCTGACGGAAAATCCCTGTAATTCCCCACTCCGGGAGAATTCCTTTAGCAGAACCATGACGATCTGTTTTGATATCTGGCCACGGATTGACTGCATGGAAGGCAACATGAGACCTCCTTCAAAAATGACGCATGTTGATAACTATGTCCGGCACATTAAAAAGTTGCAGGAAGTAGTCGACGCAGCAGCAGCTTTATTTTTGAGAGGCCGGCTCTTACAAATGGTTGCGGCTTTGCCTGCAATGCAGATGAGTTATCCTGACGGCATGGATTGCATCTTTTGCAAAATCATCGCCGGTACAATTCCTTCTAAAAAGGTCTATGAAGATGATCGCGCCTACGCCTTTGCCGACATCGATCCAAAGGCCCCCGTACATCTCCTGATTATCCCGAAGAAGCACATCCCCTCGCTTGCCGACATCGACGCAGATGACAGTCCACTTCTTGGTCACTTGCATGCAATCGCTAAGAAGCTTGCCGCTGAACAGAATTTAAGCAATGGTTTTCGAACCGTCATCAATACTGGCCCCGACGGAGGTCAAACAGTTTCACATCTCCACATGCATTTGCTCGGCGGACGCCACATGCACTGGCCTCCGGGCTAGCAGTCCTCAATTTACTTCTGCTGCGCTGTCGCTGCCGCATTGCTGAACAAATCTACATTCACCTTATCGACGACCGCAGTCCCCGTATCCACAAAAACAGGAAACGGCGAAAACGTATCGACGCTGTAGTCGCTGCTGAATGTTTTCGGACCATCATGATGGACCTGATCGAGCGCCTTCAATCCGATGTACGCCATGGTGTACGGCTTCTGCGCAATCGTCGCATTGATTACTCCGCTCCGGATCAGGTTCAGCGTGTCGGGATCGACATCCATCGCCACCAGCAGGCGATGCGCGCTGTCATTCTTCAGCACCGATGCCACTTCTTTTCCCGCTGAAGCTTCCAGACAGATAAAGGCATCGATCTTCTTATCTCCCGTCTGCGCCATATATTGCTGCGCCTTGTCGAAGGCAGCTGTCGACTCGCCTTTGATATCCACCACCTCTACAGTCTTAATTCCGGGATGATCAGCAAAAACATCCTGATAACCCTTGAAGCGCTCATCCAGGTTCGGCTGCCCGGGCATCGAGAAGAACACGACATTGCCCTTGCCACCGGGCAACTGGCTTATCACGCGTTGTCCGCCCAGATGTCCTGCTTCGAGATTATTTGTGCCGATAAAAAAGAGCCGATGACTGTGTGGAGCATCTGAGTCCATCGTGATAATTGGGATCCCGGCATCAATGCCGGCATTGATGTCCGACTGGAACATCGTCGCGTCTGCAACAGAGATTAGAATTCCGGCAGGCTTGGCAGCGATGGCATGCTGCAACTCGGTTAATTCAGCCTGTGGATCATACGTATCCGGCCCCACCACTTTCGCCTGCACGTGATACTCAGCAGCCGCCTTGTTGAATCCCTCTACCGCGGTCTGCCAGTACGCAAGCTTCATGTTGTTGGAGATGAGATAGTAGACCTCGGAGTGAGAATGACGCTGGCACCCGGTAGAAGCCAGCAGCGCGACGGTCATAGACAGCAGGAGCAATCTTTGTGCTTTTTGCATAAGGACCTCGCAAATGAAGTTGCGCGCCCAGCCTGCCGTAGTTCTACAGTCATGACATCGATGGCTGTTGCAAGAACCAGGTCAAGCCGCCACGCGATATGCGCACGAATTGTACTCCAGTTATCTAAAGTTTGCTTAAGATCTCCTTGACTGGTTCCAGTGTCCTGTGGGGGAACGAATATCCAGGTCTTAAGGGATATGACGCTCATGATCTATCCAGCCCAAAGCCGGAAGGAGGCGAGAAAAGCGAAGAAAACCGGATGAGCACAGTCAAGAGGCATCGGCTTGAAAACACAGAGGCGGTCTACTCAGGCGCGCCGTTGAACTTCGGACGCAATTTTACGCAGTTCAGGTAACACATTCCCTATAGCAGCGGGGTCGGAATTGCGTTTTCCAAGCGCGAAATAGAGTCGCTTATATTGCTCAAAAAGGCGGTTATAAGTCGCATTTGCTGCCGAATTTGGTGCGTAAGTTTTGTAACTGAGGCACATTTTTGACTGAGCTTCTTCGACTGTCGGAAAGGTTCCGGCGGCGAGGAAGGCGAAGATGCCGGAGCCGAGGCTGGTGGGGATTCCGGCGGGGACTAGGACCGGCTTGCCGAGGACGTCGGCGTAGACCTGGTTGAGGACCTGGTTGTTTTGCGGGATGCCTCCGGCGTTGATGACGCGGTCGACGGGGACGCCATACTCGGCCATGCGCTCGAGGATGATGCGGGTGTGGAAGGCGGTGCCTTCGATGGCGGCGAAGAGCTCGTCCTGCGCGGTGTGGATGAGGTTCCAGCCGAGGGTGACGCCGCCGAGCTCGGAGTTGACGAGGACGGTGCGGTCGCCGTTGTCCCAGCTGAGGCGGAGAAGGCCGGTCTGTCCGGCGCGGTAGGTTTCCAGGCCTTTGGATAATTCCGAGACTTTGTGTCCGGCGCGGCGGGCGATGGCTTCGAAGATGTCTCCGGTGGCGGAGAGGCCAGCTTCGACGCCGGTGTAAGAGGGGTGGACGCTGCCGGGTACGACTCCGCAGACGCCGGGGACGAGGTTGGCTTTTTTCTGCATGGCGATGATGCAGGTGGAAGTGCCGACGACGTTGACGACGTCGCCTTCGCGGCAGCCTGCGCCGATGGCGTCCCAGTGGGCGTCGAATGCGCCGACGGGGATGGGGATTCCGGCGCGGAGGCCCATGGCCTCGGCCCACTTGGGCGCGAGGTGTCCGGCGAGTTTGTCTGAAGTTTCGTAATCGCCGCCGAGTTTGGCGCGGATGCCGTCGAAGAGCGGGTCGAGTTTGGAGAGGAACTCTTGTGACGGCAGGCCGTCCCACTTCGGGTTCCACATCCATTTGTGGCCCATGGCGCAGACGCTGCGTTTAGCTTGTTTTGCGTCGGTGATGCCGGAGAGCGTGGCGGCGACCATGTCGCAGTGCTCGAAGGCGGTGACGAAGCGGCTGCGCTTGTCGGGGTTGTGGCGGAGCCAGTGCAGGAGCTTGGCGAATCCCCACTCGTGGGAGTAGACGCCGCCGCACCACTCGATAGCTTCGAGATTTTCTTTGTGCGCCAGTTCGGTGATCTGCTGCGCTTCTTCTTTGGCGCGGTGGTCGCACCAAAGATAGTAGTCGTCGAGCGGTTGGAGGTTTTCGCCGACAGGGATGACGCTGGAGCCGGTGGTGTCGAGCGCCATAGCTTCGATCTGGGCGCCGTCGATGCCCGCGTCCTGGATGGCCTGGCGGGTGGCTTTGACGAGGGCGTCCATTTGATCTTGATGGGACTGCGTGGCGTAGTCGGGGTCTTCGCGCTTGCGGTGGAGCGGGTATTCGGCGACGGCGGTGGCGAGACGGCCTTTGTGGCTGTCGAGAAGAGTAACGCGAACGCTGAGGGTTCCGAAATCTACGCCTGCGATGATGGACATTCTGTTTCCTGATGGTTCAATGGTTGGTTCTTCGAACAACCCCACTCAAGGCAAAAGCGGGCTTGAATGGGGCACCCCGTTGAGAGAGGTTATGCGTTGGGGTCCTCGTGATAGTGCATCTCCCAGTTGAGGTAGCGTGTTGCGGCTTCGTAGACTGGACTGGCTACAGTGGAGAAGTTGCCGGCGACGTGGTGCTCGAATCCCTTTTCGCAGATGAAGCGGAGCAGCTTTTGCATTTTCGGGATGCGGACGACGCCTGCGCCGCCGAAAGTTTCAAGCGGATCGTTGGTGAATTCGCCTTCGCCGACGTAGCCTCGGATTTTGCCGTGAAAGTCGTCGGTAGAGAAGCGGAGATAGGTCATGGCTCCGGCTTTGACGCGGCCAACGCAGGTGCCAAAGGTGTTTTCCTTGCCGACCGTGCCGGCGATGATCGCCTGATAATCCATAACGACGTCGGCGAAGAAATGCTTGGGCAGGTTGGAACAGTGGAAGCAAACGGCCTTGTCGGGGTCGTCGCCGTAATTGTTGTTCCAGTCGAGCAGGGCGCTTGGGGTTTCTGATGCAAGGGCGAGTCCGTACATGCTGAGCACGCCGACGACGTCAGTTTCACAGGCACTGGAAAAGAGATTCTCGCTCATCATGCTCATGACGGTGCAGGGCACGACGCCGAAGTTTTCTTCGAGCGAGGTCCAGCACTGGATGGCACTGATGGTGCAGTAGGTTTCCTTCATCCAGCCGTCGATGACAGCGCCAAGCTTGGCCATCTTCATAAGAGCCTCTTCAGCGATCCCGCTTGTCGAGACATAGGCTTTGATGGCGGCAAGTTTTGCCTGGGCTGCGTCGTCATTGTCCTTCATGCGGGCGATGCGTCCGAGGACTTCAGAGAGGTCGAGAGTTTCGACGGAGATGCCGTTGAGCTCGAGGAGTTTTTCGCTGTAGCGGACTGTGTTGAAGGCTGCGGGACGCGCACCGATGGCTCCGACACGAAGGTTCCTGAAACCGTTGACGATGCGGCAGACGGCGGCGAACCAGGCGAGGTCTTTTTTAAAAGCTTCGGAACTGGGAGAGACGGTGTGCTGCGCGGTAAGCGAGTAGGGTATGCCGTACTGCATGAGGTTGTTGCAGGCGGACATTTTACCGCAGAAGCTGTCGCGGCGGTTGGCGATTTTCATGATGTCGACGCGATCGGGTGTGGCCTGCACGAGCACGGGGACTTTGAGCCCGGAGAGGCGGATGGCGTCGACGATGGCGCGCTCTTCGCCAAAATTAGGCAGCGTGACGATGATGCCGTCGATCTCTTCGCGATGCTGTTTGAAAAGCTCTGCACAGCGGCGGGCGTCGTCGGGGGTCTGGACGGCCCCGTGGAGGGTTTGTTCAGGGGAGAGGACGATGGATTTGTATTCAGCGGCGTCGAGGACCTTGATCATCTCTTCGCGGCCTTCTTTGGCGAGGTGGTGCGGGAAAAATCCGCGGCTGCCGACAATAACTGCGAATGTGAGTTGCTTTTTCATCTTGTGGGTTTTCCTTGTTTCCCTTTGATTCTTGTCTTTGTTAATCCCACATCGTTTCAAGATGCGGGCCACCCTTCCTTCATCTTTTCACGCGCGGCCAGAAGCGGATGGTATAGATGAGGCCGGCAATGGCCATCATGCCGCCCCACCATATCGACGGATGAAGATTGAATAAGACCGGGGGATGCGCGGGTGGATTGGCCAGTTCCCAGAAGCCTTCCGCGGTAATGATGACGCCATAGATCAGGAAGAGGACGCCGGCGAAGAACCAGATTGACATTTGTTCGCGCATTGTTTGCTCTCCTACCAGAAAATTACGTTCAGAATGACGAAGATGACGGCGATCACACCTGCCCAGAGGATCGGTTTCTGATACCAATGATCATCGTGTTCTTCAGGGATTTTCGACGCACCGTAAACGAGGCCTTCGAGTTCGGCATCAGGCTTGGGCCTGGTCATGAGGCTTACGATGATGGTGACGATGACGCAGACGAGCCAGGACCAGAGAGCGCGATACATGTCTTCAGCCATAGTCTTGGCGTCGGCCGAGAGCGCCACGTAGCGCAGGGCCGAGGGATCGTGATGGACCCAGGCCCAGAGGCCGATGGCGGTGACGGTTCCGGCGAGCAGACCCCAGAATCCGGCAGCTTTGGTGGCGCGCTTCCAGAGCATGCCGAGGATAACGGTTCCGAAGAGCGGCGCGATAAAGAAACTGAAGAGCGCCTGCACGTAATCCATGATGCTGGCTGCGTGCTGCACGAGGTAGGCGGTGCCGACAGAAATGAGCACTCCGATGAAGGTGCACCAGCGGCCCATTGAAACGTAATGCTTGTCGGTCGCTTTTTTGTTGAGGAAGGCCCCGTAGATATCGTAGGTCCAGACAGTGGAGAAGGCGCTGACGTTGCCGGCCATACCGGACATAAAGCCCGCGATGAGAGCAGTGACTCCGAGGCCGAGAAGTCCGGGGCTGCAGTAGCGGACGAGCATGAGCGGCAGGACTTCGTTATAGCTGTGCTGGCCGGTGGCGACGGCTTGGGTTTCTCCTACGAGGTGGAAGGGCAGAACCGAAAGTGCAAGCAGTCCGGGCAGGATGACGATGAAGGGCACAGCCATTTTGAATCCTGCGCCGATGATGGGGGCCATGCGCGCGGCACGTAGATTGTGCGCGGAAAGCACGCGCTGTACGACGAGGAAGTCGGTGGTCCAGTATCCAAAACTGATGACCAGGCCGAGGCCGAAGACAATGCCGGTCCAGTGGATGCCCATAGGATTGTCGTGGAAGTGGCCTAGTGTGCTCCAGAGGTGGACGTAGTCGCTGCGACCCAGGTTGGTCAGTATCTGCTGGCGGAGATTCGACCAGCCACCGACTTCGATAAGTCCGAGGATGGGCACTAGCAGCGCGCCGAGCCAGATGAGCAGGAATTGAAGGACTTCGTTGAAGATGGCCGAACGGAGTCCACCCAGGGCGACGTAAAGCGCGACGGTTATCGACGAAACCCAGATGCTGAAGTTGAGGTTCCAGCCGAGGACGACCTTCATCACGATGGCCATCGAATACATATTGATGCCGCTCATCAGGACGGTCATGAAGGCGAAGCTGACAGCGGAGAGCGCGCGTGCGCCGTCGCCATAGCGGAGATGCAGGTAGCCGGGAACGGAGTGGGTCTTTGAGATGTAGTAGAAGGGCATCATGATGATGCCGAGGAAGAGCATGGCGGGGATGGCCCCAATCCAGTACCAGTGCGTAGCGAGAATGCCGTACTGGTAAGCGGAGCCTGCCCAGCCCATGAGCTCAAGCGATCCGAGATTGGCGGAAACAAAGCTGAGGCCGGCGATCCAGGCGGTCATCTCACGCCCGGCCATGAAAAACTCTTCGCTGGTGTTCGAGGAGCCTTTCAGATAAAAGCCGATGAAGATGACGATGGCAAAATAAACAGCGATAACGAGAATATCGACGGCGTTGAGATGAGCGAGCGAATGAGCCGGCGTCTTAAAGAAGGCGAGAGCCGGGGGATGGCTCGAAAGATGGTGGGCGAGTTCAATGAGCATGTTTTTGGTGGCCTCGGGTGCTAAACAATGCAAAGCTCGAATTGTGCTGCGTCTTCAACTTTTTTGTCCATAGGTGGCGTGAGCGCCGTGCTTCCGAAAGTAATGGCGATCGAGCAGGGCTTGAGAGACGCCTTTACATTCCGGGTTTAGGGTGGTGGTGTAGAAGGCCATGCGGGCGACAGCTTCGAGGACGACGGCATTGTGGGCGGCATCTGCAGCGTCTTTTCCCCAACAAAAGGGTGCGTGCCCGGCGACGAGAACTGCGGGCACAGCATTGGGATCGAGATCGCGGAAACGTCGAACGATAGCGAGGCCCGTGTTGTGGACGTAATCCCCGTTGATGTCATCTGCGGAAAGTTCTTCTGTCACGGGGACCGGGCCGTAAAAGTAGTCGGCGTGGGTGGTGCCGTAGGCGGGGATGCTGCGTCCAGCCTGCGCCCATGCAGTGGCGTATTCAGAATGCGTATGCACGACCGCGCCGATGGACGGGAATTCGCGATAGAGGAGCAGATGTGTGGCCAGATCAGATGACGGCCGCAGGTCGCCTTCGACGATTTTGCCGTCAAGGTCTGTGATGACCATGTGCTCGGCTTTCATTTCCTCGTAGGGAACGCCGCTGGGCTTGATGGCGACAAGTCCCGTTTGGCGGTCGATGCCGCTGACGTTGCCGAAGGTATAGAGAACCAGGCCGCGGCGCACCAGTTCGAGATTGGCGTCAAGTACCTGGGCGCGGAGATCGTCAAGCATGATGTAAAGCCTTGCGGGAAATATTTAATGTGCTCATATTACTAAACCGATTTACAAAAAGAAGGTCCAGCAAAATATTTCTCATAAATGGATTTTCTGGCAAACGTTTACTAGCGCTTTGACCTTATGCAATTTACACTTGCAAGTCAAGCGGAAGGCCGCTTTTTATCGATGATTAAGAAAAGACCGAGGCAGAAGAAAGGCGACAGGAAGCGGCTGGATATTCGCGATGTGGCCAAACACGCGCGCGTATCTATCGCTACTGTTTCGCGCACTATCAATCGCGTGCCCACTGTGGACAAGGACCTGGCCAAGCGGGTCTGGAAAGCGATTGAAGAACTCAATTATTTTCCGAACACGCAGGCAAGGGCACTGGTTTCAGGCCGCAGCCGGTTGTTCGGTTTGCTGATTTCGGAGATCACGAATCCCTTTTTCCCGGAATTGATTCAGGGATTTGAGGATTTTGCGATTGAGAACAATTACGAAATCCTGATCGGCTCGACGAATTACGATCCGGAGCGCATGGAAATCTGCATCCGCAGGATGATTGAGCGCAATGTTGAAGGCGTAGCCGTGATGACGTTCGGCATTGAGGAGCCGTTGCTGGATGAGCTGGTTTCGCGCAATATACCGATGGTGTTCGTCGACGCCGCGCCGCCAAACGAGAATGTGAGCACGCTGGCAGTCGATTATCATCGCGGCATTCGCGAAGGTGTGCAGCATCTTGCTGCTCTGGGACATCGCAAGATGGGATTTATCAGCGGGCCGATGCATCAGCGGAGCGCTCATCTGCGTAAAGATGCATTTCTGGAATCAGTAGCGGAGATTGGGGTACAGCCCGCGGGGGAATGGCTGGTAGAAGGCGACCATACGCTCGAAGGCGGCATGCAGGCGATGGAGCAGATTCTGAAAAGAAAGGAGTTACCTACGGCGGTGATGTGCTCGAACGATATGACGGCCATTGGAGCACTGCGGGTGTTGGCGAAAGCAGGATTGCGTGTCCCTGACGATATATCGGTGATCGGGTTCGATGATATCCATCTGGCCGAGTTTGTGAATCCGCCTCTGACAACGGTACGCATGGCGCGGAATGATCTGGCGCGGGCAGCATTTGCGGCGCTGCGCTCGCATGTTGAGCCGTCGCATAGCCATGCGAAGAAGTCATGGCCGATTCAGACACGGCTTACGGTTCGCCAGTCAACGGGATATCCGCCGGGAGCTGGCTTAGGGAAGGTGAAGCAGGGACGGAAGGGAACGAAGGGGGAGTAGTCTCACGCTTCTGCTTCGATTTCGGGAATGATGATAGGCAAAGATCCATATCTCTTCGAGATGTGGGTACCTACACCGCTGTACCGACTGGGCAATCGGGAATCATCATGCTACAGAGAGCGAAACCGCGGGTCCCTCCACTGCGCTCCCTTCGGTTCGCTTCAGTCGGGATGACAATTGATTCAATTTATTCATTTGTAGTTATGTCTACTGTGCTGATCAGCGGGTTTTTGCGCCTACTGGCGCTAACGTCGGGCGGGCGCGCCCGGTGGCTATTTCAAGGAAGGCCTGGGCGGCGCGCGCAAGGGTTTTGTCTTTGCGGTAGACAAGAGCCAATTCGCGGCTGAGGCGTACTCCTTCAATTCGAATAGTTTTCAGCAGGCCGTTTCGTTCATCATCGCGCACGTTTGAACGAGGCAGGAAGCCCATTCCCAGACCGGCGGTGACGAGACGCTTAAGCAATTCGCTTGAATCGACTTCCATAGCAATGCGGGGATGGACATCATGGCTGCGGAAGATGTCTTCGATCTGCTCGCGCTGGCGGCCATGCTTGGGCAAAAGAAGCGGATATTGGAGCATTTCAGCAAACTTGATCTGATCGCGGACGGCCAACGGGTGGTTTTTGGGAGCGACGAGGACAAGGTCATCTTTATGTAGGACTTCGACGGTGAGACGCGCGTCTTTTACCGGGAGTGAAACGATGCCGAAATCAACTTCTCGGTTGAGTACGGCTTCGATGGAACGGGCGCGGTCGGCGCGGACGATAGAGAGATTGACGCGTGTGTATTGTTTTTTGAACTGCGCGAAAACTGCTGGAAGCACATAAAGGCTGGTGGCCTCATTGGCGCTGATAGAGATTTCGCCGCGGGGTGACCGGTGCAACTCACCAATGGCAACCATGATGTGGTTGTGGACCTGCAGGCAGTGTTCGGCAAAAGGCTCGAAGAGTCGGCCTGCAGCCGTGAAGGTGACTTTGCCGCCATCGCGATCGAAGAGGCGCGCTCCGGCCTCATTCTCAAGTGAGCGAATTTGGGCAGAAATGGCCGGTTGAGTGACGCCCAGCTTTTCAGCTGCGCGGGAGAAGCTTTTCAGCCGGCTGACTTCCAGGAAAGTTCTGAGCTGCTCGAAATCCATATTTGAAACCGTCTCGTTTTGTTGACCTGCGAAAAATTTTTGAAGAGAGAGAAATTATCTCAGCGGTTAAAAATCAGCAGAAAGTAATGTTAATGAGAAATTTTCTTGCCTCAGGTGCTAAAGTCCACATATTTGCCGATCTACAACATGGCTGAAGCCATGCCTAAGCAAACAAGAAGGGCCTCGCAATCCTTGAAGCTGTTGCTGTTATTTATGAGCTTATATTCGCAAGCGGATGGATACCAGCATAAAGAACTCAGGCGGATGCGGCAAAGAGATTATTGTTTAAAGCTTTTCAGCGCTGCTCGAGCCGCATGATAGCCGCACATTCCGTGTACGCCTCCCAGGCCTGGCGTAGAAGCAGAGCAGAGGAAGATATTCGGGTTGGAGGTGGCGTAACCGGCTGATGTTGGGCGGAAGATGGTTTGTCTGAGCGTCATGGCGCCGCCGCTGATGTCGCCGCCAATCAGGTTGGCGTTCATTGATTCAAGAACGGCGGGCGAAGAAACGTGGCGAGCGAGGACGCAGTCGCGGAAGCCGGGAGCGAAGCGCTCGATCTGTGCTTCGATGCGGTCGGTCATATCGAATGTCGAGCCATTCGGCACATGGCAATAAGCCCAGGCGATATGTTTGCCTTCCGGCGCGCGCGTTTTATCGAAAAGCGTGGGCTGGGTGAGCAGCACGAATGGGCGCTCGGGAGGTTTGCCGTCCGCTACGGCCCGTTCGGATTCTGCGATCTCTCCGAGTGTTCCGCCAAGATGCACGGTGCCGCCGCGCAAACACTCTGAAGCTTTCCATGGAATGGGAGCAGAGAGGGCGTAATCGAGCTTGAAGGCCGCCGGGCCAGGTTTGAATCTTGCCAGCCGCTGGCGAAAATTTTCATCAAGCCGGTGACCACTGATAGACAACAACTGGCGCGGGCTTATGTCGCAGAGAAAGAGCGTATCGCGAGAGAAATCGTCAAGCAGAGTAACAGGCGAACTGATGTGGATGTGTCCACCGAGATCTTTCAGGATGGAGGCAAGCGCATTGGTGATGGACTGTGCTCCTCCGCGGGCCATGGGCCAGCCGACGGCGTGAGCGGCGGCTCCGAGCAGGATTCCGCCGGAAGAACTGAGCGGCGCATCGAGTGGAAGGAATGAATGCGCGGCGATTCCAGCAAAAAGAGCCCGAGTCCTCGCGTTTTTGAATGAGAAGCGCGCGAACCTGCCAGCTGGGATCATGGCAGGAATGCCAAAGCGCGCGAGCAGCAGAGGATGTTGTGGACGGTGGATTACGGGCTGCAGGACCTCTGCGGCAAGCTGCGGCCAGACTTCTGCCAACGGGCCGAAAATGCTGCGCCATTTTTGACCATCGGAGCCGAGAGCATGCACAGCATCGTCGAGGTTATGTTCCAGCATGACGGCTGTACCGTCGTCGAGCGGGTGCGCGAGCGGCGCTGGAGGATGTACCCATTCAAGGCCATGTTGCTGGAGCGGGAGCGAAGAGAAGAATGGCGAGCCGATGGCGAGGGCGTGGACGGCTGATCCGAAGTCATGATGAAAGCCGGGGAGGGTGAGCGGAAGGGTTCGTGCTCCGCCACCGATGGTGGGTTGTGCCTCGTAGATTTCAACTCCGTAACCAGCTTCGGCCAGCACTATGGCTGCGGAGAGGCCGTTTGGGCCTGATCCGATGATGACAGAGTGGCAGCAGTGCGGATGCTCACGCTCGCGAAGAAGGCTGGTATCACTCATGGGGAGGCAGAGGCTCCGGCCATTGGACGGCGTCGAATGTGCCGTCCGGTTTCAGTGTAAGCACGGGCGCGTACAGGCCCAGCAACTTGCGTTTCCACCATAGACCAGATGCGCGTTTTTCCGCCATGGATGTGAACCAGTATTGCCAGAGGACGGCGCGCACATATTTCGGCGGCGATTGCGAGAACGGGTTGCCGGCGAAGAGCGCGAGCACAGAAGGGCTGGCTGTGAGGAGACGTTCTTCGGTGAGCGGCACGATGGAATTTTGCCGCCAGTCGCCGAGCGATGCAAACCAAAGATTCCAGTCAAAGCGTGGCTGATAAGGCGCATAGATGCGCGGAGGCTCGTCGAGCGCCTGAGGTTTATTGCGAAAGGGATAGGCGGTCCAGTTCTGCCCGTCGTTGGAGCCCTGAAATTCGATTTCGTAACGACCGCGCGTCATGACGGCGAAGAGTCCATATTGATTGGCGATGCGGAATGGCTCAAGCGCGGCAATAGGAGCGGATGGCAATGGGGCAGTGCGCCAGAGCATCCGAATGAGCTGGGCAGTGGTGACGTAGAAGATCCAGGTAAGGAAGACGGCTCTGATGGCGAGGCGAATTGCGGTGGTGTGGCGTGCCCAGGGTTTTGGTGTCATCCGCAGGGTAGCCGTATCAGATACATCATTTGTAGCGTCCGGACCGAACAGCATGTCCTCCGACTGCGCACCTTCGGTGCTTCGCTCAGGATGCCAAATTTTAGAGGACAGCGCGGAACACAATTTTTGCGGTAGAAGACGGAGGAGAAATTGGTCGTCGAGTAATAAGAAGCCTTCGGAGAGGACGAGGTAATTCAGGAAGGTGTAATTCGCGGTGGCAATGACGATGATCTGCCAGGGTGTGACGATGAAGAAACAGATGATGCGGATGCGCCGCGGCAGGAAAAGCATGAAGACAAGGGCCAGTTCCATGAAGAGCGTTGCCCCAACGGTAAAGGCATGGAACCAGTGTGGAAGATGCTGCATATACCAGCCGATCCAGGTGGGGAGCGGGCCATTCTGGTAGTACTCGTCCATGGCGGTGAAGTGGCGCCATTCGGGATCGCCACTGAGGAGCTTAACGAGGCCGGATTCAAAGTAGATACGAAACCATTCCCACAGAATGAGGAACTGGCTGGCGCGCGAAGGGGCGGAGGCTGCACCGAGGCCGGGCCAGAAGCCGCGCGGCGCGAAGAAGAGAGAAATGAAGCCGGCTTCGAGCAGCATGCCATCGGATTGATAGTTGGAGAAGTCCTCAGCTGCCGTGACGAATGAGAGAAAACAGACGAAGCAGATGAAGAGCATGAGGCGCGGCCAGATGTTCGCAACCACTGATAGAGAGCAGATGAGTCCGAAGATGGTGACTAGCATGAGCGCGTGGTTGCTGCTTGATACCCAGAAGAGGCTGGGGGCGAACCAGAGACGAAGAGTGCCGGGGAAAGACCGTTCTACTGCCTGAAAATACTGATGCGCTGGCAGGATGCCGTCGGGACCAATGAGACCGCGAATCTGAAAGAGCAGAGAATAGAAGGCCGAAAAATAGATGAGCCCGAGAGCGCGCAGGAAGATCCAGCGAGGGAAGAGATGGGTGATCTGCGAGCCTGATTCAGGTCCGGTTTCCGGCCCGAAGATTCTTTGCAGGACAGAAGCGGCGCGCGCCATAGCTGTTGGACATGATAGTGGTTTTCGAGTGTTGCCTG
>Ga0070740_10001621_pt1 | contig 29835 bp, 30 predicted proteins | sample Coa_R2_FD_67286 | JGI IMG/M metagenome (GOLD analysis project Ga0070740, IMG submission 67286) | Surface soil microbial communities from Centralia Pennsylvania, which are recovering from an underground coalmine fire - Coalmine... | ecosystem: Environmental > Terrestrial > Soil > Unclassified ...
CGCCTGGGGATGACGCACGATCCGCGCGACGACTTCGACCATCCGCGGCTGCCAAAGGGGCACCCCCTCGAGCGGCACGTGCTGTACCGCGCGCGTCCGGCTTAGGTTCCCTCGTGCATCGCTTTGAGCATGCCTTCGATCTTGTGAACCAGTTCGGTCCGCCCCATCGCTCCGCGGCGGTAGCAGCTGAGCAGCCCGTTGTCCCATAAGAAGAGGGAGACCGGGAAGACGATGTTCTGATTGCTGACGCTGTTCGTCTGCACGCGGTGCAGGATGGTTTCGGCCTCCATCACGATCGGATACGAGATGTGGAAGCCGTCGCGATATCGGCGAACAGTGTTGTCGGTCTCTCCGTAGTTCAAGCCGATGACGCGAAAGCCCGCGTCGTAATATTTGGTGTACAGATCCTGCAGATCGGGCTGCTCGGCCTTGCACGGGCCGCACCAAGTCGCGAAAAAGTTCAGCAAGACGATCTTGCCCAGGTAATCCTTCAAGTCGACGTCCGGAGCGTCCAGCGCGCGCTGTTTGAACTCGATCCGCTGGTCGTAACGCAGCGCGGGATTGTCGTCGCACTGGTCGAGCGGATCGGCCGGCTGCGGAGCCGGCGAAGCGGGAACCAATGCGGCAGCGCCGGACGTCAAAAGGCCGGCCAGAAAATCAAATCGATACACCCTTCTAACCCTCGGAAGTTGCTGCGGTCAGATTTCGCGCGCGTCCGTTTCCGTCCTGGCCGTCACGCGGCCGCGGTGTGCGCTGCCGCAACGCGCGCCGTCGTAAAGATAGAGCACGGCTTTTCCCCACCCCGCGATCAGCCGCCGGCGCCGGCCGAACGGAGGCGGATCGGCATCTCTGCGCGCCACGAGCCACGCGCGGCGCGACGTGCAGAGCACGCCGGCGGGCGAGTACGGGGCGCGAAGCGTGTAGACGGGCGGTGAGGTGTAGAACACGAGCGCATTCCCGCCGGCGACGTCGCCGATGGCGATAGCGTCGCCGGCATGCCGCCGGCGTTCGATGATCGAGGCCAAGTGCGGTACGGGCTTAAACGCTTCGGCCTGGGGCAATGCGACGACCGCGATCAGCGTGACCGCAACGAGCATCGAGGCAGCCAGCGCATATGGCGCGGCGGTGCGCCGGCGGCGTGTCAGCAGCAGGCAGAAGGCGCCGACCGAGCCGGCCGCAATTGCGGCGGCGACATAGAGCGCGTCGGTCGCAGCCCCGCGCAGGTCGCCGGTCAGCCGGTTTTCGCGAGAGAAGATTTCGATCGCCACTCCGAGGAGCAGCATAGTCACCGGGACGGCAGCCGCGGAGAAGCGCAGCGCGTGCGTGCGGGCGAGCTCGACGGCATCGTCTATATAAAGCGCCGCAAGCACCGCGAGCGCCGGAAACTCGAGCGCGATGTAGTTGGGAAGTTTCGTTCTAGCGCAACTGAAGAACAGCAGCGGCACGACGGACCACACGATCGCCAGGCGCATCATCTGCTGCGCGTTACGCTGACCTTCGTCCGTCGGCCGAACCCGGACCGCGCCCGCAGCGAACGCGACGGCCGACGGAAGGAACGCAATCCATGGAAAGAACCCCAGCACGACGACGGGCAGATAATACCAGAACGGACCGCTTTGATTCTCGATCGTTCCGGTGTAGCGGCCGAAGGTGTAGTGACCGATGAGCTGCGCGAGCGATCCCAAGCCGGTTCGAGCCGCCAGCGCTCCCAGCCACGGCGCGACGATCGCGGCGAAAATAACCACGCCGCCCAACCACGCGCGCCACGACGGCCAATGTGCGCGCGATGCGTGCGACTCCCATGCGAAATACGGCAAGATCACGAGCAGCGACACGATGGGCGCCACCGGACCCTTGGCCAAGAAACCGAAAGCGGCCGCAACCCACCCATAGATGAAGTACCGATCGCGTCCGGTTTGAATCGCGCGAAACCACCAAAAGATCGTGAGCGCGATCGCGAGATCGAGCAGCGCGTCCATAATGGCCAAACGCCCGACGATCGCCTGCATCAAACACGTCGAAAGAATGACGGCCGCGTAAGAACCGGCGCGGAAACCGGCCTGGCGCGTGACCGCGTACCCGGTCATGCCGCCCATCGCGATAGTCGCCAGAGCCGAGGGCAGGCGAAGCGCGAAGGTGCCGATGCCGAACATTTTTGCGCAGACCGCGGCAATCCAAAAATAGAGCGGCGGCTGAACGAACCACGGCGCCCCGTTGAAGTGCATGACGACCCAGTCGTGGGTGAGCAGGATCTCGCGCGCCACTTCTCCGTACGCCGTCTCGCTATTATCCCACAACGTACCGCTGCCCAGCCCGGGGATCGTGACCAGTGCGCCGGCCGCGGCGCCGATGAGCGCCGCGCGCCAAGGGTTCTGCATCGCCGAGAGTTTTGGGCGTCTGCGCAGCGAACTCATGCGGGAGAATGAAAGGTGACGGCGACGTCGTGATCGAGGCCGCGCGCACGCTGGAGCGAATGCGCGACTACTTGCATGCGGGCGTGCCTCATCGCCAGCGTGCCGAAATCTTCGCGCGCCTCTCGCGGCTGCCGCTGGAGGAACTCGCGTCGATGAACCCGGTGCAGGCCGAACATGCGGTGGAATCGGCGGCCCGCGCGCTTTCCGATCCGCAACCCGCCGCGCAAGAAGGCGCGCTCGTCTGCGCAACGCGTGCCAGCGCGCTCGCCCTCACGCAGACGCGCCTGGTGGCCTCACGTCTGGCGCGCAGCGGCATTCCGACGACGATTCTAAAAGTCAGCACCACCGGCGATCGCATTCAAGATCGCCCTTTGGCCGCGATCGGATCGCAAAGCCTGTTCGTCAAAGAGCTGGAGATCGCGCTGCGCGACGGGCGCGCGCACTATGCGGTCCATTCGTGCAAAGATCTTCCGAGTACCATTCCTTCCGACATGGTCATCGCGGCGATCACCGCGCGCGAAGATCCTCGCGACGCATTTTGCAGCGAATCGTTCCCGAGCTTCCAGGCATTGCCGCGCGGCGCGCGCGTCGGCACGTCGAGCTTGCGCAGACGCGCGCAGCTTTCGGCGATGCGATCCGATCTCGAATATGCGGATTTGCGCGGCAACGTGGATACGCGTCTGCGCAAGCTGCGCGAAGGCCAGTACGACGCGGTGGTGCTCGCGTGCGCCGGCTTAGCTCGCCTGGACGCGCGCGCGCGTTATACGGTCCCGTTTTCCGTCGAAGAGATGGTGCCGGCCGCGGGGCAAGGCGCGCTTGCGATCGAGATCCTCGCGGGTTCCACATTTTCCGACGCTTTGCGCGGCGCGCTCAACGACGCAGAGGCCGAACGCGCGGTGCTGTGCGAACGGGCTGCGCTGGCGGAACTGCGCGGCGGGTGCCAAGCGCCCATCGGCATCCACGCGCGATGCGAAGGCGATACGTTGTCCGTGGCCGGCGCCGTAGCGGCGCCCGACGGCAGCATCCTCGTGCGCGAACGCCTCGAGGCTCCCGCCGCGGGTCTGGCCCAAGCCCGCGCCCTCGGCGTGCAGCTCGCGCGCGCTCTGCTCACGCTGGGCGCGGAGCGGCTGCTCGCCGCACCGAAGGACGGCGCATGATTCAGACGCGCCTTCGTCAGACCATGCGGCCGCGCCGGCTGCGGCGTACGTCCGCGCTGCGAGCGCTCGTGCGCGAACACCGCGTCGATCCGTCGCAGCTCGTGCAGCCGCTGTTCGTCGCCGAGCGCGATGCGGACGCCGGTCCGATCGCGTCGATGCCGGGCATTGCGCGGCACACCGTCGCGGGAGCCGTTCAGGAGACGGGCGTGCTGGCGGCGCTGGGCATTCACGGCGTGCTGCTCTTCGGAATTCCGGAGAGCAAGGACGCGCTGGCAAGCCGCAACTACGATCCGAACGGCGTGGTGCAGAACGCGGCGCGGGCGATAAAGACCGCGTACCCGCACGTCGTCGTTATCGCGGATCTGTGCAACTGCGAATACACCGACCACGGCCATTGCGGGGTGCTGGACGCTTCCGGCGACGTGGACAACGACGCGACGGTCGAGATTCTGGCTCGAACGGCCGTAACGTATGCGCGAGCGGGCGTCGACGTGGTGGCGCCGTCCGACATGATGGACGGCCGCGTCCGCGCGATTCGGGAAGCGCTCGACGGCGAAGGTTTCGAACAGACGGCGCTGATGGCGTACAGCGCCAAATACGCATCGGCGTTTTACGGACCGTTCCGCGAAGCCGCCGATTCGGCGCCGCAGTTCGGCGATCGGCGCACGTATCAGATGGATCCGCCGAACGTTCGCGAGGCGCTCCGCGAGATCGCCTTGGACGTCGACGAGGGCGCGGACGTCGTCATGATCAAACCGGCGCTCGCATATCTGGACGTCGTGCGCGCCGCGCGCGATCGCTTCGACGTGCCGATCGCGGTCTATAGCGTGAGCGGCGAATACTCGATGCTCAAGGCCGCCGCGCAGAACGGCTGGATCGACGAGCAGCGCGCGGTGGACGAAACGTTGAGCTGCTTTGCGCGCGCGGGCGCGGACGTCATCATCACCTACTTTGCAAAGGATTTTGCCGCGCGCCATGGCGCGCGATGACGTCGGCGTCGTCATTCTCGCCGGCGGAGAGGCGACGCGCTTGCCCGGGAAACTCGAATTGGATGCCGGCGGCGAGCCGCTGCTCGCGCGCGTCTACCGCAACGTCGCCCCGATCGGCCCCGTGTATGTCTCGGCCAATCGGACCTTTCCCGCCGCGCTCGACGAATCGCTGCGCTGTCCGATCGTGATCGATCGCTCGCCGGGACACGGGCCCCTTTCGGGCCTGGTTTCAACGTTTGCGCACGTACGCCAGCGCCGCGTCTTCGTGGTCGCCGGCGATGCCCCGTTCGCCGGCCAGCGCACGGCCCAAGAGCTGCTCGCCGCCTGGGAAGCCGGCATCGACGCGGTCGTGCCGGTCGACGGCCAAGGACGGCTGCAACCCCTGTGCGCCGTCTACGACCGCGCCGCTTTCCTGGCCGCTGCCTCGGATCTGGCGGCACGGTCGGGAGGCGTCGCAGCCGCCGTCGAACGTCTGCGGACCAAACGAATTCGTCTGAGCGACGAGAGCGCGCTGGCCAACGTCAACACGGCGTCGGATCGGCACTCGCTCCTGCAGCGCTAAAGTAAAGAAGGACATCGAAGGGACCGTGCGTTTCGAGCGCTCCATCTCCGCGTTTGCACGCGCCCGCGGCATTATTGCCGGCGGCGTCAACTCTCCCGTGCGCGCATTCCGCGCGGTCGGCGGATCGCCGGTCTTCTTGAAGAGCGGCGCCGGCGCGTACGTGACCGACCTGGACGGGCACGAATATATCGATTACGTGCAGTCGTGGGGACCGCTGCTCTTCGGCCACGCGCACGCTCCGGCGGTAAAGGCCATCACACAGGCCGCGCAGCGCGGCAGTTCCTTCGGCGCGCCGACCGAGGCGGAATCGGAGCTCGGCGAGCTGATCCGCTCGTTCATGCCGTCGCTCAAGCGCGTCCGTTTCACCTCCAGCGGAACCGAAGCGACGATGAGCGCGGTGCGGCTCGCGCGCGGCTTTACCGGCCGTTCGAAGATCGTCAAGTTCGCCGGCTGCTATCACGGGCACGGCGACGCGTTTTTGATCGCGGCAGGCAGCGGGGCGCTCACGAACGGTGCACCCAACTCGCCCGGTGTCACGGCTGGCGTCGCCGGCGATACGATCGTGCTGCCGTTCAACGATGTAGGCGCGGTTGCTCGGGCATTCGATGCAAATCCCGGGCAGATTGCGGCGATCATCGTCGAGCCCTATGCGGGGAACATGGGCCTGGTCACCGCGCGCGAAGGCTATCTGCAGCAGCTGCGCACGCTGTGCACGCAGCACGGCGCGCTGCTGATCTTCGACGAAGTGATGACGGGATTTCGCGTCGCGGCCGGCGGCGTGCAGCAACTCGAAGCGGTTACGCCGGATCTGACGACGCTGGGCAAAGTCATCGGCGGCGGACTGCCGGTCGGGGCCTTCGGCGGGCGCGCGGAGATCATGGCCGAACTTTCGCCGGACGGCGCGGTGTATCAAGCGGGCACGCTCAGCGGAAATCCGCTCGCCATGGCGGCCGGAATCGCGGCCCTGCGCGAGATTCAAAAGGACGTGACCTTGTACGATCGGCTCGAAGTACTCGCGCGGCTGCTCTGCGACGGCCTGCACGAGGTCTTTGAAAAGCATGCGGTGCCGCATTGCAGCGCATATGCGGGGTCGATGTTCTGTACGTTCTTTACCGCCGGTCCGGTGACCGGCTTGCAGTCGGCAATGCAGAGCGACACATCGCTGTATGCGCGCTACTTTCACGCGATGCTCGAACGCGGAGTCTATTTGGCGCCGTCGGCGTTCGAAACGGGGTTCATCAGCGCCGCCCATACGACCCGGGAGATCGAACGGACGATCGCCGCAGCCGATGACGCGCTGGCATCGGCCGCCGCGCAGGCTCGCCTATGATTGCGATAAAACCGCTACCGGAAGGACTCAAGGCCCCTCTACGCTGCAAGAAGCCGTCATGCCGCTAGTCTGTCTGGGACTCTCCCACCACACCGCGCCGGTCGAAGTGCGCGAACGTCACGCCTTCCCGGCCGCGCGCATGGGCGCCGCGCTGGTCGCATTGCGCGACTACGAAGCCGTGCGCGAAGCGGTGATGCTGCAGACGTGCGGACGCTTGGAGATCTACGCCGACGTTTCCGACTACGAGGCCGGCGCCGCGCAATTGAAGTCGTTCCTGTTGAACTTCCGGCACGGAACGGTTGCCTACGATCTCGAGTCATATCTCTACACGCTGCTCGGGCGCGGCGCGGTCGAGCATCTCTTCCGCGTGAGCACCGGACTGGATTCGATGCTCATCGGCGAAGCCGAGATCCTGGGGCAGGTCAAAGACGCGTATATTGCCGCACAGGAAGCGGGCTCGCTCGGCAAGACGCTGCACCGGCTCTTTCGCGAGGCGATGAGCGCCGGAAAATCGGCGCGTTCGCAGACACGGATTAGCGACGAGTCGGTTTCCGTCGCAACGGCCGCGATCGAGCTGGCAAAGGCGAAGTTCGGATCGCTGCAAGACCGCAGCGTCGTGCTCATCGGCGCGGGAAAGATGGGCCGGACGGCGGCAAAACGGCTGCGCGCGGAAGGTACGCAAAATCTCGTCATCGCCAACCGCACTGCCAAGAACGCGCAAGAAGCGATCGGCGAAATCGGCTTCGGCCATGCAGTCGAGTTTGCAGGATTGAGCGACGCGCTCACCAGCGCCGACATCGTCGTGACGTCCACCGGCGCGCCGCAGTTCGTGCTCACGCCGGAGATCGTCGCCAAAGCGATGGTGCGCCGCGCCGAACAGCCGCTTTTCATCGTCGACATCGCGGTGCCGCGCGACGCGCATCCGGACATCGCGCAGATCCCCAACGTGACGCTGATCGACATCGACGGCCTCAAATCGCGCGTCGACGAAAAGCTGCAAGTCCGCCGCGAGGCCGTCCCCCACGTCGAAGAGATCGTCGAGGAGTTCGTCGAGCGGTTCGGACACTGGTATCAATCCCGCGTCGCCGTTCCGGTCATCGCGTCCCTGCACAAAAAAGCCGAACGCATCCGGTCGGCCGAGCTCGAGCGCCTGTTCGCGCGGTGTCCGGAGCTGACCGAACGCCAAAAGATGCTGGTTACCGGCATGTCGATGACGATTATCTCCAAGCTCTTGCATACGGTCGTCACCAAGATGCGCGAACGTGCGGCCGTCAATCACCCCGATGCGCTCGATCACGCGCGCGTGCTGGGTGAACTTTTCGAGCTGAACGTCGGGGAGTAGCGCCGGTTCTTTCCGGGCGAACGGTGCTCGTGACCCGGCCCGCGCACCAGCACGACGAATTCGCCGCGGCGCTCGAGGCGGCGGGAGCCCGCGCCATCCTCGCGCCGGCAATCGAAATTACCGCACCGGACGATCCCGCGCCCGCGCGCGAGGCCGCGTCGAATCTAAGCGACTACGCCTGGCTAGTCTTCACGAGCGCCAACGGCGTGCGCGCTTTCTTCGATCTCTTCGACGACGCGGGGACCGCCGCACGCGCGATCGGCACCGCGCAGATCGCGGCGATCGGTCCCGGAACCGCGGCAACCCTGCAATCGCACGGCATCGACGCCGCCTTGATTCCGCAAACGTATGTCGCCGAAGATCTCGCCCGAGCGCTTATTGCCGCGAGCGCTCCGGGCGAACGGCTCCTGATCTTCCGTGCGCAGGAGGCCCGCGACGTGCTCGCACGCGATCTGCACGCGGCAGGCCGCTGCCCGGTCGTCGTCGCCGCATATAAGACCGTTTTCACCCGTGACGATCGTTTCGCCGAAAAAGTCGCCGCGAGCGATATCTTGACGTTCACCAGCGCGAGCACGGTTCGGGGCTTCGTCCGGAACTTGGGCGGCCCCGCAGCTGCGGTACGCGCTGCACAGGATAAACTGATCGCATGCATCGGTCCGATCACCGCGCACGAAGCGCGCACGACGGGTCTTCACGTGCATGCAATTGCGAGTGAGTACACTGCGCGCGGGCTGCTTGCGGCGCTGGAGCACTTGGCATAGCCGCTCGCTTTCTCGCGGCGCTGCTGGCGGCAGCCGCCGTTGCAGCTGTAGCCTATCGCTTCCGCGCGCTGACTCTGCCGGGCGCCGTTGCCGCCGCGATCGTCGGCACGTGCACGCTCGGCGCGGGAGGCTGGCCGTATGCGGCAGTCCTCCTGGCCTTTTTCCTGCCCTCGACGCTGCTTTCGCGCGTCGGCCGCCGGCGCAAAGCGATGCTCGTCGATGCCGGAAAGCAGGGCGCGCGCGATGCTTGGCAGGTCCTGGCAAACGGCGGCGTTGCGGCACTCTGTGCGGCGGCATCGGCCGCATTCGGGCAGCCGCTGCTCGCGGCGGCGTTCGCGGGCGCGTTCGCGGCGGCGTCGGCGGATACGTGGGGGACTGAGATCGGCACGCTTTCGCGCGAGCAGCCCCGCTCGATTTTGAACTTCAAGCCTGTTGCCGCTGGGCTGTCGGGCGGGGTTACCGCGCTTGGCACCGCCGCCGAAGTAGGCGGTGCGTGCGCGGTTGCACTCGTCGCGGCGGCGACCGGCGCGGCACCCTTTGCCGCCGTCGCAGCGGGGGGCGTTGCCGGCGCGCTTGCCGACTCGCTCTTGGGGGCGTGCCTACAGGAGCGCCGCTACTGCGCGGCGTGCGACCGCGAGTGCGAAACCAATCCGCACGCCTGCGGGACGCCCACGACGGCAGTGCGCGGCCTTCGCTGGGTCTCCAACGACGCCGTCAACGCGCTGGCGACGCTTACCGGGGCCCTGGCTGCGGCGTGCGTCCGTACGTTTTTTCCAGGTAGCCGATGATCCGGTCGTCGTCGTCGAGCACCACGTCCCCGTCCACGAGCACGGGAATCCCCGTCTGACCGGAGACTTCTTTGACGATTGCGCGCTCACCGTGGTCGCTCGGAACGTTCACCACTTTGTAGTCGAGCAAGAGGTCGGTCATTTTGGCTCTGACGCGCGCGCAGTAGGAGCACCATTCGGCTTGGTAGAGAACGATATCGGTATCACGCACTTGAAATATCTCCTGGCGGACGGCGGTGCCGGGTCACGAGCCCGGCCGCGAAGTCGTTAGCTCGAAAAACGCAGATGGCGGTAAACGTTCGATACGATGACCGGCTGCTGCGGCGCGCGATCGTCGCGTCGCTGGGCCTGCATCTCTTGTTAGCGCTTCTGGTTCCCAATTGGTTGCGCTCGCAATCCCAGGATCTGCAGCCGATCGAGTCGTTGACGTTCGCCCGGTTGATTCGCATGGAGGTCTCGCGCCCGGCCGCGAGCGCCCCCGAACGCGCGCAAGTTCGCGCGCAGCACCGCTCGGCCGTTGCGACGTTTGCGCACGTGAAAGCCGAGCTCTCCGCCCCGTCCAAGCGGCGGCGCTTCGCGCCGCGTCCCATCGCCGGCGCCCCCGGAACGGCGGCAGCAGCCCCGCACGCGGTGCCGCGGCAAGAGACGCCGCTGTACGCACGCACCTCTTCGAGCGTGCAGCCGGAAGCCGCCGTGCAGCATGCGCCGGCCGCGACGCCGGCGCCGGCTGCAGCAGCGGGGGAACGCGACGTCAACGGCGCGAGCAGCGATCGCGGCGGGGTGATGCCGTTCGGCGCCGCGCAAGATCCCGTACTCGATCCGCGCGTTCTGGCCGCACTGCAGCAGAAGGTTACGGTGCACGTCACGCTGCGCGTGCGCGTGGGTGAGGACGGCCGCACGCTGGGCGTCGATTTCGATCCGCCGCTCGACGCGCAAACGGAACGCAGCATTCAAGATATTCTGGCGCAAGCCGATTGGGACGCGGCCATCTGCGGGGGCGGCGTCAGCTGCGAGGGCGTCGCCGTTATTAAGCTCTAGATCGTGATTTCGAGCGCGCGCACGTTTTCTCGCGGAATGCCGCGAACCCACGTGCACGCGGACTCTGCGCGCGCAAAACCAAGATCGTCCAGTGCTATGCGGCCCGCGCCGATCGGCGCGAAGGCAATGGCAGGATCTGCGCCGCGCAGACGCTCGCGCACGAAACGCAACTGCCGAATGCGCTGCTCGCGTGCAGCGTCCACCTGCGTGGCGGCGATGGTCAGCTGCATTCCGTCGATCGCGCCTCGAACGACGAGCAGACCGCGCCGCTTGAGCACGGCCGGCGAGCGCGGCAAATAGGCTTCGGAGATCTCCGCCGGATCGAAGCGGGCGTTCCAAAAAATGGCTTGACCGCCGCGGTACGCCCACTCCAGCGCCAATCGCGTCGCGATCGTGAGGGCATCGCCCGGGTCGATATCGCCGGCGGCGAGCACGTCGGGCGATTCGCGCTGCGCAAACGCGAGAATCTCACGCAGGCGGCCGCGGCGCACCGTTTCGGCGGCGCGCACGTACGCCGTGGTGAGCTTTAGAGAATCGACTTGCCCAGACCCGAACAAATCAGACCGACGGCCAGCACCGCGGTCTGATTGCGCGTGTCGAGGATCGGATTGATCTCGACCATCTCGATCGAGCCAAGCTGTCCGGACTCGAAGAGCATCTCCATCGCCAGATGCGCCTCGCGATAACTCAACCCGCCTTTGACCGGCGTGCCCGTACCGGGCGCCTCGCTCGGATCGATGCCGTCCATATCGAACGAAACGTGAATGCGCCGGCCGCCGGCGCCGGCAATGCGGATCGCCTCTTCCATGACGCGCGTCATCCCCAAGCGATCGACGTCGCTCATCGTGAAAGCGGCAACTCCGGAAGCGCGCAGGTTTGCCTTCTCGACAGCGTCGACGTCGCGAAGACCGATCTGCACCGTGTGCTCGGGCAGCGCGAGACCGCGCTGAAGCGCAAACCACAAAGGCATGCCGTGCACGTTGCCCGAGGGCGAACTATCGGGGCTGTTGATGTCGCTGTGCGCGTCGATCCAGACCAGCCCGGGCGCCTCTCCTCGCGCCGCCTTGAGACCCGCCAGCGTACCCATCGCAATGGAGTGATCGCCGCCGAGCACGATGGGAAAGCCGTCCTCGCGGACCGCGCGCTCGACCAGGCCTGCCAATTCGCCGCAGACGGCCTCGATGACGTCGTAGTACTTGGCGTGCTGGTCGCTCTGCGGCACCGATTCCCGAATCGGCACCGCGAGGTTTCCCGCGTCGTTGATGCATTGGATGCCCAGGCGCCGCAAACGGTCGTGCAGGCGCGCGTAGCGCATCGCCGAGGGACCCATGTCGACTCCGCGGCGGCTTGCGCCAAGATCCATCGGCACGCCGATAATATCCACGCGCGCGATAGGGTTGGGAACGGTGGTGCTCACGAAGCGGCAGCTTCTTCAGTACGCTCGTGCGGGTCCTTGGTAAGAACGGGCCTTGCTTCGTCCCGGCTGACCGAGCCCGGGATGACGTGCAGCAGGAGCACGCGGATGATCCCGGCGACCGGGACCGCCATGAACATCCCGAGCACGCCGTCGAGCTCCCCCCCGATGAGGATCGCGATGACGACGGCGCTGGGGGAGAGCTGGATCGTCCGGCTGATGATGTTCGGGGCGATCACGTGACCTTCGATCTGATTGGCCAAGACGAATACGATGGCGACGAGCACGACCAGATGCAGGCCGCCGCTGACGAACGCGATCGTGAACGCCGGGATCGCCGCGATCACCGGTCCGATGTAGGGAATCAAGTCGAGCGCGCCCGCAGCCACGCCGATCAGAATCGCATAGGGTTCTCCGACGAGCATCAGGCCCACGGCGATGAGCGTGCCCACCGAGGCACCCACCAGCAATTGACCGCGGATGAAGCCGCCGACGACTTGTTCGAGTTCGGAGAGCAGTTCGAGCGTTTTCTCGCGGCGCCGGCTCGGAACGAAGCCCATGAAGAACCGTTTGATCGTCTCGGAATCGTAGAGCAGATAGGCTGCCAGGACCGGAACGGCGATGCAGGCGCCGATGATCGCGACCGTGCCGATGAGGACCATGATGGCGTTGCCCGCGGCGGCCATCCCGTGGGTTTGCATCCAGGTCGTAACGGCTTGCGGCAGGCGCGCGATCTGATCGCGCAGCGCCGGCGGCAGGTGCACGAACAGCTTGCTGTGCGGATTTTGAACGCTGGCGGTGAGCTTGCTTTGAATTTCGGGCCAGTTCCGCGAGAGCGTCGTCACCTCGTTACTGATCGCAGGAATGAGGTAGTTCAGCCCGACGGCGACGATGGCGGCGATAACCGCGTAAACGATGAGAATTGAAACGATGAGCGGTAAACGCCGGTTCAGCCAGCGGACCACCGGATAGATCAAATAGGCGAAGAAGATCGCCATGACGATGATCAAAAAGATCGTCCAGATGCGCTGCAAGAACGCCAGGACGTACCCGGAGATGAGGATGATCAGCAGCACGGAAAGCAGGGCTTTCCAGCTGACGTCGACCGTTTGCGCGCTAAACCAGGTGTACGGCTCTTCTTCCGCGCCGCGCGCGGCTTGCGCGCGATCCCCCGAACGCTGCGATTCGATCTCCAGACCGATGAGCGCGGCTTTGGACGGCCAATTGTAGCGCAGATACCGCGCGTAGAACCGCAGGCAGAAGCGCAGCACGGGACGCAGCACTTCCCATCCGCCGGCATAGCCGTCGTCCAGATCGATCAAAAAGAGCACGAGGCGGTGGCGGCGCGCGAGACGGTCGCTCCAGCGTTTGGCCAGGTCGACGCCTTCGGGAACCCGGTCGCGCAGCATGCTCAGGACCTGGTCGTCGTCGGCGGCGCGCCGGACGATGTTGGTGAACTCCTTATAGCTCAAGCCCAGCGCGCGCAGCAATCCGCGGTCCATCGGGCTTTGCCCGTAGAGATAATCGCCCAGCGTGCCGTTCATCGCGGCTCGAGCCTTGTCGATGATCCGCGGCAGCCATTTGATCCCGCCCACTTCCTCGGACCAGCGGCGCGGAGGGACGGATCGCAAATCGTTGGCTTGGCTTGCAGGCATGCTTGGTATGTACCCCGGCAGGCCTGCGAAAACCCCAAGCGTACACATGCGGCAATGAAGCGGCGGCGGCTCCTGGCTCTGCTCTCGGCATTCCCGTTCGCATTCGCAATGCCCGGCTGCGGCCGCCGGCACGAGCGCCCCAAACCCGGGCAGCTCACGCTGGCGATGGTGACGGACGTGGGCGGCCTGGGCGATCGCTCGTTCAACGACTCGGCCTATCGCGGATTACTGCAATCGCGCACCGATCTCGGCGCCTTCATCAAAGTGCTGCAGTCCAAATCCGCTGCGGATTATCAACCCAACTTGACGGTGCTCAGCGAAGGCCGTTTTGCGATGATCTACGCGATCGGCTTTCTCATGGGGGACGATCTGCAGCAAGTCGCACGCCAATTCCCCGCGCAAAGGTACGCGATCGTCGACGACGTGGTTCCAGAGCCCAACGTCGTCTCGCTGACGTTCAAAGAGGAAGACGGATCGTTTTTGGCCGGGGCACTTGCCGCGATGGTGAGCAAGACGCGGCGCGTTGGTTTTATCGGCGGTGCCGATATCCCGCTGATCCGCAAGTTCGAAGCCGGATACGCGGCCGGCGTGCGCGAGATCGATCCCTCAATGCACGTCGATGTGAAATACGCCGGCTCGTTCGACGACGTCCCGGCCGGCAAAGAGATCGCCAACATCCTCTTCAACGGCGGAGCGGACATTATTTACACGGCGGCCGGAAAGGTCGGCTTGGGTGCGATCGATGCGGTTAAATCCCGTCCGCAAGGATACTACATCATCGGCGTCGACAGCGACCAGGATGCGCTCGCGCCCGGAAAGATTCTGACGTCGATGGTCAAGCACGTCGACGTTGCGGTGTTCGACGTCGCGCAGGCAATCGCGCGCCGGCGCCCGATCGCCGGTCATCTCGTCTTCGGCTTGCGCGAGAACGGCGTCGGCTTGACGGATTTTCGCTACACGCACGGCGCCGTAACCGCGGCGGCCCTCGCGCGGCTATCGTCGTTGCGCGCCCGCATCGCGAGCGGATCGATCGTGGTGCCGTCCACGCGGGAGGCGCTCGCAGCGTGGAAACCGTGAACGCGCTGGAGCTCCGCGGTATACGCAAGACGTTCGGGAGCGTCGTCGCCCTGGACGGGGTCGATCTCGATCTGCAAGCCGGCGAAGTGCACGCGCTCGTCGGCGAAAACGGCGCGGGAAAGTCGACGCTTGCATCGATTGCGTTCGGTACGCTCAAAGCGGATTCGGGAACGGTGCGCGCGGCCGGAACCGTCGGTCTGGTGCACCAGCACTTCGAACTGGTTGGGCGCCTCCGCGTCTGGCAGAACGTCGTGCTCGGACGCGAACCCAAGGCCGGATGGAGCATCGACGCGCGCACGGCACGCGCGCAAGTACTCGAGCTCGCGCAAAAGAACGCGCTGGACGTCGATCCCGACGCATTCGTCGACGAATTGCCGGTCGGAGCGCAGCAGCGCGTCGAACTGCTTCGGGAACTCTACCGCGATCCGGTCGTCCTGCTGCTCGACGAGCCCACCGCAGCGCTTGCGCCCGCGGAGATCGGCCGCTTCTTCGAGACGGTCCGCGCGCTCGCGGCGCGCGGGACAGCCGTCATGGTCGTGACGCACAAACTGCAAGAGGTCATGGAGTATTCGCAGCGCGTGAGCGTGCTGCGCCGCGGGCGCATGGTCGCGCAGTACCGTACGTCCGAAACGAACGTTGCCGAAATCGCGCACGCGATGGTGGGCGGCGAGCCCGCGGCGGTCGCGTCGCGCCAAGCGGTGCCGCTGCGTCCCTGTTTGCGCGTGCTCGATCTGACTGCGGTCTCCGCTTCGTCCGGCGTGGAGCGCATGAGCTTGCACGTCGACGGCGGCGAGATCGTCGGGATCGCGGGAGTCGAGGGAAACGGACAAACGGCTTTGGCCGACGCGCTTGCGGGTCTTGTCCCCTTCCGCGGATCGATCGAAATGAACGGCACGGCCGGGATCATCCCGCAGGATCGCCGCGCCGAAGGCCTGGTTTTGGATTGGTCGCTCGCGCAAAACGTCGTGCTCGGCCGTCAGCGCCGCGTACGCCGCGGAATCGTCGTGGATCGCGCGCGGGCGCGCGCGGACGCGCAAACGATCGTCGAACGGTTCGACGTGCGCGCTCCGTCGCTGGACGCTCCCGTGCGCGCGCTCTCGGGCGGCAACCAGCAAAAACTGCTCGCGGGCCGCGCGCTGATCGATCGCCCGGCATTCGTTCTGGCCTACCAGCCCACGCGCGGCATCGACGTCGGCGCCGCCGCGCTCGTGCAGTCGCGTTTGATCGAAGCGCGCAACGCCGGAGCCGCCGTGCTGCTGATCTCGTTCGATCTCGACGAGATCCTGGCGATCGCCGATCGCGTCCTGGTGATGTATCGCGGCCGGATCGCGGGCGAATTCGCGAGCGCATCGGCCGACCGTGCCGCGATCGGCCGGTTAATGGCGGGCGCCGCGGCGTGAAGCGCGCTGCCGCGCTGGCCGGCGGTCCCGCGGGCGCGATTCTGCTGGCGTTCGTCCTTGCGGCAATCGCGATGCTCGTGGCGGGCGTCAGCCCCGCCGACGGATTCTCCGCTCTGTTCTTGGGATCGCTCGGCGGACGCAATCAAATCGCCGAGACGCTCGTGCAAACGACCGCGCTGCTCTTTCCGGCGCTGGGCGTCGCGTTGGCGTTTCGCGCCGGCCTGTTCAACATCGGGGCCGAAGGGCAGCTGATGATCGGCGGCCTCGCTGCCGGTGCGGTGGGCGCGCAGCTCGACGCGCCGGGAGCCGTAGCGGCCGTCGCGATCCTGGCCGCGGGATTCGCGGGGGGAGCGGCGTGGGGCGCGCTCGCGGGCTGGCTGCGCGCGCGATTTTCGGCAAGCGAGATCATCTCGACGCTGATGCTCAACTTCATCGCGCTCTCGCTCGCGAGCTATCTGGTGTCCGGACCGCTCAAAGCCTCGGAGGCGTCGGGCGCTCAAACTGCGCCGCTCCCGGCGGCGTCGTGGCTGCCCGCGCTGATTCCGGGAACGCGGCTCTCGATTGCGTTTTTGATCGCGCTGGCGACGGCGGGCGTGCTCGCGTGGCTGCTCGCGCGCACCGTCTTCGGGTACGAGCTGCGCGCGTGCGGAGCTGCGCCCGAGGCTGCGCGGCGCAGCGGCATCGACATGGCGCGCATGACGCTGCTCGCGCTCGGACTCTCCGGCGGTATCGCCGGGCTGGGCGGCGCGACGATCGTCGAAGGCGTGCTTCACCGCTTCAACACGCAGCTCTCGCCCGGATATGGTTATACGGCAATCGCAGTGGCGCTGGTCGGCGATCTCCACCCGCTGTGGATTTGCCTGGCGGCCTTTGGTTTCGGCATTTTGGAGTCCGGAGGTCTGGCGATGCAGGCGCTGGCGGACGTGCCCAAGGATGCGATCCACGTCATCGAAGGTCTGATCGTGCTGGTGCTCGCCGCGCGGCGATACGTCGCAACGCGCGCGCAGACAGTGCCGCTGTGAGCGGCGGAGCCGCGCTCGCGCTCACGCTCGGCGCCCTCACGCTGATTAAAGCCACGCCGATCGCGTACGCCGCGCTGGGCGGCGTGGTCTCCGAGCGCTCGGGCATCATCAATATCGGTTTGGAAGGAATGATGATCGCCGGCGCGTTTACCGCGGTCGTCTTTTCGGCCATGAGCGGGAGCCCGCTTGCAGGTCTTGCCGCGGGTATCGCAGCGGGAGCGTTGCTCGGCCTGGTGCTCGGCGTCGCAGCGACGACGTTCAAAGTCGATCAAATCGTCGCAGGCACCGGGATCAATTTGGTGGCGGCGGGCGGCGCGGCGTACGGGCTGACGCTGATCTTCAATCAACCCGGGGCCAGTCCTCAAGTCAACGCGCTGGGCAGTTCGTTTTGGATCCTGGTGGCCGCGGCCGGCGCATGCAGCATCGTGCTGCACGTCGCCCTGTACCGCACGGCGTGGGGTTTGCGGCTGCGCGCCTGCGGTGAAAACCCGCGCGCGGTCCAAGATGCGGGGCTGCTGCCGCTTCGCCTGCGCCTGCAAGCAGTGATCCTCAGCGGCGCGCTCGCGGGTCTGGGCGGTGCGTTTCTTTCCATCGGCGAGGTAAATCTCTACTCCGACGGCATGACGGCCGGGCGAGGCTTCATCGCGCTTGCCGCGGTCATCTTCGGACGATGGACGCCGCTGGGTGCAGCCGGCGCGGCACTCTTCTTCGGATTTTTCGAAGCGCTGCAGTACGTGCTGCAAGGTCGAGCAAGCTGGCTTCCGAGCGATGCAATGCAAGCCTTGCCGTACGTTGCCGCACTCTTTGCACTTGCCGGCCTCGTCGGGCGCGTTCGCGCTCCCGCCGCCGACGGAATTCCCTACTGATCGGGCAGAGGTGAGATAAAAGTCCGAGCGAATCAGCCGACAACGAGAACATGCGGCCGAACTTCTTCGCACTGCTCGCCTGTGGCGTCTTTGCCGTTTCCGTTTCGGCGCGCGCTGCCGCGCAGACGGAGATGCCGGCTCCTCTCGCGCATCTGCAGCAAAGCCTTCGAAGCGCAGCGCAAAGCGCGCCCGGTTTCGCCGCGTACGAAATTCGCGATCTGACCACGGGCTACACCTCCGGCTACAACATGAATGCCGTGATGCCCGCCGCGTCCACGATCAAAGTGCCGATCATGGTCGAGGTCTTCAAACAGATGGCGGCCGGGTCGTTCGATCTCAACCGCCGCGTCGAGCTGCTGCCCCAGGATCGCGATTGGGGCTCGGGCGACCTGTGCGAGGCCCCCACCGGTTCAACTTTTCCCGTCTCCGCGCTGCTGACCGAGATGATCACGGTTAGCGACAATACCGCCGCGAATATGCTGATCCGCCTCGTTGGCCGCCGCAGCATCAATGCGACGATGACCGATCTCGGGCTGCATCACACGCACTTGGCCGACTATATACGAACGGCCGAGTGGAGCGTCCGTACCACGCTGCGCACGACGCCGTCCGACATGGTCAAGCTGCTCTCCGACATGGCCAAGAACCAGCTCATCGACGAGTGGTCGTCCAAGGCCATGATCGCGATTCTGGAGCGCCAAGAGATCAACACGCTACTGCCGGCGCCCCTGCCCGCCATTCCGATCGCACACAAGACGGGCTCGCTCTACGATACGCTCAACGACGTCGGCATCGTTTACGGCGCCGAACCGTACGTGATCGCGGTGATGACGACCAATCTTTCGTCCCTGGACTCCGGGCGCAGCTTCATCCGCCGGATTTCGCGCGTCGCCTACTCCACGATGGAGAAGTTCGCGCAGTGGCGCGCCGCCAATCCGCAGCCCCAGCCCGATGCGCCGGCAGCTGCCTCTGCAGCGACGACTGCATCCGATACCGCGACGATTCCCGACGTGCCGATGTGGGGCGCTTCACCCTCGCCGAGTCCCTAAGCCGCGCGCCGCGCGGGGGTTACGAGAGCAGCGCCGCGTTCTTTGCGTAGACGCGGCTCAGCCAGCGCGAATACCGCGATTCTTTTCCGCGCACCGCGCGATCGTAGAACTGGGCCAGGCGCTTGGTGATCGGGCCGATGGCGCCGTCTCCGACGGGCCGGCGATCGACCGACTGAACGTAGACGACGCCGGCCGCTGTTCCGGTCAGGAAGATTTCGTCGGCGGTATAGAGTTCGCTGCGATCGATGGATCGCTCGACGACCGTTAAATCGAATTCGGCCCGGGCGATCTCCATGATCGAGCGGCGCGTGCAGCCTTCGAGGACGTTTTGCGAAGGATCCGGGGTATACAGCACGCCGTCGCGCACGAGAAAGATGTTTTCGGCCGAACCCTCGGCGACGTGTCCATCGTGTGAGAGCATGATCGCTTCGTCGAAGCCGTTTTGAATCGCTTCGCTCTTTGCCAGCGCGCTGTTGACGTACAGTCCCGTGATCTTCGCGCGGGGAGGCGCCGCCGAATCGTCGGCGCGGCGCCACGAGCTCGTGCCGGTCTTGAGGCCCTCGGACGTGTCCAAATACCGCGTGAACGGAACGGGCACGATGGCGAAGTGGTCGGGTACGTTGTGCAGCCGCACGCCGATGTCTTCGGCCGCCTTGAAGATGCACGGACGAATGTAGATGTCCGTTTCGAACCGGTTTCGCACGCAGAGATCGAGCGTAATCTCCACGAGCTCGTCGATCGAGTGCGGGAGCGACATCGTAAGAATCTTCGCGGAGAGCGCCAGCCGCTCGTAGTGTTCGCGGAGTTGGACGACGTATAATTCGCGCTCTTCCGGAACCCAGTAGCCGCGAATGCCTTCGAAGCATCCCGTGCCGTATTGCAGCCCGTGCGTGAGCAGACCGACTTTCGCGTCGCCGTACGCGCAAAAATCGCCTGCGGAATAGACCGTCGTTTCGCTCAATGTCACATCAAAAAATCCTCGATGCCGCCCTTCGACCAGCTCAGCGCCGGCTCCGGCCGGACTCGGCGGGGTTCATTCAGACCTGCGCGAAGGTGCACGCGCATGATCAGACGCCTTCTCCCCCTGGCCGCCTTCCTCTCCGTCAGCGGCGGCGCGGCGCTTTGCGCTTTGAATCCGCAAACGATCCTTCCGAGCGGATGGCGTTTGACGCCGCCGCAGGGCACGCATGCAGCGACCGGCACGATGCCGCAGGGCATCGCGCTCTCGCCCGACGGCTCGAAGGTCGCGGTCGTGGAATCCGGCGTCGGCCCGGCGGCACTTCACCTCTTCGACGCCTCGACGCTTGCGACGAGCGCAACGATCCCGCTGGGTGACGCGATGGGGCGTCCGGTCTGGGTAAGCGGAACGCGCGTGCTGGTCGCCGGCGATTCCGCTCACGCGATCTTCGACGTCGATCTTGCGTCAGGCTCGGCGCGCGCGATAGCGACCCGAGCCTCGAGCCTTCCGGTCTGGATCGCGCTCTCGCCGGACGGGCGCCGCGTTGCCTTTTGCGACGACGCAGGGTTCGTGGGAACCGGAACGCTGCCGGATCTGCACGACCTCACCCGCGTCGCCGTCGGCGCACATCCGTCGGGTGCGGTTTTCTCCCGCGACGGAAAGCTCGTCTACGTCGCGGTACGCCAGCCCAGTTCGGTTGCGGTGGTCGATTGGGACAAGAGCGCGTTGACCGCGCGCATTCCGACCGGGCTTCACCCGGCCGCGATCGCCTACGACTCCTCCGGAAAGCATCTGCTGGTCGCCGAGAGCGACGACGACGCGGTCGGAATCATCGATCCCGCGGCGGGCAAACGCATCGCGGACATCTCCGTCGAGTTACACGCGGGAAGTGCGTCGGGTTACGGAGCATCGCCGAACGCACTGGCGGTGACTGGCGCGGGCACGTTCGTTTCGCTCGGGGCGCAGAATGCGGTGGCGCTCTTGCGGGGCGGAAAGCTCGTCGAGCGCATCCCGGCGGGTTGGTATCCGACCGGCGTTGCGGCCGCGAGCGGCGGCGCACTCTGGATCGTCAACGGGCGCGGCGAGGGGTCGCCGGCAAATCCGCAGTTCCGGCCCGGCAGCGATCGCGGCTACGTGGGAGCGATCACGGTGGGATCGCTGCGGCGCCTCGAACCCAAAGCCTACGCTGACGCGCGCGCTGCTTCGCAAGCGGTCGCCGCGAATGCCGCGCCGCAGTGGTCCCGCCCGTCATCGACGGTGGTCCGCGCAGGCGGACCGATCCGGCACGCGATCTATATCATCAAGGAAAACCGTTCGTACGATCAGGTGCTCGGCGATATCGGCGGAGCAAACGGCGATGCGCAGCTGACGGAATTCGGCGATCGCGTCACGCCGAATCAGCACGCCATTGCGCGCCGATTCGGAATCTTCGACAACGCCTATACCGACGCACAAGTCAGCGCGAACGGCCATAATTGGACCGACGCCGCATTCGCCAACGACTACGTCGAGCGTTTCTGGCCCCCGAACTACGGCGGCCGGCGCGATCTGTACGATTTTCAGGAAGGTGACGCGCCCGACGTCCCGCACGGCGGCTATCTCTGGGACGCGGCCAAACGCGCGGGCATTACCTACCGTGACTACGGCGAAGACTTGGAAGCGCCGCCGCACGCCGTCGTGCGCGTCCCGCTCAACACGATGCCGGGTTTGACCGGCCACTACGACGCGAGATTCGTCGGGTGGGACTTGGGTTACAGCGACAAGGACCGGCTGGCCGAATGGGAGCGCGAATTCACGGCCTTCGTCGCGCACCGCGACCTGCCGCAATTGGAGATCGTCTACTTTCCGAACGATCACACATCGGGGACGCGTCCCGGTATGCCGACGCCCTCGGCGTACATCGCGATGAACGATTGGGCGGTCGGCAAACTCGTCGACGACGTTTCGCATTCGCCGTACTGGCGTTCGACTGCGATCTTCGTGCTCGAGGACGACGCGCAGAACGGCCCGGACCATGTGAGCGCGCAGCGTTCGACGTTCTACGTCGCCGGCGCGTACGCGCGCGGAGGAGTGCAGCACGCGCACTATTCGACGGCATCGTTCGTTCGCACGATTGAAGTGCTGCTGGGCCTGGCGCCCCTTTCGATCTACGACGCCGCGGCCCGTCCTCTGTACGACGCCTTCGCGTCCACGCCGGTCAATGCGGCGCCGTTCACGGCGATTCCGCCGCGCGTTTCCGTTACGGCGGTCAATGCGCGAACTGCGTACGGCGCCGCCCGCAGCGCGCGAATGGATTTCACCCGCCCCGACGCCGCACCGGCATCCGAATTGAACGACATTCTGGCGCACGCAGCCCGGCAATGAGCCCGTGGATCGCGCTGGGCACGACGTTCACCGCCTCCGCGCTCGAATGCGTCGAAGCGGCGACGATCGTCATGGCGGTCGGCTATACCGCCGGCTGGCGCGTCGCGCTCAGCGCGACCGCCTGGGCTCTTGCGGCACTCGTCGCGATCGCCGCTTTGCTGGGCCCGGTGCTGCTGCTCTACGTTCCGATCGCCGCACTCAAGATCGTCATCGGCATCTTCTTGCTGCTCTTCGGCTACACGTGGCTGCGTAAGGCGATCTGGCGTTTTGCCGGCCGCAAGAGCTTGCGTGACGAGAACGCAACTTTTGAAAAGGAGGTACGCGACCTTCGCGCTCACCACGAGCGGCGGTACGCATTCGCGACCGCGTTCAACGGCGTGCTCGTCGAGGGCTTGGAGGTCGCGGTGATCGTCGTTACGTTCGCGGCCGAACGCGCAGGCACGTTTCTCTGGGCTGCGGCGGGCGCGGTCGCCGCTGCGGCGGCGGTGGCCGGTTCCGCATTCGTGCTGCGTCATCCGTTCTCGCGCATACCGGAAAATGCGATGGGGTTCATCGTCGGCGTCATGCTGCTCTCGTTCGGAACCTTTTGGAGCGCCGAGGGCCTGGGTCTGCAGTGGTGGTCGGGCGACGGTGCGCTCCTGACGCTCGTGGCCGCGTACGCGCTGGCCGGCGCCGCGTTGTCCGGGCTGTTGCGTAAGCCGGTGCGCGCGTGAAGCGCTTTTACGCGTTCGTTGCGGGCAACTCGCGCGTTACCCCGCTCGGCATTGCCGCCGCCGTTCTCGTCGCGCTCGCGCTGCGCCGCTCGCCGGAATGGGCTGCGGGCGCCTATTTAGCCGTGCTGATCGCGACGCTCGCCGCATCCGCGCTCGAACCCGTGCGATGAGCGCGCTGCACCGGCGATGATCGACGGCAGCGGCGCGCGCCCGGGAGTCACGACAGCGGCGCGCGTCATAGCCATCGACGGCGGGCGCCGGCGCGAGATCGTCGACGATCTCGCCACCGAAGAGCCGCTGGAGATCCGCATCGTCGCGGCGGGGCAAACGCAGACGCTCGCGGTGACGATGCGCACGCCCGGTCACGATTTCGAACTGGCCGCGGGCTTTCTGTTCGCCGAAGGGTTGATTCGCGATCCCTCCGATCTCGCCGGAATCTCGTACTGCATCGATCCCGCCGTGGACGCCGAACAGCGCTATAACATCGTCAACGTGCATTTGAGGGCGCCCGCGGTGCAGCTCGACCGCTTCGAGCGCCATTTCATCACCAGCAGCGCCTGCGGTGTGTGCGGTAAGGCCAATATCGACGCGCTCGCGACGCGCGCGCCGAAGCTGGAAGACGAAACGCGCCTAAGTACCGCGCTGCTCGCGCAGTTGCCGGGCAAGATGCGCGACGCTCAGCGGGTCTTCGCGTCGACGGGCGGATTGCACGCCGCAGCGCTCTTCAATGACGGCGGCACCTTGCTCGCATTGCGCGAAGACGTCGGCCGCCACAACGCGCTCGACAAGATCCTGGGCTGGTCGATCCTGGGCGCGCGGCCTGCGCCCGGCGGTCGCATTCTGCTGGTGAGCGGACGCGCATCGTTCGAACTGGCGCAAAAATGCATCGTTGGAAGGATCCCGGTGCTCTGCGCGGTTTCCGCCCCGAGCAGCTTGGCGGTCAGCCTGGCGCAGGCGTTCGATCTCACGCTCGTGGGATTCGTTCGCGGCGAGCGTGCCAATATATACGCCGGGATGCGCCGTATCGTCTAGGCGCCGCTCAAGAACGCGCGCAGTATCGCGTTGAACGCTTCGGGCGCGTCGGCGTTGGCGACGTGGCCCGCGCCCTCGAGTACGCGCAGACGCGCGCCGGGAATTTCGCGCGCGATCGTTTCGGACATGGACGGCGGTGCGATCGTGTCGCGTTCTCCGCAGACGACGAGCACGGGACAGGCGATGGACGAAAGGATGTTGCGGTAGTCGCCCGTCCATGTGGCATGGGTGGCGGCAATATACGAGTCGACGCTCTTGCACGCCATCTGCGCGATCGTTTCGTCCGTGCGCTTCCCCGGCGGCATGCCCAGCCGCGCCGCGCGCTCGCGCGCGAACTGTTCCATCGAACCCGCTTGCCGCACGGACGCAACGATCGTGCGAACGTACTGGGCGCTGTCCGGATACTGCGCGAAGCTGCCGACGAGCGTGAGCGAGAGCAGCCGCTCCGGCGCGCGTTTGCAGAGCTCGAAGGCCACGACGCCGCCCAAACTGCAGCCGACGAAATGAAAACTCGCCGCGGCCGCCGCGTCGGCAACGGCCAGGACGTCGTCCGCGTAGCCTTCGCGGGTAATGTCCTGCGGCGCAGGCTCGGGCTTGGGTACGCCGTTGCCGCGAAGTTCGACCGCAAAGCAGCGATACTCGGTGCGCAGCGCCTGCACCTGATCGTCCCAGATCGCCGCCGTCGAACCGACGCCGTGCACGAAGATAACGGGCGGGCCCGTGGAGCCGCAGACCCGCGCCGTTGCCGGTGCCGTCACGCCGCGCGCGAGCGCTTCTCGCGCACGAAGGCCATCACGCCTTCGAGCGGGCGCGCATTGAGCACGTCGGCCGGCTGCAGCCCGGCGCGGCGCGCTTGGCTCACCGCGAGCTCGACGTTCGGTAGTTGGTCGACGTCGTGCGCATCGCTGTCCGTCGTAAAGACGACGCCGAACGTTTTAGCGCGCGCTGCCAAGGCGGACGGCAGATCCAGACGCATGGCCTGACCGTCGATTTCAAGCGCGGTGCCGGTACGCGCCGCCGCAGCAAAGACCGCATCGTAGTCGAACTCGTACCCCGCGAATCCATCGAGCATCCGTCCGGTCGGATGACCGATGATCGAAACGAAGGGGTTCTCGCAGGCGCGGATCAGCCGTGCGGTCATCGCGTCGCGTCCGATGTTGAACGCCGAATGCACGCTCGCCACGACGATGTCGAGCTGCGCGAGCAGCTCGTCGGGATAATCCAGGCTCCCGTCCGGCAGAATATCGACCTCGCTGCTTGCCAGCGTCCGTATTCCGTAACGTGCGCCAAGCGTGCGAATGCGCTCGCCTTGTTCGCGCAGCCGCTCGACGGTCACCCCGTACGTCCTTCCGCGCCCCTGTGAGTGGTCGGAGATCGAGTGGTATTCGTATCCGCGCGCGGCGGCAGCTTCAATCATCGCTTCCAGACTCTGGTTTCCGTCGCTGTACGTGCAGTGCATGTGAAAATCGCCGCGGATGTCGTCCAGCTCGACCAGGGCCGGCACCTGCCTAGCCAGCGCGAGTTCGATCTCGCCCATGCCGCTGCGCAGCTCGGGCGGAATGTACTGCATGCCCAGCGCTTCGTAGACGCCCGCCTCCTCGGAACACGTGATCACTTCGCCGTTCTCGAGCCGCAGGATGCCGTTCTCGCTCACGCGCAGACCGCATCGCACCGCGTACTCGCGCAGTTGGATGTTGTGCTCGCGGCTTCCGGTGAAATGCTGGAGCAAATTTCCGTACAAGTGGTCGGGCAGTACGCGCAGATCGATCTGCAGCCCGTCTTCGAGCCAAATGCTCGCTTTGGTGGGACCTTCGGCCAGCACGGCGCGCGCGCGATCCCAGCGCGTGAAGCGCTCGATCACGTCCGCGGAACAATCCGACGTGCAGACGACGTCGATATCGCCTACGGTCACCTCGGCGCGCCGCAAGCTGCCGGCGTACTGCAAGCGGTGCACGGGCGGGCCGCCCTGGAGATGCTCGACGATCTCACCGGCAAGCGCACGCGCACGCGCGAGCGGCGTTCTTCGCTGCCTTCCGCGATAGGCGAGGATACCGCGACGGATGTTTTCGATCGTTTTCGGGCCCATGCGCGGCGCCTGCGCGAGCGCGCCTCCGTCGATCGCCGCTTCCAACTGCGTCAGCGATCCGATGCCGTACTGATCGAACAGCATCGCCGCGGTCTTAATGCCGATTCCGGAGACGCCCAGAATTTCGAAAATCGAAGCCGGGTAGCGCTGCTGCAAGGTTTCGAAGGGTTCGCACGTGCCGGTCCGCGCGATCTCCTCGATGATCGCCGACAGCGTTTTACCGATGCCGGGAAGGCTCTTGAGCTCTCCCGCCGCGATCAGGTCGTGCACCGGCGCCGCGTTTTCGAGCGCCGCGGCGGCGCGCTCGTACGCCATGAACTTGTAAAAGGACTCGCCGGACAGCTCCATGAGCGTTCGCATCCGCATGAGGATCCCGGCGATCTCCGTATTGGTCACGCCGGAACTATAGCACACCGCCCGCCTGCGTTCATGCCGGAATGGGGAGCCGCCCGTGCGCCCGGCGAAGGCGCGCGGGAGATGAAGCCGCGACTGCCGCCCGGAATCTTCAATCTGCCCGTCGAGAAGATGCGCGACGGCTACTACTCGGATGCGTATTTCAACCGCGCGCGGGACGTTCTGGAACGCGACGGACGGCGGCCGATCGTGCGCATGCAGGTCTTTCAGCGCAGCGACGCGGTCGTCTGCGGTATCGACGAGGCGATCGCGATTCTGCGGCTCTGTTCGGGCCGGCGGCACGGGGGAGCGTGGGAAGACGGATGGGACGCCCTGACCGTACGCGCGCTGCGCGACGGCGACCGCGCTGCGGCCTACGAGACTGTAATGTCGATTGAAGGCGACTACACGCTGTTCGCGCATCTGGAAACCTGTTACTTGGGCGTGCTCAGCCGGCGCACGCGAATCGCCACCAATGCGCGCGCCATCGTCGACGCTGCCGCGGGCAAGCAGGTGCTCTTCTTTCCCGCACGCTTCGATCATCATTTGGTGCAAACCGGGGACGGCTACGCCGCATACATCTCCGGTGCGCTGGGCGTTTCGACGGATGCAAACGCGGAGTGGTGGGGTTCGCGCGGCATGGGCACCGTTCCGCATGCGCTCATCGCCGCTTACGGCGGCGACACGGTACTGGCGACGCAGAAGTTCGCGCAGTATGCCGACCCGAAGGTCAACGTGATCGCGCTGGTCGATTTCGACAACGACTGCGTGAGCACGAGCCTTGCCGTCGCGAACGCGTTGGGCGAACGTTTGTGGGGCGTTCGGCTGGATACGTCCGGAACGCTCGTCGATCGCTCCCTGTGGGAGATGATGGGCACGTTCAAACCGACGGGCGTCGTCCCCGAACTGGTCTTCAACGTCCGCCGCGCACTTGACGCCGCCGGACACGCGCATGTAAGAATCGTCGCCAGCGGCGGATTCACCGCCGAGCGCATCCGCGCGTTCGAATCCGCGCGCGTTCCGGTCGACGCTTACGCGGTCGGCAGCGCATTCTTCGCGGGTGCCGGGGCGTACGACTATACGGCCGATATCGTCGCTCTGCACGAGAACGGTGCGTGGCGAGCGTGTCATAAGACCGGGCGTCCCGAACGCCCGAATCCTCGCTTGAAGCGCGTCGAGGTCGATGGCGCTGCTTGAACTGCGCGCCGCGGCATACGTGCGCGGCGGCACGTCGGCGCCTCCGGTCACCCTCGCGCTGAATGAGGGCGAAAAACTCGCGCTGGCCTGCAGCGGCGAAGCGCCGGCGCGCGCGATCGCGATGATGGCTGCGGGGCTGGTGATTCCGACCAGCGGAACGGTCTTCGTCGCCGCGTTCGATCCGCGCATTCAGCCCGTGCAGGTCAAACGCATCACCGGTTTCGTCCCGCACGAGGCGCCGCCGCTGGAATTTTCCTCGTTCACCCAATACGCCGAGTACCGCGCCGCGCTGTGGGGATTGCCGCGAGCGCAAAGCGTGGTGCGCGCCCGCGCGTTGCTGCTTAAATTGCAAGGCGTCCACGAACAGTTCGCCTATCCGCTCGCCGGCGCGCTCTTGAGCGCGCCGCGCCTGCTCGTACTCGACCGGCCGCTGGCGGCATACGCGCCGCAGATCCTGCGCGCGGCCGGCTCGTGCGCCATCTTCTCCACTCATGCCGATCGGCAGGAAGCCGAACGCTTCGAGCACGCATGCATCGCGGCGGTCTGACGCGAAGCGCAGCGACGATCGCGATCGCCGGCGCGCGTTTGCGGCGCGACTCGCTGGCGGTTGCCGTTGCCATCGGTGCCTGCGCGCTGCTGGGTTATCTGCAGCGCTATGACGAGGCGAACCTTCGCCTTGCGGGTGCAATTCTGTTCGGTTCGTCCGCGGCAATCGTCGCCGCGCTGCTCCAGCGCAGCGGGCGCGCGGGCCATCTGGAGCTTTGCGAGCAGAGCGCGCCGCTCTTCGGGCGCGAATTGGCGCGCGCCAGAGCGTTGGTACCCTGTTCGATCGCAACGGGCGCATGCGCGGCATACTGGCTGGTCTGCGGATGGTACGCTCCGGTCGATCCCGCCCGCGCGCTCTTGACGTTTGCCGCGGCGAACTTGGCGGGGGTCGTCGCGCTTCGCGCCACGACGGAAACGGGAGCGGCGCGCTGGCTGTGGCTTGGCAGCGCGTGCGCGATACCGCCGTTGACCTTCGCCTTACAGCAAACGCCGATCGCGGCGGCGATCGGCGTTTGCACGGTAGCGGGATTCACGGCGCTGCGCCAATACGGCGAAGCGCTTGCGCGCTACGATCCGCTAGACGGCTTGAGCCGCCGCGGACGCAGCGAGTTTTTCTAAGATCGCGCGATTGAACTGCTGCAGATCTTCAGGTGTGCGCGACGTGACCCAATTGCTGTCCTGAACCACGGGCTGGTCGCGATACAGCCCGCCCGCGTTGCGAATGTCGTCGGAGATCGCGTTCACGCCCGTCAGCTGCCGGCCGCGCACGATCTGGGCGGAGATTAAGACCTGTGGTCCGTGACAGATCGCGAACATCGGTTTCTTGACCGCGTCGAACTCGCGCACGAAGCGCTGAACTTCCTTATTCATCCGGATGTGATCCGGGGACGTGCCGCCGGGTATCAGCAGCGCATCAAAATCTTCGGCAGTGACGTCCGCTACCAGCTCCTCGGCGCGAACGGTTCCGCCGTCGTCCAGCCCGCGCTTGCCGCGGATGCGCTGGCGCGCTTTTTCGTCCACACCGACGATCGTGACGATGGCCCCGGCCTCTTCCAGGGCGCGGCGAGGCTCCGTGAGTTCCGATTCCTCGTATCCGTCGCCCACCAGGGCGGCGATACGCTTTCCTTCGACTGATTGCATCCGGCGACGATTCTCCTCACTCTCTCTTTCCCCCGTCGCGCTGCAGGCTACAATTCGCCGCCCGTCTCCTGCACCGCCGTGCGGAGCAAGTAGGCGAACTCGAGCTCGATCTTGCCCTGGGCATCGAGCACCGAGTCCTCGGCCAGCGCGCGCAGGGCGGGGTTGCGCCGCGTCATGTCGGCCTCGGGGACCTGGTGGCGGGGATTGATCTCGCGCATGTAGATCCGCGCGTCGTACCGGATCTCTCCGTCGGGCAGGAAGAACAGGGGGTCCAGTCCGCCGGCATAGACCTCCAGCGAGAGCATCTGGGTGCGCTGCATGAACTCGATTGGCCGAGTCCGCAGGGCCGCGGCCAGGCGCGCAAGGGCGCTGATCCCCACGCGTTTGCGCCCGTCCAAAACCATATCGAGCTCGTCGCGGCCGATGCCGCACGCTCGCGCGAGCGCCTCGTGTTCCACGTCGCGCTCGGCGGCTAATGCGCGCAGCGCGCCGCCGAAGCGTTCACCGCCCGCAGTCCCGCGCACGCCGTCCCAAACCGGCTC
>Ga0070740_10001623_pt1 | contig 29812 bp, 15 predicted proteins | sample Coa_R2_FD_67286 | JGI IMG/M metagenome (GOLD analysis project Ga0070740, IMG submission 67286) | Surface soil microbial communities from Centralia Pennsylvania, which are recovering from an underground coalmine fire - Coalmine... | ecosystem: Environmental > Terrestrial > Soil > Unclassified ...
CCGCAGAACGCCGTCAAGCTGATGACGGACTTAGTCCCCGCCGCGACCGCCAGGGCGCGCGCCGAGGCCGACGCGATGCAGAAGATGGCGGACGCCGAGGGCGGGCATTTCAAGATCGGCCCGGCGGACTGGGAGTTCTACGCCGAGAAGGTTCGCAAAGCGCAGTACGACCTCGACGAGTCGCAGATTAAACCTTACTTCGAGCTTGACCGCGTCCTGCGCGACGGGGTCTTCTACGCGGCCAATCAGCTTTACGGCCTGACGTTCAAGGAGCGCAAAGACATCCCCGTCTATCAAGCGGACGTGCGCGTCTTCGAGGTCTTCGACGCGGACGGAAGCTCTCTGGCGCTCTTCTACACCGACTACTTCCAGCGCCCCTCGAAGAGCGGCGGCGCATGGACGAGTTCCTTCGTTGACCAGAACGGCCTGACGGGCACGAAGCCCGTCGTCTATAACGTCTGCAACTTTCAGAAGCCCGCCGCGGGTCAGCCCGCGCTTTTGAGCTTCGGCGACGTGACGACGATGTTCCACGAGTTCGGCCACGCGCTGCATGGGATGTTCTCGCGCGTGAAGTACCCGGCGCTGGCCGGGACACGCGTGCCGAGAGATTTCGTCGAGTTCCCTTCGCAGTTCAACGAGCACTGGGCTTTGGAGCCGAGGGTCTTCGCCAACTACGCGAAGCACTATCAAACCGGCGAGCCGATGCCGCAGTCCCTCGTCGAGAAGATAAGAAAGGCGCGCACGTTCAATCAGGGCTACGACACGACCGAGTACTTGGCCGCCGCTCTGCTCGACATGGCCTGGCACATGACGAGCGCGGGCGCGCCGCTTGAGGACGTGGGCGCGTTCGAGCAGAGCGCGCTTGAGCGCTTCAAGGTCGCCCTGCCCGCGGTGCCTCCGCGCTACCACACGACCTACTTCTCGCACATCTGGGGCGGCGGCTACGCGGCGGGCTACTACGCGTACCTTTGGAGCGAAGTCTTGGACGACGACGCCTACTACTGGTTCAGGGAGCACGGCGGGATGACTCGCGAGAACGGCCAGCGCTTCCGCGACATGATCCTCTCGCGCGGTCGCACGATGGACGTGGCCGAAATGTACCGCGCCTTCCGCGGTCGCGACCCGCAGGTCGAGCCGCTCCTGATCGAGCGCGGACTCAAGCCCGCCAGAGAGTAATTACAAACGAGGCTATTCACAGCGCGCCCAGAAATGTCGGACGTGAATACTTACCGGCGTCTCGGTCGAAGTTATAGTACACTCTCGTCTGCCCCTTCTAACCTCTTGAGAGATTCCGAGCGCTCTCGCGCGGGTGTGAAGTAATGCCTGCGAAACCGTCTGGACTCGTCCTGACTCCGGTAGATAATAATTAACCAGTTTTAAAGGCATCCCGGCGTGTAGATACCCTGTGAGGTGCGCTGCGATATTCTCAAGACGACTGATTCAACAGCGTTACAGAATTTCTCACACAGCCGAACCGTCACCATAGAAGATGCCCAAGAATGAATTCGACGGAATATCCGAAGAGGATATGGAGGATTTCAAGGCGCTTGTCGTGCAGTGTTACGGAAAGCCCTGGGAGGAGAGCTACGCGCTGTTAACAAAAGAGATTGCGGAACGGCTGTGGCGCAGAGACACCAACAGGAATTACAGGTCGCCCCTCTCAGCCGACGCGCACGACCTGGTCATGTCGGTGGTTGCGCGCTTCATCAAGATAAACAGCAAGCTGCGGCGGGCGGGCACGGGGATTCTCAACTTCCACGCGATGCTTGAAAATCGAATCGGCCACGTCCACCACGAGGAACTCAGGGAGCTAACGAGGTCTGCGCGCACCGCCCGTGTGGACGACATCGACGTTATGTCACAGGCGGCTTCGATAGACAGGAGGATGGAGGAGAGCGAGGCGAGAAGGATTGAAGTTGAGTGTTACAACAAATGCCTCGACGAGCTGCCGAAACACGCCCAGGATATTTTTATTGAATACTACGATGTGGACGGACTCACGCCCGCCGAACGAGCCGAGATGCGCAGGAGGCTCGCCCTGCGTGTGGCCGGAATCCCCCCCTCGGAGGCGACACCCGATGCGACGGCGGACGCGAAGAAAAATCTGGACATCATGCTGAGCAAATGGCGAAGGAAAACTCTCGCGCCCTGTAAAGCCAGATGCGTCGAAGAGCACACTTACGCGGGCGGTCGCCCCCTTTGAAAATTTTTCCGTCTTTCCGGGTAAGTTTTCTCAACCCCGGTCACTTATATCAATGGAGGTGTGTGTAAGGCGATGGAAGTATTTGACGAAAGAGATGCAATCTTGGTCAGGTACTTACTGAACGAGCTGTCGAAGGCGGAAAATGAAGAGATTGAAGACGAGATGTTGCTCGACCCTGAGTTCTCCGAGCGTGTACAGGCGGTCGAGACGGGCCTGATCGAAAGCTACCTGTTAGGCGAAATGAGTGCCGCGGAGCAGACACGCTTCGCGAAGGGATATTTCATCTTTCCTGAGAACCGGGAGAAGGTCGAAGACGCGCGGGCGTTCTACGAGGCTCTATCCATGCGGCGGCTGAAGAGGCGAGTGGCCCCGCCGACCGCGCCCGAACAGGCTCGGCCCGGTTGGCTCGCCTCCCTCCCAAGCATGCCCACCCCGGCGTTGGCGTTCGCAGCGCTGGTTTTGATTGCGGCGGTCGTCACCGTCATTTTTTTATTCAGCCGACGCGGGTCGAACGAAGTGGTTTCCGGCAGTCGTAATGGGCAGGAGAACGCGAGGCAGCAGGTCGTCTCGCCCACGAACGTCAACCGTGAAGAGAATTCCAACCAGAACAAACCCGAAGGGAGCGTGAACGCTCAGGCGAATCACGCCACGAACGAAAGCCTGTCTTCCAATCAAGAGGTCGCAAATCTCGACACGGCCCGGCCAAGCCCCTTGGTCATATCGCTTAACGAAAATAAAGGGCGCGTCGGCGCGTCCCCGATGGGCCCCGGCGACGAGGTTAAAGTTCAACCCGTCAAGGTTCCGACCGGTGCCAAATCCTTCACGCTCAGGATGAATCTGGAGCCTGACGAGTACTTCGAGGAAAGTCTCGACTGCTCCGTAGATATTAGCGACAGGAAGTTTGCGCGTCTCTACCCCGCTGCGGATTATATGAAGGTCAAAGCCAGACCCGTCGCGGGGAAGTTTCAGGTGTCCATGAACATACCGACGGCTTATTTAAAAGACGGTGAACTCTACTACTTCAGGGTCAGAGAGATAAACAGTCACACGCCCTTCAGAGTTACGTTCACGAAATGAACGGCCTTCGCCGGACTCCCGCGATAACCCGCATCATCTGAAACTTCCGTACAGGACGAACGGCGCCCAATAGAACGGGTGGTCGAGGTTTGCGTCGGGCACGGTCTCGACCCTTTTCAGTAAGTCGAGCTGGGCGCGGCGGAGCAGCTCGGCCTTCGACCAGTCCTTATGCTGCTGGCGTAAGGCGTAGAATCTTATCATCAGCCGGCTCGCCCCTATCTCGTCGGTCTTCCAGAGCGTCGCAAGGACGGAGGCCGCGTGGAGGCGCTGTGAAAGCTCGGCCAGCGAATCGATCTCTTTCCCCATCTGATTCGGTTCGAGCGCCGCCGTCTGGCAGGCGGAGAGGACGAGCAGGTCAACGCCCGCATAGAGGTCTGGATAGGCCCTCATCTGGCTCAGCGAAAATTTATTGTCGTCGCCGAGGAGCAGGAACGACCCCTCGGCGTCTCCCGGCTGGAAGCAGAAGTGGCTGGCGACGTGGACGAGGGGAGTCTGCCTCGCGCTCAGCATGGCCTCCTTCGTAAACTTTCCGTCGAGCACCACCTCACCTTTAAGTAAGGCCGGGTCGCGGGGCGTCCCCGTGAAGATGGTCGCCATATCCTGCCGGACGAGGCGGAGCGCCTTCAGCCTGTTATCGCAGGGCGGCTTGTCGCATGGGACCTCGCAGGTGACCTCGGAGTCGGTGGACTTCCCGAAGCCGATGGCGGTCGTCCACTCGACTGGCTCGCGCGTGATGCGGTCGGCGTCGGCGCGCGTGAAGACCACGTTCTGATATTTTTCGACGAGGTATTGCGACCTGCGCTCGTCGTAGAGCGCGGACGCGGGCAGGTAGCCAAGCGCGCCGTCGAGCGACCAGAGGAGCACGTCGGGCCTCTCCCTTTCCAACTCCGCTTCGAGCAGGCTCTTCCCGTCGCGTGTGGAGGCCGCCCTTAGAATAACGTCGTAGAGTTTCGAGCTTGACGCGAGAATCTTTTCGGGGAAGCCGGGGTTCTGTAGGTCAGACAGCATGTCCAGCGCGAGCTTGTTCAGTTCGGACGAGCCTGTCGGGTGCGTATATGCTTCGACGGAGCCGGGCTTCAGGAGGAAGACGTAAAACCTGTCGGCCCCGATGAGCGTGTAGAGCGCGAAGACTTTTTGCCGTGAGCCTTTCTCCCGCGCCGCCTTTGCTACAGAGTCCAGCGCCCCCTGCATCTCCGTCACGGGGGTCACGTCCGCCTCCTCGTCCTTCTCCTCCGGCGGTCGTGCGAACTCATTCTCCGCCCCTTCGACGACGACGGCGAACGCGCCCGCGGCCCTTGCGAACTCCGCCCTGAGGTTTTCCAGCTCGGCCTTCTTCTCGGCGGTCGGAGGGCGGTAGCCGATCTGACGCTTGACCTCGTCGATCCGCGCGCGAAGCCGCGCGAGCGTGCCGCCCGCCTCGTCGTAGCGCCCCGCCCAGTCTCGCTCGCGCTTCGTGAAGGCGGCCCGCGCCACGGAGGCGTGGCGGTCGAGGTCGAAGAACTGCTGATCCTGATAGAGGTTCAAGGTCTGAACCGCCTGCGCGTAGAGACCCTCCTCGACGAGCAGCTCCGCGAGGCGCTGGTAAGAGCTTCTGACCCTCCGCAAATAGTCTTTCTGGATTTCGGTGTCAAGCCCTCGGGCCGAGCCGCGCAACTCCTGAAAGATGTTTATCGCCTGCTTGCCGCAGAAGATTGCCATGCGTCGGTTGCCGGCGCGGCCCCAGGCGTTCATCGAGTCGGCGAGGGCGATGGCCTCGCCGTCCCTGTCGCCCACGGCCTTTAGCAGCGGCAGGGCGCGGTTGAAATAGTCCAGCGCACGGCGGTCGTCGCCTTGTGCGGAATAGACCTCGCCGATGTTGTTCAGGGTGATGGCTTCTGCGTCCTTATCTTCGGCATCTCGGCCCACAGTCCGCGCCTCGTCGAAGATCGACATCGCATCGGCCATCCGCCCCGATGCCGCCTGCACAACGCCGATGTTGGTCATGACGGTGGCCTCGTGCTTCCGGTCGGAAATCTCTCTGTAGAGCGCTAGCGCCTCCTCATACGAGTTACGCGCCTTGTCGTACAACTCCCTCGCCTGTGCTCTCGCCTCCGCGGCCTTGCGCGGGGTCAACCCGGTCAACGGAATCGTCGCCTCGCGCTCCCTCGCGGAGGCGAAGTTCGCGGCCCCCAGGTAGTTGAGCATCATCGCCCTGTCGGACGTGGTTCTGGCGAGCAGACTCGCTATGTCCGCCTTTGCGCCGAAATCGTCTTGGTTAAGAGCCTTGACCGCTTCGAGGTTTGTCTTGACGAGGGCGTCGGCCTGCCCCAGATATTCGAGCGCCAGGTCGTTAGCACCGAGGTCGTAATAGAACTTGCCGGTGTTGAGCAGGGTTTCCGCCTTCTCCTTAGAACACTCCGGCCCGGTCGGATACTTCCGCAGAGCCTCGTCGAGCAGCAGTTCCTTAGCCCGCGCCTTCTCGCCGATTGCGTAGTGGTAGAGGCCGAGATTGGAGAGCGTCGAGGCGAGGCCGCAGCGGTCGCCGTTCTTCTCCCTCCGCTGCAAAGCCTCGTTGAGATATTTGAGTGCCTCGTCGTTTTTGCCGATCTCAAGGTAGAGCACGCCGAGGTTGTCGGCCACCGCCGCCGCGTCGTCCGGACGCTTGAGGTCTTCCGCGTAGATGGAATGTGCTTCCAACGAACTCCTGATCGCCGACTCGGTGTCGCCGAGGATGACGTAGTAGGTGACGAGGTTGTTCAGGATGTCCACCCTGACCTCGCCGAACTCCCCGCGCGAAAATATCGGCAAGGTCTGCTCGACGAAGTTGATCGACTCCGCCGTGTGGCCGAGACCCTGCTCGGCGAGCGCCGCGCCGAGGAGCGAGGCGCCTTCGTTGACGCTTTCGCCGCCTTCGTTGAAGAGGGGGCTTGCCTCCTGAAACTTCACTAACGCCGCGCGGTAGTTCGCCCCGCCCGGCTCCGGCGGCATCTTGTTGAGAAGATTTCGGCCTTCGATGAACGTGGCCCGCGCGCGCGAACGCGTGACGAGCAGGTCTGACAGCCGTGTCATGTACTCGTCGCCCAGTCCGCGCCAACCCGCCGCGGCCTCGGAGAATTTCTTAATCGCCGTCTCGGCCCCGCCGGTCGTGTCCCGCGCGACCATCCCTTCCGCGAAGAGCCGCTCCACCTCTACGCGCCTCCTATCCGCGGCGGTCGCCGCGCGTGCGGGATCGCGGCGTATCGTGAACGTGCCCCTCCCCGCCTCCTTGTTTAAGAGGCCGGCCTCCAGCCGGTAGCTCCCCGCCTCGGACGCAACGAAGGATAAGGTCTCAAGCCCCTCCCATTGCCTCGGGCTGCTCATGCGCGACAGTTCCGCGCCGCCCGCGTCCAGCAGCCTGAGCAGTATCTCGGAGTCCTTCTGCCAGACGCGCACACGGAAAAGCTCGCCCGACTTCAGCGTGACTTCGTAACAGGCTTGCGCGTCGCCGGTCACCGCCTGCTCTACCTTCGCGTCTGTGGGCAGCGCGCTGCACTGCGTGGTCGTCTGCCTGCCGGTCGCGTGTGCGCCCGACAGGAGGAGCATCACGGTCAGCACTGCGACGCCGATGCCGAGTTTAAATCGTCGCACTCTCATCTTATTGGCCCCCCGAAGAAAGCTCACAGCGTGAGACAAAATATGACGCCACGTCACGACTATTACAAGGATTATCTCGGCGGTGAAGGGCGCGAGATTTTTCGTCAGCCCGCCCACGACAGAAGTTAAGCGGGAGTCCGGAGCTTCGTAAAGAGCACGTAAAGTCCCGGCGCGTTCAACAAGGGTGCCTACCTTTGTCGCCGCTTCGGACACCGGCTCGTTGTCGTCGTTCGTCGAACTCATGCGCGCCGCCCCTCATTCAGAAGGTCGTAGTTATCCTTATCGAGGACGCTGGCTGATGTCGGGCCTCTGACAATAAGGGTCGCGCCGGAAAAGAAACTTGCCCGACGCGAGGAAAATAATGGTGATTATATACTTGACTGACCGTGCGTTTCGTGTTATCTTCAAAACATGGAAACGCCGAAGACATTACACGAAGCCGTCAAGTTCTTCAGTGACCTCGACAACTGCAACCGCTACATGATTAGCGCCCGCTGGTCAGACGGTCAAGTCCGTTGCCCGACGTGCGGCTCTGAGAAGGTCACGTATCTGGCTAACGCGCGCCTCTGGAAGTGCTACAACAAACACCCGCGCGCGAAGTTCTCCCTTAAAGTCGGAACTATCTTTGAAGACTCGCCGCTCGGCTTGGACAAATGGATGATGGCCATATGGCTGATTGCAAACTGCAAGAACGGCATCAGTTCGTGTGAACTCGCGCGCGACTTAGGGATAACGCAAAAGTCGGCGTGGCATATGCTTCAGAGAATCCGCCTTGCGATGCGCGTCGGCTCTTTCGAGAAGATGGGCGGCGAGGTTGAGGTTGACGAGACTTACATCGGCGGCAAAGCCCGCTTCATGCACAAGGACAGGCGCGAGAAGATGATTAAGGGTCGCGGCTCTGTCGGCAAGGTTGCCGTGATGGGGCTGCTTGAGCGCAACGGCAAAGTTCGCGCGAAGGTCATAGGCGACACGTCGCGCGAGACGCTACACGGCGAAGTCAAAGAACACGTTGAAGCGGGCGCGTCACTCTTCACCGATCAGTTCGCTTCGTATCGCGGTCTTGAGCAAGAGTACATCCATAACGTCATCAACCACGCCGAGAAATACGTTGACGGCAACGTGCATACGTGCAATATTGACAACTTCTGGTCGCTTCTCAAGCGGGGCATCAAAGGCACTTACGTTAGCGTCGAGCCGTTCCACTTGTTCCGTTATCTCGACGAACAATCATTCCGTTTCAACCATCGCAAGCTCACGGATGGTCAAAGGTTTTCAATCGTCGCTCAGCACGTCATTGGCCGACGGCTGACATACTCTGAACTGACCGGCAAGGACGGAGAACCGCCCCCCGCAGTCTGAAGGCCACGCCGCACAAGCGGCAAGGCAGGGGCAAGCGGCGACGCCGTTCTTCCGGCTCTCACGAAAGGGAGTAAGCGGCATGGCAGATACCCTTGTCATTCCTCTATCCAATCTCCTGATTGATGCTGAGAACCCGCGCCTTCCGAAGCCCAACGTCGGGCAGCGGGAGGCGTTGCGGGAGTTGGCACAAGACCAACAGGGAAAGCTTCTGAAACTGGCTCAGCATATAGTCGCTCACGGAACAAATCTGAGCGAGTTGCCAATCGTCATGCCGTTTGATGACCAACGATACGTTGTGCTTGAAGGAAACCGGCGGCTTACTGCCTTAAGAGGGCTAGAAAATCCCGACTCGTTATCGGGTGCGGTAACGCCAGTGGTTTTGAATGGGTTACGGAAAGAGAGTGCCAAGTATCAACAAAACCCCGTCGAGTCTCTAAACTGCCTTGTCGTAAAAGACCGTGAAGAGGCTCGTCCGTGGATTGAATTACGGCACACCGGAGAGAATGAGGGCGCAGGGATTGTTAGATGGGATTCGGACGAGGCCGGGCGCTTCCGCGCGCGGACGCGGACGCTAGAGCCTCACTTGCAAGCGCTTGACTTCCTTGAGGACAAGGGTGTCCTCACGCCAGAGGCTCGCCGCGACGTACCGACTACTAGTTTCAAGCGATTGTTGAGTTCTCCAACTCTGCGCGAAAAGCTCGGCGTAGGTATAGACAAGCAGCACCTTGTAATTCGGGGCAATGAGAAGCAAGTAGCTAAGGCACTTCTCCACGTCGTTAACGACCTTGCTTCTGGCAAGATTAAAACGGGCGACATCTACACAAAGCAAGACAGGGAGAACTACGCCAACAGCCTTCCCTCGGACATAGTTGTTAAGCAAAGCACTAAGGCCGGTAAGGTCGTCCCGATTAAGCCGGGTACTTCGCCAAGCCCGACGCCGAAGCCGCCGGTCATAAGACTGCCTAAACAGCGTGACAAGCTCATCCCGCGTGATTGCGCCCTAAATGTCACCGACCCTAGATTGAGACTCATTGAGGCAGAGTTAAGAAGTCTGAGCATAGACACCTACACGAACGCCGTAAGCGTTCTGTTTCGAGTGTTCATAGAACTTAGCGCGGACGTTTACATCGGTCGCGTCCCGCTCAGCGTAAACATAGACGATTCGTTAATGAAAAAGCTTGTCGCCATCGCTAAGGACTTAGAGGCTCGGCAAAAGCTAACGAAACAACAGGCCAGACCCGTTCACCGCGCTGCGGCGAAAGATTCGTTCCTAGCCCCTTCAATTACTCAGATGAATCAGTACGTTCATAACCAATACGTGTTTCCCACGCCTAGCGACTTGCGGTTGAATTGGGATAGCTTGCAACCTTTCTTCATCGCCATCTGGACACCCTAACGGCGATTGGCCAAATGGCCATCGCGTGTTGTAAAGTGACACTATGCCCTTCTACACGCCATTACGTTACCCCGGCGGCAAGCGGCGGCTCGCGCCCGTCGTCATGCGCCTCTTGGAAGCGAGCGGGCTGACAGACGTTGAATACGTCGAGCCTTACGCGGGCGGCGCGTCGGTAGCCCTCGCGCTTCTCTTTGAAGAGTACGCATCCGTCATTCACATCAACGACCTCAGTCGCTCCGTCTATGCCTTCTGGTACATGGTTCTGAATCACGCCGAAGAACTGTGCCAGCGCATCGCGCGCGTTCGGGTTTCGATGGCCGAATGGCGAAGGCAGCGGGCCGTGTACGAGAACAGAAGTACGGCGGCTCTTGACGATCTTGGATTCGCGGCACTCTTTCTTAACAGAACGAACCGTTCGGGCATCATCAACGGCGGCGTGATAGGTGGTAAGAAGCAAGGCGGCGACTGGAAGCTTAACGCCAGATTCGGAAAGGATGAGCTAACACGCCGCATCCGTAAGATTGCAAGATACAGGAGTCGTATAAGACTTTATCATCAAGATGCTTTGGACTTCACCAATACAGTTGTGGCGAGAATCGGGCGCAACTCGTTCACGTTTTACGACCCACCGTACATAGAGAATGGTCAAAAACTCTACCTCAACGATTACACAGTTGAGGGACACCGGCAGTTAGCAAGCCGCGTCTCTCACTTGAGGACTCCGTGGATTGTCACTTATGACTATGCGGCAATCAAGGAAGGGATGTTCGAGCCGCATCGCAGAATCGTCTATAAGCTACACTACACCGCGCAGAGTCGGTATCAAGGTCTTGAAGTGATGTTTATATCCGGCGACTTGATTTTGCCTGAGTTGTCCGACTTACTCACAGACAAGATGCACGCAGTTCCCTCGATGACTCGCGTTCATCACTTGGGGGCGTTATGATGAGTCGCATGAAACCCGCGCCAGAACAACCCGCGCCCGAAGGCGAGCCTTTCGAGAACTTCGATAGGTTATTCCGCGCCGTCGTATCAGTTCCGAAGGCCGCCGTTGAAGAACAAGAGGCGAAAGAGAGAGCGAAGAATAAGCGGAAGCGAGAGAAGCGGAATATGCGGAAGCCCTAGCGGAGAATCGCCATGCAAGACCTTGAACCTTATTATGATGAGAGACTATTCGCTCGTGGCATTGAAGCCATAGGATGGGACGGCGTTAGGTCTATGGAGGGTGCGCCGAAACGGATAGAGATAATCTTCAGTGAGTTAGTGAACGATCAAAGGCTCGAATTTGAAGAACGATTATTCCCTAACGCAGACGAGACGGAATACAGGTCAATAACCATTAACGACGATTTACAGCAATGCGGCATCCGTGAGATTCGGGTTGAAGTGTTCCGCGACCTGCCAATTCACTCCGACATTTACATAACAATGGAAGGGGAAGCCGACCCTTTCCGAGTCGTTAAGAAATACTAACCCCGCCCTTTGGTCAGTCTAATATATAATCACCATAATTTGTGGGTCGTGCGCGCCGGCGTCGTCGCGAAGATTGGTTCGAGGCGGGCGAGGACGTGAAGTGCTCCACCTCTACGCGGCTACTCCGAACAGGCTCCAGCGCATGCGCCCTCACGCCCGATCCGAAAGCCCCGCCAGCGCATCCCTACTACTAGCGCGCCCTTCGTTTTGTAAGAGAGCCGCGGTAGGCAGAGCACGCCCTGCAAAATATTTTCCCTCTTCCCGGTAAGTTTTTCGGCATCGCGTCACTTTACCTTGTAGAGACCATGAAAGCCGCGGGCGGCGGGCGCAGGTTAGTGCCGCCGCGGACGAACCGACGCGTGTGTGCTGAACAGCTTAGTTCGGAAAGGAACTTCTTATGCGATTTTTCATCAAGGCTTTCTCACTGCTTGCCGCCTGCATCGCCGCGTTTCTGATTTTGCCTTCAGCTTCAGGAATGAGAGGCGGGGGAGGCGAGGTCTCGATGAAAGTTGACAACACTGGTGCCTCAAACCCTTTGACCTTTGACCCACTCATCCAACAGCAAAAGTTGCTGGCTTCAAACCCCGGCGCTACCGACCTCTTCGGCACCTCGGTCTCGCTTAGCGGCGACACGGCCATCGTCGGCGCATATCAGAACGATAACAGCGCAGGCGTTGACGCCGGTTCGGCATACGTCTTCACCCGCAGCGGCGGCGTCTGGACAGAGCAGCAACGTCTGCAAGCTTCGGACGCCGTCGCCGGTGATTACTTCGGCTTCTCGGTCGCGGTGGACGGCGACACGGCGATCATCGGTTCTTTGAGAAACAAAAACAGCAGCGGACAGGCCGCAGGCTCGGCTTATGTCTTCACTCGTAGCGGCGGCGTGTGGACGCAGCAGCAGAGACTTCAGCCTTCGGACGTGGCTCTTAATGACGGATTCGGGCGCTTCATCTCGGTCGATGGCGACACAGTTGTCATCACTTCCGACGCCGATGATCACGGCGGGGATGGCGCCGGTTCAGCCTACGTCTTCACACGCAGCGGCGGCGTGTGGACCGAGCAGCAGAAGATACAGGCTTCGGACAGAAAGGCGGGTGCCAACTTCGGTAAGTCGGCCTCGCTCGACGGCGACACGCTCGTCATCGGCGCGTGGGAGGACGATCCCAACAGTCAAAATAGGGCTATAGGCGCGGCCTACGTTTTCACCCGAAGTAGCGGCGTGTGGACGCAGCAGCAGAAACTGACCGCTTCGGACGCCAGCGGGCTTAGCTTCTTCGGTGCCTCGGTCGCGTTGAGCGGCGACACAGTCATCGTCGGCTCTGACCAGAACGATGCCTTCGCGCACGACGCCGGAGCAGCATACGTCTTCACCAGAAGCAACGGCGTGTGGGCACAGCAGCAGAAACTTCAGCCTTCAGACCTCGCAGCAGATGACCTCTTCGGCAGTTGCGTCGCGTTGAGCGGTGACACGGCGATAATTTCCTCGCAATTGGACGACAACGGCGGCGGGACGGACGCCGGTGCGGCCTACGTCTTCACACGCAGCGGCGGCGTGTGGACCGAGCAGCAGAAATTCATGGCCTCGGACGCCGCAGCGAATGACAGCTTCGGCAATTCAATCGCGTTGAGCGACGACACGGTTATCGTCGGCTCATACCAGGACGACAACTCCGGCGGGGCCGACGCGGGTTCGGCCTACGTCTTCGTCTTCCCGCCCCCGCCAACGCCGACACCAACTCCGACGCCCACACCGACGCCGACGCCTTCACCGACCCCGACTCCGACCCCTTCGGCAAACGTCTCGATAACGAAGACGGCTTCGGTTGACCCTGCCGAGGTGGGAAGGATTTTCACCTACAACATCTCGGTCTCTAACGCAGGCCCGGACGCGGCCAACGCCGTCACGGTCATGGACGCACTGCCAGCGGGCGTGACCTTCACTTCGGCCACGCCCTCACAAGGAAGTTGCTCGTTGACCTCGGATACGCTCACATGCCAACTCGGCACGCTCGCGGCAAACGCTTCTGCCGCCGTCGCGCTTCAGGTCAAGCCGAGACAGACCGGAACGCTTACGAACACCGCGAGCGTCATTGCTGCCGAAGCAGACCCCGACACTTCGGATAACGACGCGACCTCTACCATCAACGTCATCAAGACCGCGGATTTGAAAGTGTCTGAGTCTGACTCGCCAGACCCCGTCTTCGTCGGCGAGCAGGTCACTTACACCCTGCTCGTCACCAACCTCGGCCCCGTCAACGGCGCGACGGGCGTTGTGCTGACCGACTCTCTGCCCCCGTCCATGACCTTCGTCTCGGCGACGACGACGCAAGGCTCGCTCGTCACGCCGCCCGCAGGCTCGTCGGGCATCGTCACTGCGAACGTCGGCTCGCTCGCGGTCAACGCTCAGGCAACGGTGACGGTGACGGTGACGGCCACGCAATCCGGTGCCGTCACAAACACCGCCACGGTATCCGGCAACGAGACCGACACGAACACTGCGAATAACACCGACAGTTCGACGACGACGGTCAAGGCCGCAGCCCTTCAGAAGGTGTTGTTGACAAAGCAGGTCTTGACGGGCGGCTGCGAGAACACGACGGGCCAAGTCTATCTGACGGGGCCTGCGCCTCCGGGCGGCGTGACCGTCGGGCTGTCGAGCAATATCACGGGTGCGTCTGTGCCGGCGAGCGTCTTTCTCCCCGCAGGGCAGGGCGTCAGCCCCGCGTTCACCGTGACGACTTCGCCCGTGACGGGGAAGCAGGTCGGACTCGTCACGGCCACACTCGACGCGTCCAGCGTCTCGCGCGGCATAACCATCAACGTCGGCAACGGTCTCTGTCAATGAGGCGCGTCAGCAGCCGATAGCGGACGGGCTTCGGCAAATATCCAGAGTAGAGAGGTGGCCGATGCGATCAGGAACTAAACGGGCGAATGCATTGAACAATAACCGTGCTTTCACGATGTGGAACGCGCGCACGGCGTCGGTTGTCCTGCTGGCGGTCGCATTGTTCGTCGGCGTGTCCGCGGGGCGAATCAGAAAATTCGCAACCTCGGCGAGCGGGGGTAAGGTCAACAGATCGAATAATCTTTCGAGTGCGAAGAGGCCGCCTGACGGCTACGGCGATAATTTTTCTTTCAACCTGGCCTCGCCGGCGACCTGCACGCCCCTGCCTTCGGGCGCGGTGGGGTGGTGGAAGGCCGAGGGTAACGCCGACGACGTGTTAGGCGTTAACAACGGCGTCCTTCAGAACGGCGCGGCCTTTTCGACGGGGCTGGTCGGGCAGGCGTTCAGCTTTGACGGCGTTGACGACGACGTGGCGGTGGCCCGTTCTATTCAGGACGACTTCACCATCGAGTTCTGGCTGAACACGACGCAGGTCGTCGGCACCGACGGCGGCCAATGGTGGGCGGGACGGGGCCTGGTTGACGGAGAGGTGATCAGCGTCACCAACGACTTCGGGGTCACGCTTCTAAACGGGAAGGTTCTTTTCGGAACCGGCAACCCCGACGTGACGATTAGCAGCGGTTTCGTCGCGGACGGCAGTTGGCACCACGTCGCCGCGACCAGGCTGCGGAGCCTCGGGGAGATGAGACTCTACGTTGACGGCGCTCAGGTCGCAGTCGGGTACGGAGGGACGCAGAGCCTTACCTCGCCGCCCCGGCTGACCTTCGGGAGGGTTCAGGTCGATAACAATCCCTTCCAGGGCAAGCTCGACGAGATCGCGATTTATAACCGGCCTTTGTCCCCGGCGGAAATTCAGGCGATCTACAACGCGGGGGGTGAGGGCAAATCCGGCATCTATTCGATCTCGCCGCAGAGTCAGAATTTCGACGTGAGCGGCGGCGGCGGCAGCTTCAATATCACGGCCATAAGTCAAGCCGCGTGTCCGTGGACGGCAACGGGCAACGACAGTTGGATTACAACGAGCAGCACCGGCACGGGAAGCGGCACGGTTAATTTCAGCGTCGCGCCGAACCACGGCTTCGCGCGCGTCGGGGCAATCACGGTCGGCGGACAGACGTTTACCGTTAACCAGAACGGCGAGTTGAATTGTTTCCCTTCCCCGCAGAATTTGATCTCGTGGTTCAAGGCCGACGGGAATGCCGACGACGCCGAGGGAGTAGCCAACGGGACTTTGATGAACGGCGCGACCTTCGCGGACGGTAAGGTCGGGCAGGCATTCAGTCTCGACGGCGTCAACGATTACGTACGCGCCCCGGACTCCGCGGCGATTCGACCGACGAACGTCACCCTTGAGGCTTGGGTCAACTTCTCCGCGACGCCGACCGGCACTCGCATGATTTTCAACAAGCCCCTCGGCAACGGGAATGCAGACTCTTATCAAATCTTCTACGAAGGCGGGCAGTTGCAGGGCCTCATCTCAGACCTCAGCGGCCTGGGGCCGCGAGTCCAGTTCCCCTTTTCTCCCGTCCTCGGCAACTGGTATCACGTCGCTTACACGTTCGACGACGCCTCGGACAGGCAGGTGCTGTATCTGAACGGCGTCGCGGTGGCCGCGGGGACGGTTACCAAGTCAATCGCTTACGACACACACCCCTTGTTAATCGGCGCGGACACGGAGAACGGCTTTGAGGGTTCGTTCCCGTTCCCTGGCCTGATTGACGAGGCAGCCTTGTATGGCCGCGCGCTCTCCCCGGCGGAGATTCAAACGATCTACAACGCTGGGAGTGGCGGGAAATGCGCCCCCGGCGCAATCCAGTCGCTTACGCTCGACCCGAATCCGGTCAACGGCGGGCAGACTTCGACCGGGACGGTGACGCTCACCGCGCCCGCACCCGCGGGCGGCGCGCCGGTTAACCTCAACAGCAATGACGCGAGCGTCGCCACGGTTCCTTCGTCAATTGTAATTGACGAAGGGCAGACGACCGGGACGTTCGCGGTCACGACTTCTGTTCCCGTCTCGGATGCCTCCGTGTTGATTACGGCCTCCTATCAAACGTCCGACACCTCCGCGAACCTGTCAGTGCTTGCCCCTCGGCCCGACCTGACCATCTCGGACGTGAGCGTGCCCTCCGCCACTCAAACCGACGCAGCATTTAACGTCTCCTGGACGGTTAAGAATCGGGGGGCGGCGACAGCCGACGCGCCCTGGACGGATCGCGTCTGGCTATCGAGCGACAATCAGGTCAGCCCGGACGATACGCTCCTCGGCGAGTTCCCTCTCAATATCAGCCTTGCGCCGAACCAGACGGCGGATCGAATTCAAACCGTCACCATCACGCGTAACGCCGTCGGCCAGGACGGCCCTTACTTCATTCTGATTAAGACCGACGCCGACAATCAGGTGGCCGAGGGCATTGACGAAAACAACAACTCCGTCGCGCGGCCCATCAACGTGACCCGGCAGCCCCGGCCCGACCTCGTGGTCGAAAGCATCGTCGCGCCGAACTCCGCGTTCTTCGGACAGACCGTTCCTGTGCAGTGGACTGTCAAGAACATCGGCGGCGGCCCGACCAACGCTCAGGGTTGGCAGGATTTCGTTTACCTCTCTCTCGACGACGTGCCGGAGGTTGAAGACCCCTTCAAGATTCCGGTCAACAACGTGAGCTACCTGGGGGCCGGCGAAAGCTACACCGCGACCGCCGAAGTGAAAATCCCGCAAGGCCTGGTCGGCCAGTACAAGGTCATCGTCTGGACGGACGGTGACGGGACGAACCACCGCTCGAACTCCTTCCCGCATCAGGTCGTCGAGGACGACGACGAGAACAACTACGGCATCGCCCGCCCGATTCAGATAAACGCGCCCCCGCTTCCGGACTTGCAGACGGTGAGCGTGGTCGCGCCCGAAGAGGTCTTCGCGGGCGGGCAGATGGTTCTGAACTGGCGCGTCGAAAATCACGGCGACGGCGTGACGCCGCCGGATCAGACGAACTGGTCGGACAAGATTTATCTTTCGCAGGACACGACCCTCGACGTGAACGCGGACAGGCTCGTCGGCTCGCGCCCGAGGAGCGGCGCGCTGGCTCAGGACGAAGGTTATACAGTTAGTAACTTCGGCGTGACCCTGCCCAACGACATCGCGGGCGACTGGTTCGTCTTCGTCGTCGCCGACGGCGACAACCAGGTCTATGAGTTCAACAATGAAGGCAACAACGCGAATTATGACGCTCAGCAGCCGGGATCGCCGATGCATATCAGCGCCACGCCGCCCGACCTCCTAATTCCAAACCCGTTGAGCGCGCCCGCAAGCGGTTCCAGCGGCCAGACGCTCAATGTCGGCTGGACGGTTAAGAATCAGGGAGCGTTCGACGCCGCGCCCAACTGGTTCGACGCCGTTTACCTGTCGTCCGACCAGACGCTTAACACCGAAAGCGACACGCTCCTGGCGAGCGTCTTCAGAAACAGCACGCTCGGCCCCGGCCTGACCTACGACGTGAACGTGAACGTCACGCTGCCGCCCTGCATCAGCGGCACCTACTACCTTTTCGTCCTGACCGACAGCCGCAAACAGATTTTCGAGTTCGACCCGAACTTCGACGCCGAGGGCAACAACGCGAGCCAGCCGCGCCCGATTCAGATCGCGGACGCCACGCCGGATTTGCGCGTCACCTCCGAGAGTTATCCGACGACGGGGAACGCGGGCCAGCCCGTCGGCGTGAGCTGGACTGTGGCGAATCAGGGCGCGGGGCCGACCGTTGCGACGGAGTGGACGGATAGAATCTACCTGACTCCGACGCAGACGTTCGACAGCGCGACGGCTTTGCTCGTCGGCTCCTTCGACCATGACGGCGCGCTCAACAGCGGGGAGGCGTACACGCGCACGGAGGGCATCGTCATCCCGAACACGGCCCAGGGCAGTTACTTCGTGAGCGTGCTGACGGACGTGAACGACGAGGTCGAGGAGTGCGCGGGTAACGGCAACAACAGGGCGTTCGGGGCGCAGTCAATCGAGATCGGCAACAGCCTGCCCGACCTCTTCGTTCAGAGCGCAAGCTCGCAGATGACTTCGGTCGGGGGGCAGACCGTCGGCGTTGATTGGACGGTCGTCAATCAGGGGGCCGTTGCTGTCAACAACACCTCCTGGGGCGACGCCGTTTACTTCTCAAGCGACGCAGTCCTCAGCGGCGACGACATAAGACTCGCGACCGCCCCGTCCGCCGGCCCGCTCGCGGCGGGCGCGGCCTACAGCCGTCAGGCGCAGGTGACGCTCCCGGTCGTCGCGCCCGGAAGCTACTTTCTCATCATCCAGACGGACTACCTCGGCAACGTCTTCGAAGGCCGGCGCGAAGACAACAACCTCCGCGCCGTCGCGCTCGCGATACAGGCCCCGGCTGTTGACCTGACCGTTACCAACGTTGACGCGCCCGCGAGCGCCTTCTCCGGTCAGGACATGACCGTGAGCTGGACTGTCATGAACAACGGCACGGGCACGACCGTCGGCTCCCGCTGGGTGGACGAGGTCGTGCTCTCGCTCGACCAGATTGACGACCCTTCAGACCGCGTGGTCGGGTCGAAACAGCACGACGGCCCGTTGGACGGCCAGACCGCTTATAACGACTCGCTGTCGGTCTTCGTGCCGCAAGGGTTCGCGGGGCAGTACTACGTCTTCGTGAGGACAGACCGGCGCGGTGAAATCGCCGAGGCGAACGAAAATAACAACAGCGCGGCGGACGGCGTCGTCTTCAACCTCGCGCCCCCGTCCGATCTGGTGGTGTCGAGCATCGCCGCCCCGTCGAGCGGTTCGCCCGGCGAGCCGCTGACAATCGACTGGACGACGCAGAACGTCGGCACGAACCCGGCCACCGGCACTTGGAACGACGCGGTCTATCTCTCCTCTGACCAGACCTGGGACATCGGCGACCTTCTCGTCGGCAGACAGACGCAGTCCGGCCCAGTCGCGCCGGGGCAAAGCTACAACGGCCAACTGACCGTGACCCTCCCGGCCATCGATCTCGGTAACTACTACTTCATCGTCAAGACCGACGCGCAGAACAGGGTGCGCGAAACTGACGAGACTAACAACGACGGGGCCGCCGTCGCACAGACGTTAATCGACGTGCCCGAATTGCAACTCGGTACGCCCGTCAACACGACCCTGCTAACGGGGCAGGAGAGGTACTACAAGACTGCCGCACCCGCAAACGAGACCCTTTTATTCACGGTGGAAGGGCAAACGGGATCGTCAAACGAACTGTTCACGCGCTTCGGTCAAATCGCCAGCCGCAGCCTATTCGACTTCTCGTTCACCCGCCCGAACGAGCCGAATCAGGAAGTGGTCATACAAAACTCTCAGGCCGGAACTTACTACAACCTCGTGCGAGGAGAGTTTGTGCCGGGCGGGACTTCCGACGGACAAGACGCGCGGATAAAACTTCAAGACAATCGCGAAGACAAATCCGTGAGGGGAGATCAAGCCCCCGAAAACGTAACGGTCAAGGCCGACATCGTTCCGTTCAACATACGTCAGGTCTCTCCGTCACAGGCCGGCAACTCGGGCTTCTCGACTTTGACCATTGACGGCGGAAAATTTCAGCCGGGCGCTACCGTGAAGTTAGTCAGCGAACTCGGGGTGGAAACCTCCCCTTTGCAAACAACGATTGACCAATCACAAATCGCCGCGCTGTTCGACCTGCGACAGAAGCCGGTCGGGGAATACAGCGTCGTCGTCACCAACCCTGACGGGGACGTGAGGGCGCTCTCGGACGGATTCAGCATTGTTCAGGGGGGAGGCCATCAGGTATCTGTCTCCGTCTCTTCTCTCGGAAGCATACGCCCCAACACCTACGGGCGCTTCACCGTCTCTGTCCGCAATAAGGGGCTGAACGACGCGTTGCTGACGCCGCTTTTTATCTTCCTCCCGGCGAACGCGGACTTCCGCCTTTCGCGCGACAGGGAGATCAGCCCGCTCACGCAGGCCGACCTCCCGCCGGATATTAAGCCGGAAGACGTGCCGGTTTCGATTGATACGGAGGACGGTCGGGTGATTCCTCTCATCGTGCCGCTGCTAAGGCGGGGCGACACGTTGGACATAGCAATCGACGTTCTGGCCCCTTCGACGGAGGCTTCCCTCTCGGTACACGCCTCCGTGCTGCCGCCGATGCTGACCGCCGACTTGACCACCACATCAAGTTTGGTGCGGAGCAACATCACAGTCCCCTGTATTCTCGAAGCGCTAAGAACGAGCCTGTTAGCAGCCCTTCGTATCGTGCTGCCGTTCAACTGTGTCAACGCAATCGTCAATCAGATGATGGAGACCCTCACAACTCCGAACGAACTCATCCTAGAGCATTCGAGCGGAGAGAAGTCCAAGTACCCAGGATGGAAGACGCTGGCCGGGGCGCTAGTCACTTCCATCTATACCGTCGGGGCGTGCGTCTCGGACCTTCCGGCGTTCAAGACACTGAGGCTTTTAGAGGATGCGCTGAAGGCCATGAAACTGGCGTGGGATTTCGCCCACACGGGCGATGTGGCAGGCATCTGTTCGAAGCCGCCGGAAATACCCGCCGAATATGACGACATCGCGACTTCGTCGATCCGCCGCCCGCTCGACCCTAACGAGAAGGTGGGGCCGGCAGGGTTCGGGGAGCAGCAGTTCGTCAGCGCGCAGCAGAATCTGTCCTACCGCATAAATTTCGAGAACCTTTCGACCGCCTCCGCTTACGCGCAGAGGATCAGCATCACCGACCGACTCGACCCGAATCTCGATTGGCGTACATTCCGCCTGAGTGAAGTCGGGTTCAAGCAGTATCACATCCAAGTGCCGGACAATCGCGCGTTCTTCCAGCAGCGGATTCAACTCGGGCCGGACTTGGGCAACCTGCTCGCGGACATAAGTGCGGGCGTTGACCTCTCTACGGGGACTGTGACGTGGACGCTGACGGCGATTGACCCGGCCACGGGCGAGCAGCCGAACGGCGCGAGCCTCGGTCTGCTGCCGCCCAACAACGAAGCCGACGACGGCCAGGGGTTCGTCACCTTCACAGTCGGGGCGAGGTCGTCGGTCGCGACCGGCGCGTTGATTCAAAACTCGGCGACGATTATTTTCGACACCGAAGCGCCCATCAATACGAACGTCGTCAGCAATACGCTCGACGCCGAGCCGCCCGTCAGCGCGGTTGAGCCACTGCCGCCCACGCAGACCAGTCCGACCTTTGACATCTCATGGTCGGGCCAGGACGAGCCTAACGGCTCCGGCTTGCGGAGCTATGACATCTACTTCTCAGCGAACGACGGGCCTTACCAGCCCGTCTTGTCCGGCACAACGGCCACGACCACGCAATTCACGGGCGAGCCGAATACTACTTACCGCTTCTATTCGTTGGCGCGCGACAACTCTGGAAATCTCGAAGCCGCCCCGGAGTTCCCTGACGCCGTGACGACCGTCGTGTCAGCGACGCCTTCGGCAAACGTCTCGATAACGAAGACGGCCTCCGTCAACCCGGCTGAAGTGGAAAGGATTTTCACTTACAACATAACGGCCACGAACGCAGGCCCGTCGGCGGCGACGAACGTGGTCGTCACCGACGCGCTCCCCGCGGGCGTGACCTTCTACTCCGCGACTTCTTCGCAGGGCACTTGCGCTCTCGCTTCGGGCGCGCTCACATGCCAACTCGGCTCGCTCGCCACGAACGGCTCCGCGACCGTGGCGCTTCAGGTCAAGCCGCGACAGACCGGCACGCTCAGCAACACCGCGAGCGTCGCGGCGACCGAGTCTGACCCGGACACGTCGAACAACAGCGCCACGTCGAGCATCAACGTCATCAAGACCGCCGACCTCAAAGTGGCGAAGACAGACTCGCCCGACCCCACCTTCGTCGGCGAGCAGGTCACCTACACGATGTTGGTGACGAACCTCGGCCCGGTCAACGGCGCGACGGGTGTGACGCTTACGGACTCTCTGCCCGCCTCGATGACCTTCGTCTCGGCGACGACGACGCAGGGGTCGCTCGTCACCCCGCCCGCCGGCTCGACCGGGATAGTCACGGCCAACATCGGCTCGTTAGCCGTCAACGCGCAGGCGAAAGTGACCGTGGTCGTGAAGTCCGTCCAGGCGGGCCTCGTCAACAACACCGCGACCGTCTCCGCGAACGAGACGGACACGAACACATCGAACAACACGGCGACGCAGGCGACGACCGTGAAAGCCGCTTCGCTCCAGAAGGTGCTGCTCGCGAGACAGGTCTTGACGGGCGGGTGCGAGAACACAGTGGGCAACATCTACCTGACGGGGCCTGCGCCCCCGGACGGAATCACAGTCACGCTCTCAAGCAACGTCACGGGCGCGAGCGTTCCCGCGAGCGTCTTCATCCCTGCGGGCCAGATTGTCAGCCCCGCCTTCAACGTGACGACATCGTTCGTGACGGCGAAACAGATCGGGCTGATCACGGCCAGCAGCGGCGCCGGTTCCGTCTCGCGCGGTATAACCATCAATGTCGGCTCAGGCTCCTGTCCGTGAGGCGTGTCGGCAGACAATACCGGACGGGCGGGAGCGGTTGTTACTCCCGCGCCTCCTCTTTCTTGTAAAGCCACTGCCGGCACTTAATATAGCGGTATGCGGTTGAGTGCGACCGCGGCGAGGGGCGTAGGGGCGTGGCAAGTCCGCGGCCCGCTCACCGTTCTTTGCGTCCCAAGCTTGAATTTATCGAATGCCGGGCCGCGGACTTGCCACGCCCCTACAGGCATCACGGCGCGGTCGCATCCAAGTGAAAACCGCTGTAGTAACGTGAGGCAGCGGAAATGCCTTTCGGCCTTTATCGGAGGCGCTTTCAGAACAATTTTACTGGCTGTTTTGACTGATATGTCGAGATAAATCTCTATCTTGCGTATGTAGATAATCAAATGCCAATGCCCATTCAAGCCTTATGCCCTACGGCGATGGAGTAAACGACGGCCTCCTGGTCTCCACTGAGTCCGAGCAGATGATTGAGCTTGGAGTCGAAAAATCCGCCCATGCACAGGCTGCCAAGCCCCTGCTCCACTGCCAGCATGCAGATGTTCTGCGCGACGTGGCCTGCCTCCAGGAGAATGTAGCGATAGCCTCTTGGGCCGTACTTCTTCTGCGTCCGTTTGAAGACGGCGGCAAGAAAGAAGACAAGATTGGCGTTGACTATGAAGGGTTCTGTTAACAGGGCACCGCGAAGGGCCGCCGCCTCGGCCTTGTCCTTTATGAATTCCAAAGAGTGCTCGCGCACGTTGTAATGATGCAACCCGTCCGGCATTCCGTCCACGTTGTCCACGATGAGATAGAGTTCGAGCGGGTAGAGTGCGCCCGCAGAAGGCACCGTGCGGAATAGAGCAGTCAGGCCGTCGGGCAGTTGTGAAATGCGCGCCATGCCGTAACTGCCCGCGAGCAGCGTGGAGAGCGTTGCCTGCGACATCGTCTGCTGCTGAAATTGGCGGCAGGACTCGCGCGCGCGCAAGAGTTGCAGCAAGGGCGTAGCTTGCGGCGGCGGCAACCCCCAGACGTTGCCCTCTCCCGCCATGCTCTTGTATTCGGCTTCATAACCCGCTCCCTGATAGGCCTCGATGTTCTGCCAGGGTTCGGAATTGATGTGGTAAAGCAGAGAGAGCGCGGTGATCTCTTCATACGGAATTATCATAGTTTTTCAAGCCAGCGGATGTGGGCAAGGATTCAAATCGTTCTCGCTGCGAGCCCCCGTCGCGTGTCCAAGAATACGTGCCATCTCAAAGAGTCTCTTGCCGCCCAGACGCTCTTCACCATAGCCGAAGTGCATTGGCTGTAGCCCGGTCGCAAAAGTGCGAACCACGGTCAAGCCGTAATCGGCTATGTCCGGCGTCGTCAGGTCTGCGTACAGCACGCGGCAGCCTGCGCGGATTAGTCGGTCAACACAGAAATCGAGATCAGCCGGCTCGCTCCCCTGTGAATTGTCGGGAAGGTCGGAGAGCGATTGCCTGCGCCCGCTATTCAACAGGAAAGAGAATTCGCCCAGCCGCTCAGGGATACTGAGAAAAGCGCTGTGATCCTCAAGAGTACGCACGTCCTCGTAGGACTTGAGGCGCAGCGCGGGCGGCTCTCTGCGGTAGCGTTGCACTTCTCCGGGATGTACCTGGCAGACTTCCAGGACTGCCTTCGTCAATGCGACCGACGGATTGAGATGGCAGCCCAGGCCCGTGACCACCGCCGGGCCGTCCCCGGTCTTATCCAGGGCGAGGCACATCATGGCATAGACGGGCAGGTCTGTGCTGATGTTGAAAACACGAATCTCCGTGCCGTAGCGTGCGTAGTGAAGGCGAACGGAGTGAGCCAATCCGGCGGAGGCGGAAAAGTCAACTTCCGGGGACGGAAGTCTGTTCATCCAGTTGAGCAGAAAACCGTCCCGCTCTATCAGCTCGTAGAGGCCGCGCAGCACGGCGAACTCAAGATTCGGCCCTGCGGCAAGCCCGTTCGAGTTCGAGATAGTGAAGAAGTCTTCGGCGCGCGCGCTCGGAGAAGAGAGATAGGCGAGCGTGGCCGGAGCATAGACTTCTCGCTTTTCCGGCAGTTCGCGCATCGGCGTCCACATCACTTCGTCTTGCGGATTCCAACGACGATAAGGAAAGTCTCGGCGCGCGTACTGCGTCTCCGAATAAAGGACGAATTCGGGCGGGGCGACTGCCGCCGCCTCAACTTTAGACCAGGGCGCAAGGAAGATGGCTTGTGGGTTGACCTGCGAAGCGCAATAGTGCTCTACGGCTTCACCGATAGCGCCGCGCACCGCTTCCGCTTCGGTCAACCCTTTGCCGGCGTTCATGCGCGCGGCAGGCTCTCCCTTGCGGTAATCGAAATGGGAGAGCGTCGCCTGATATATGACGGGAGGCGAGGGTTCGTCTGCGCCGGTGACGATTTTTGAAAGGCTGCGAATGACGCCCACCTTTGGGCTGACCAGTTCGAGCAGGCGCTCGGTGCCGGCGTCCAATTTATCTTTAATCATGGGCCGCACCACCCGCCGTACCCGACTGCTGCCGCTCCTGCTGCGCGGGCTGATCTATCCCGGCACCTGCCGGCAGTTTATAGCAAGCCGGGCACCAGGGCTTACGCAGCACGACATGCTTCGTCGAAGTCAGTTCAAGCAGGTCAAAGACGATGAGTTTGCCGAGGGCGTTGCCCGCCAAGACGCCGGACAATTCCTTGACGGCTTCGAGGCTGACGAGGTGAGCGGCGATGTTTGCGCCAAAGACCAGGCCCTCACGCCGGCCACTGTCGTCCTGTTTGCGGCGGTCAAGAAAGCTCTCGAACGCAAACTCGTCTTCGGGATTCGCCGCGCAGGCGACCGAGCGCATCTTGTAACAGAGATAACATGGCGTCTCGAAAGGATGAATCGTCGGCCCTAAAACCACCTCGATGCCGGACAAGGCGCAGGATGTCCAGCGAATGCCGGTCTTCAAACAGGCGCGATTCAGTTTGTAAATCAGAGAAGACTGTCCGGCATCAAGGCAGTTAACCACGAAGTCGGAGCCTTCAATCGCGGACGCCACTTCGTCATCCGTCTGTAAGGCTTCGGCGTGCGCGCTCGCGTTGACCTGCGGCGCGGCTGTCCTGATTTTTTGGGCCACCAATTGCGCCCTTCCCTGTCCCACGTCCGAAGGCGCAAAGACACCTGATAGATAGTGGTCGGCGGGGGCGACCGGCAACGAGTCAACACAGCGCAACGTGCCGACCTGTGCCGCCGCCAGCGAGAGGGCCGCCGTCGCGCCCGCGCCGCCCATTCCGATTACGGTCACAACCGACTCGGAGAGCCGTTGCTGCATCGCGCCGGAGTGCACGCCCAACTCGTGAAAAAAATTTAGCTGCGGCGTCAACTCTTCGCCGAAGCGTGGAGGCTCGCCGTGTAGCCCGGCGTCTTCTATCAGGTTGTTGGCTGCGAGAAGCTCCAGCCCCGCTTCGAGGTCTTCCGGGGCAAACACGTCCGCGACCGCTTGTTCTATCTCAAGCAGAGTATGCTCGCCGTCCAGCAGTGGAATAACTAACTGCTGGAACTCGCGGAATGAGTGGCCCTTGAGCTTGACGCGCTTGCGCTCAGAGACGAAGTGCAGGACTTCGTCACCGGCTGAGTCCGGCGGCTCAAACCAGACGTAAATGTTGCTGGGAAGTTTCGGCGTGTTGAATTTTACTGTAGGCATTATCTTGTTCGACCTGTTGACCTATTTCGCGATTGCGGACGACCGCGAGGCTAAGATATTGGCCGTCCATCTCGATCATCAGTTTAGCGTTGACCAGCTCCAGGAGCGTTTGTCGAATCTCTTCTTCCGAAGCCACGTCCGCGAACTCGCTTCGGAGATTAGCGAGACTGTGCGCGCTGTCGCATTGGCGGAAGAGTTGCGCCGAGAGGCCCGTCAACTGGCGGCTCTCATCCGTCCCGACCAGCCCGCGCGTGTCTGTGATTTTGACGGCAGTCTCTTCGTAATAAGCATCGAGGCGCGCGCTTCTGTCAGGCGCTACCAGCCGCTTGTTCCACCACTGCTGAACCTCCTCCCTGACTTCCATGATGTACAGGGACGGCACGCGCTTGTCCGCGTAATCGAAATCGAAGAAGTAGGCCAGCCGCATAAGCTCTCTGCGGGTGAGCGGATAGACATAATAGTAGGCCAGGGTCGGGCGCACGCGCTCCAGACCAAGCTCGTCCGAGCGCGTGTAGAAGGGGCTGAAACGGTCGAGCCGTATGGGCGTGCAGGAGGCCGGCGGAGAGAGGTGAGTCAAAAGCGGTAGTAGCTTCGCCATGCGCTCATATTCGGAAGGGGACTCGCCGGGAAAACCGGCCAGAAGATTCCAGGCAATTTCAATCCCCAACTCGTCGCACCAGCGCAAAAGCTGTATGTTCTGCAATCCCGTGCAGCCCTTCCGCATCAGGCGCAGGACTTCATTACTGAAGCTCTCTATGCCCGGCTGAATCGAGCGCATACCTCCGGCCCGCATCGTCGCCAGTTGGTTGTAACGCAGATTGGCCTTGACTTCGTAAAATAGCTCCAGCTCCAGCCCGCTCTCGCTCAACTTCGGGAAGAGCATGTTGATATATTTCGTGTCGAGGATGTTGTCCACGCCGTCTATGCGCTTCTGCCCGTAGGTCTGCGACAGATAAGACAACTCTTCAAAGACCCTTTCGGGGCTTTTGCTGCGGAAAGACATCGTCGCGCCGTTGAGGCCGCAGAAAGTGCAATGCTGTTTGGCTCCCCACCAGCAGCCCCGCGAGGTCTCTATCAGAAGGTCTGTGCGAATCTCCGGTTGCAGAGGCGAGACGCGCACCTGCTCGAAGTAGTCCGTGTAATCCGGAATGGGGAGGTCGTCCATCTCCCTTATGGGTTCGGGCGTGGTCAGCTCTGCGCTCACGCCTTGCCGCAATATGCCGGGGACGGTTTTGTTCGCGTCCGCGTCGCGCAAGACGTTCTGCAAAAATTCCGTGAAGACCAGATCACCCTCACCCGTGCAGACATAATCTATCCAGTTGAAAGAGCGTAAGAGTTGCAGCCCCATCTCGCCTTCGCAGTTCGCCCCGCCGAAGATGATGAGCGGAGCGCCCGGCGATTTCTTGATCTGTCGCGCGATGGCAAGACTGGCGGTGGTCGTATGGAAGGTGGTGGTAAAGCCGACCACTTTCGGCTCGTGCTGAAGAATCTGGCGGGCGCAATCTTCTACAAATTGATGGCGCACGGGGCGCGCCTTCAGGACTGTGTTCATCAACTCGCCGACCCCCGAATAACGGGGCAGGACTTTGTTGATGTAGTCCCTCTCGTGCGGAATCGCGTCGCCGAAAACTACGTCCGCGAAAAACCACTCGCCGATTAAAGAATCAGAGCCGAGCGAATTTGCTATGGTCTGATAGGCCATGAACCCGATTCGCTCGGCCAGTTTAAGGTGTAAGTATTCGATTCGAGAGGAGAAGCCGTGACGCGCGATCTCCGCCTTGAGTAAACTCACGCCGATGGCGGGCCTGTTAAGGTCCACAAAAGGTGGGACGGCAAAGACAACGTCCATGGCAAACCTCGCTTCACGCGGGGCCGGAGAAAGTCCCGGCCCCGTGCCGCGAATTCCGAATAGCTGCGGTCGCGCGACCCGGCTAAAAAAATGCTTTGCCGGGTCGCGGGCCGATTTTACGGCTGCCAGTTCTACTTGCCGAGTGTGCCGAAGCCGCCGCCGCCGACAGTGCCGCCGCCCGGCAAGCACCCTCCACCGCATTCATTGATGCATTGCTGAATGATGCATTGCTGAATGATGCAGTGTTGGATAATGCAGTGTTGGATAATGCAGTGCTGGATAATGCACTGCATGACGATGCACTGATGGACTACGCATTGGCTCACAATCGGGTTGATGCCCTGCTGCACGATGCAGACCCGCGCGGCTTGTTGGCTACCCGCTTGCTGGCCCGCCGCCCCCTGTCCTTCCTGCCCGGCGGCGGGCGGAGGCGACGCTGGTGACTCGGTGCCGCCCTGCTGAGCAGGGGACGCCGCCGCCACAGAACCGGCGCACGGGGGCAAGCAAGGAAAACAGACGATGCAAGGCGGAGCGTTGCAGGAAACGACCGCACCTTGCCCTCCTGTGCCGCTCATCTTAGAGAGCCGGTCTTCCAACTCTGCGACGCGCATCTCCAGAGTCTTCTGCCCGGAGCCGCCGGCCCCGCCAGTGCCGCTACCGCCTGTGCCTTTTTGTTCAGCCATGACTTTACTCCTTCAAGTTAACCCGAAGTCGCCGGCCAGAAACGCGCTCGTCGTTTGCCCTACATTCCGAACGAGCCGAAGCCGCCGCCGCCAACGCCGCCGCCGCCGGATGTGCATTCTGCCAGGCATTCGGTCGGCGGGTTGAAAATGATGGGGTCAATGATGCATCGAATGATGCATCGGATGCAGCGATAGATCGTGCACACCTGGCTTACAATCGGGTTGATTGTCTGCTGCGCTATGCACGACTGCACGCCCTGCTGCGCGATGCAGGATTGGTGAACGCCCTGTTGGGCAGCGACGCAGGCCGACGCCGCAGAGGCTTGTTGCGCGATGCATTGCTGGATGCAATGTTGAACGATGCAAGCCGGAATGCAGTGGTAGCACTGATAGCAGTTGTGGATGATGCATGGCTGGGCGATGCATTGATGGATGCATTGCCCAGGCGATGCCGCCTGCGCCGCCGTGCAGACGCAAGGCGGGATGCACGGCACGGTGCATGGCAAAGCCGTTCCCTGCCCTTCGCTCCCACCCACCTTAGCCAGCCTGTCTTCCAGTTCAGCGACACGCATCTCCAGAGTCTTCTGTCCAGAGCCTCCGGTGCCGCCGCTACCACCCGTGCCCCCAGTTCCCCCTGTCCCTTTTTGTTCAGCCATGATTTTACTCTCCTTTCTAGAGGGTATTGGCCCTAAGTTGCATTTGTCTGCTTCATGTTTCGAACAAACAGAAGCACTTGCCACTGAGTTCGCCTAGGCCGCATCTCGATAAGAGACGTTGCCAGAAGTCCTATTTGTCCGGGCTTGTGATTAGAACGAATACCCCCCTATGTTGAGGCGAGAAGCACACGCATGATTAACTTTGCGGAAGCGTCAGTTTGCAAAAGGCGAATCAGCCCGACGCGGTGAATGGCGGCTGGGCATCCGTTAGACCATTTTGGGGCGGGCAAACTCTATTCTTATTGCTAGCCAAAGTCAATTATATTTTCGACGCTCTCCAAATTAGTAGGCCGTTGATGGCGACGCGCGCGCCGTTCGGGCAACGCGCGAATGTGTAGTTATCGATCAATGACGATGGGGTT
>Ga0070740_10001626_pt1 | contig 29796 bp, 24 predicted proteins | sample Coa_R2_FD_67286 | JGI IMG/M metagenome (GOLD analysis project Ga0070740, IMG submission 67286) | Surface soil microbial communities from Centralia Pennsylvania, which are recovering from an underground coalmine fire - Coalmine... | ecosystem: Environmental > Terrestrial > Soil > Unclassified ...
CAGCTTGAGACAAATATCGTGAGCTGGATAACTCTCATCGATTTCAAGCCCGATCAGCAGCCCCTTCCCGCGTACATCTTTTATCAGTTTCGAAGGAATACCCTTCAACTGCTGCTGAAAATACGCACCCGTTTTTTCCGCCCGCTCGATCAGCTTTTCTTCTATCAATACATCCAGCGCTGCATTACCAACTGCCGCAGCCAGTGGATTGCCTCCAAATGTGCTTCCATGATCCCCCGGCGTGAACACACTCATGACTTCCTTGCTGCTTAAGAATAATGAAACTGGCAGCAAGCCTCCGCCTAATGCCTTGCCTAACACAACGGCGTCAGGTTTGATACCTTCATGCTGAAAAGCCAGCAGTTTGCCGGTTCTTCCCAGGCCTGTCTGGATTTCATCACAAATCATCAGGACATTATGTTTTTTACATATTTCAGCACACGCCTTGAGATAGCCGGCAGGCGGCACCACAATCCCGCCTTCGCCAATAATTGGCTCAACTAGAAATGCAGCCGTGTTGGATGTGATGGCATTTTCCAGCTGGGCTGCATCGCCGTATGGAATCACCTTGAATCCTTCAGGAAACGGACCAAATCCCGCTTTATACTGCGGAACCGTGGACATGCCGACAATCGTAATGGTCCTGCCATGAAAATTGCCCGCGCAAGCGATGATTTCTGCCTTGTCCTTTGGCACACCCTTGCATGTATATGCCCATTTGCGCGCTGCCTTGAGCGCGGTCTCGACTGCCTCTGCACCGGTATTCATAGGCAAGGCGCTCTGGAACCCGGTCAGATCGCAAACCTTTTTGAGAAACACACCCAGTTTATCGGTATAAAACGCCCTGGAAACAATATTCAGTTTACCGGCCTGTTCCTGGAGCACCCGAACCAGACGTGGATGACAGTGTCCATGACTGACAGCGGAATATGCGCTCATCATGTCAATATAGCGGTTTCCTGCATCATCCCAGACATGGACACCCTCACCGCGCACAAGCACAACGGGCAATGGTTCATAATTATGAGCACCATATGAAAGTTCACGCTCAATGATAGGGTTAGACATATATTTTATTATTCCGGAATTTTATAGGGATGAATTATTCTATTATCCACAAACTCTTATCCTGTCAAGAGCATGAGAGAAATTATCCAGAAATGAAAAATGAAGTGCCGGCATATAAAATATCAGGAAGCAATTCAGCGTCATGAATCAGCGCACATAGGCAGGCAAAAAAAAGCCTAAAAGGCTAAAAGATCGCAAATAACATCGGATAAGTATCGGATAAATAAAAGAGTGTTTTCGAAGGAATGTCACAAAAAACCCGCTGTACCATTTTTTGGAAACCTCAGAGCGCTTTAGGCTTTCCTCCAAACTGAGGACTTGCACACCACGCTACAATCGCGTTTCCTAATATCATCACTGAAAGGTTTTGGATCTATTCCCTGCGAAAACACTCGTTTATTTACCCTTTTTTATAGTATAGGTAACTTTTGAGACATTTCAAATTTTGAGCACGTTTGTATTTTTTTATCAATCATTATATAGTCTTAGCCCTTGAAAATACTACATTCGAACTTAAGCTTTCACTTATAGTTATATTGTCATCAATATGAATCAAAATGTAAAACTTGACAAAGAAAAAGAATCTGCTACTGCCACCATCCATGCATTGAGTCATGACGGTCGCGGCATAGCCACAGTTAACTGCAAAACAACTTTCGTGAGCGGTGCACTGCCCGGGGAAACAGTTACATTCAAGATCAAGCAAAAACGCAGCAGCTACCTTGACGCAGAAATGCTTGAAGTCATCGCAGGCACATCAGAGCGCGTCACTCCGCCATGTATCCATTTCGGGATATGCGGCGGTTGCAATCTCCAGCACATGAGCATCGCGTCACAACTGCAGCTCAAGCAGCAAACGCTGCTTGACCAGTTGAAACATTTTGGCAAGGTGGTACCTGAAACCATTATTCCACCCCTTCAGGCGCAATCAACAGGATATCGGCGCAAGGCGCGTCTTGGGGTCAAATATGTCATCAAGAAAGACAAACTGCTGGTAGGTTTCCGGGAAAAATCCAGCAACTATCTCGCCGAGCTGGAAAGTTGCACCGTACTTCATCCTCTTGTAGGGCAGCGCTTGTCAGAATTGAGCAGCGTCATTGCGTCACTGGAGCAATACCGCTCAATTCCCCAGGTTGAGGTCGCTATTGGCGATCATGATGCCGCCCTGGTTTTCCGCCATCTTGAACCACTTGCAGATTCCGACAAGGACAAACTCATCCAGTTTGGACACGAGTATCATTTTCACATTTATCTGCAACCCAACCCCCCTGCGCCCATATCCAAGCTTTGGCCGCATGATGAACTAGACAGACTGACCTACACACTGCCGGATTACGGACTGGAATTCCTGTTTCATCCTCTTGACTTTACTCAGATTAATCTGGAAATGAATCGATTAATGGTCAAGCAGGCCATACAGATGCTAGACTTGCAGACGGAAGATACTGTTCTCGATCTGTTCTGCGGTATCGGCAACTTTACCCTGCCCATAGCCCGGCATGCGAAGCTGGTCACTGGCATAGAAGGGGGAGCCGACATGGTTGAGCGGGCAGGACAAAATGCCCGGTTCAATGCAATCAACAATGCTGTCTTCCACGCTGCCAACCTCATGGAGCCAGCAAGTCACGCACCGTGGATGAATGGCACTTATAACAAGATTTTATTAGACCCCCCACGTGCGGGCGCAAAAGAGATCTTGCCGTACTTCAATCGATTTACTGCAAAAAAAATAGTTTATGTCTCATGCAATCCGGCGACTTTGGCGCGTGACGCAGGTGAATTAGTTCATCAATATGGATATCAGTTGCAGCAGGCAGGAATAATGAATATGTTCCCACATACTGCACACATAGAGGCAATGGCTGTATTCGAAAAAATGTAAAGAGGAAAATATGGAACTAGATCAACTTCCCGTCATTGATTGGGAACAGGCAGTCAAACTGGCTGGGGGCAATAGAGCGCTGGCTGAAGAAATGCTCAATCTCCTGACCAGAAGCCTGCCTTGCGACCTTATCTCCATAAAGCAGCACTTCGAAGATCAAAACTACCCTGAAATGTTGCGGCGAGTGCATAAACTGCACGGCGCGTTATGTTATTGCGGACTGCCGCGGTTAAAATCGGTGGTTGCACACCTTGAAACCGCGCTTAAAAGCAATATAATGGATAATTTACCGTCTCTATTAAAGCAATTTGATACTGAGGCTAACTCATTGCTAGAGCGCTACTCCTGCCAAAATACGTAGAGCCGCAACGGTTCTGATGCTCAGGCAATGAAAACGGTTGAACATTAATAAATCCGTATGTGGAGACAGAACTCATGAGTCAAACACGAGTCAAGAAAACTCTTTTGCAAAAATATCAGGATGTCATGCCAACTGGTGCCGGCGCTCTCTTTCTCATACAAATCTTTTCGACTCTGAGCTTTAGCGTCCTGTATTCGACACTGATCCTGTATGCAACCAAGGGCTTGCATATGAACGACACCCTGGCCACCAGCATTACAGGTTCATTCATCGCCTTGAATTACTTTCTTCACCTGCTGGGCGGATACGTTGGCGGGCGGTATCTCAGTTACCGCAGCCTGTTTGGTCTTGGCATGGTTTCACAGATTGCTGGATGTCTGCTGATTTCTGTTCCTGATACTTCTTATTTACTTTGGGGGCTCGCTGCATTTCTAGGTGGCAGCGGACTGAATGTCACCTGTATTAACTGCATGGTGACCCAATTGTTTGAACCAGATGATAAACGCCGCGAGTCAGCATTTCTCTGGAATTATAGCGGCATGAACATAGGGTTCTTTATTGGCTTTAGCATTGGCGGTTATTTCCATTTGAATCAGGCCTATCGTGAACTCTTTCTTCTCAGCGCATTTGGCAATCTGATTGCTCTAGCTCTGACATTCTACAACTGGAAACTCCTGAAAGACCGGGATACCACATTCATAGATCTCAAGCCTGCTGCACAGAAATCCGCCCGGCTGCTTGGCCTTGGTCTGGTAATTGCACTGGTATTTGCCTTAAGAGGCCTATTACAACATACCACCTTCTGTAATCAGCTCATTCTGGTCATTGGCGCGTCCATGCTGGCGCTGATAACCATTCTCGCTCTCAAACAGCCGGGACAAACTGAAAGAAACAAGATGTGGGGATATATTATTCTCGCCCTATCTTCCCTGATTTTCTGGGCGCTGTATCAACTTGCACCTATGGGTTTAAACCTGTTTATTGAGCGAAATGTCGATCGTCACTTCCTTGGCATACTCATCGCACCACAATGGATACAGAACATAAATACAGTCGTGATTATCCTGGGCGGACCCCTGTTAAGCGTCGTATTCACACACATGCGTGAACGCGGCATCAATGTCAGTATTCCATTCCAGTTTTCGCTTGCCCTGCTGCTGATAGGAATTGCATTTGCAATCCTGCCCGTGGGTATCAGCCTCGCTGACGCACAAGGGTACACCAATTTTAACTGGGTATTCGCAAGCTACGTTCTGCAAAGCGTGGGTGAACTTTTTATTTCTCCTATTGGTTACGCCATGGTGGGACAACTGGCACCGCTGCGCTTGCGCGGCCTGATGATGGGCATGTGGATGATGGTTACCGGAATCGCCGCCATCCTGTCCGATCAATTCTCAAAAATTGCTCTTGGCTCAACCGAATCTGTCGATCCCCTGCTGACGAATGCCAGCTACAGCCATACATTCGGCATTCTGGGTTGGAGTGCAATAGCCGCAGGTATTCTGTTGTTTGTTTTCATACCCGTGGTAGCCCGGCTGACTCAGGAAAGAAAAAACATTAATATGAAAGATATTGCTGATGAAGCTGCACGCTCTAACCAGGCAAAAAATGAAATAGCCGCAGAAACACAAGGTTTATAAATTTTCAGCCTTCAGGATTTTTCTTCGTTATCTCCATTGATCATGACAAGCCCGACAAGCGGGCTTGTCAGAACCAATTTCGCAACAACAGAAATTATATGTCTCAAGCCTGGCATTAAGAACGCGATGCCCGAGCATACACATCGCGATACTGCCTTGCTATTGGACGCCAGTCGAATTGGAATACCGCACGCAGATTTGCCATTCCTGACTGCCTGCGCAGGTCGTTATCCCTGAGTAATAATAATGCCTGACTAGCCCAGGCATTGACATTTTCAGGTTCAACCACAAGCGCTTGCAATCCCGAGGATTGGAGATAACGCGTTGCTGCCGTATCACTGGCAATCATGGCCTTACCCGCCGCCATTGCTTCCAACTGGGCAATACTAAATGCCTCTTCCCATAAGCTTGGCTGGGTGGGGAAAAGAATACACTTGCTCTGCGCTATTAAACGCTGCTTGGCTTCGCCTCTGACATACCCGGTGAAAATGACGCTCTTTTCCGGAATTTGTGAATAATCAGAAAAATCCGTTATCAGATTCAATCCCAATTTTCTTGCCTGATCGTGTAATTCTTTTTCCGCATTGCCTTTGCCTGCGATAACAAGAGACGTTGTCACCCCCCGGGCAAGCAATTCAGGATACATATCGAGCAGGATATGAAAACCTTTTCCGCGCTCGAGACGCCCAATGCCTAACAGATAATCCTGCTCTGGCAATCCGGCATAGGCTTGCCATGCCGAACAATCAATGCCATTGCCAATGGTCACACTTTTCTCTCGCGTATCCAGCAAACGGTGCGAAGCATCCTCCATAATGGAGGTAAGATGTGTCACGATGGATGCGTGTTTCAATACATTGCGGCAACGCTGCTTTACATTCCAGCGTTTCATCCGCCTTGAATTTGTTTCCAGGATATCGTTATGGCTGGTAACAACATAAGGTATATGCAATTGCTTGCGGATTTGCATGGCCAGAAATCCAGCCGTATAAGTACCCTGAGCATGCACGACATCAATTTTGGTCTGGCGGCATAATTCTAATACTGGCGCCAGCCGTCGTCTGGAAACAAACCAACCCGGCTTAAGGAAAGGACCGCTATAGACACTCACCTTTCCCGGGAGGGAAACTGGCCCTGTCAATTTACTAAGCGCCTTGTCTCCCGCATAAATGACTGGTTCCACATCCAGGTCATTTAACAAGGGTGTGAGCGAATACAAAAATTCAGCCACACCTCCTGAAGTCCTGGCATCGAGTGGCCGCGGAAATAAAAACAAGACTCGCATTATGATTATCCCCGCAAATAATGCCAATAAAGCTCTGGCTTAAGCAGTATGCATAAGTAATTGAATTGATTAATCATCCAAACATGGCTTCCATTTCATCAAGAGGCAGGCCTGTGAATTCAAGCCCCCGCTGTTTCTCAAGATTTTTAAAATCCCAGAATTTTTTATCCATTAACTGGCTAGGTTTGATACTGCTTAACGCATGCAAAATATTACTTGGAACCTTTGGATTCTCCTGAGCCAATTGGTCAATAAGATTCTTGACCTTCTTGCGCATCAGGTTTTCCTGGGAACCACAAAGATTACAGGGAATGATCGGAAACTCCATGGCTTTGGCATATTCAGCTATATCATTCTCCTGACAATAGGCGAGAGGACGGATAATAATATTTTTCTTGTTATCACTCAACAGCTTGGGAGGCATGGATCGGATTTCACCATTGTACAGAATAGACATTAGCAATGTTCGAATCAAATCATCACGATGGTGTCCAAGGGCAATTTTGGTAAACCCTTTTTCTTCGGCATAGCGATAGATAATTCCGCGGCGTAACCGGGAACAGAGAGAACAATAAGTCTGGCCTTCGGGAATCTTCTCTTTAACAATGGAATAAGTATCACGTGTCAATATTTCATATCTGACCTTATGATCTTCAAGCCAGGCGCGCAAACCTGCATCATTCCAGCCTGGTTGTGCCTGATCCAGGGTAAATGCAAACAATTCAAATTCCACATTGGCGCGTTGCTGTAAAAGCTGCAGGATACGCATCATGGTAAATGAATCCTTACCCCCGGAAATGCAGACCATCACACGATCACCATTTTGGATCATGTTATAATCAGCAATCGCCTTTCCAGTGTAATGCAATAGCTTTTTTTCAAGTTCAGCTAATTTTGGCAAGACATTCTTCTCTCATCTGATTTCATAGAGCGAGAATTATATACATATTCGCAAAAATGTCATGCCAGGATTTCCTTCCCGACCTGCATGGACAAACATTGTCTGCAATCCAGGATGAATCACACAACTTGATAATTCAGGGAAAAAATTAGATTTTACGAAAGAAAAAACACACAAAAAGAACCAGTGGCAGAAAATCCCTTAAAAAGCCTCTACCCTGAAAAGAAAATGCCGCCCAGACTCAAACAAGCTCGGACGGCATTGATCCTGAAGAATTATTCGTTGTTACTTTTCAACAGAAACATCTTCTGCTTGAAGACCTTTTTGGCCTTGCGTAACGAGGAATGATACTCGCATTCCTTCTTCAAGTGTGCGATAGCCGTCACCACGAATTGCTCTGTAGTGAACAAACACATCTCCACCTTGATCGCGCTGAATAAAGCCATAACCTTTGCTGTTGTTGAACCATTTTACGGTTCCGTTTTCACGAGCTGCTGACATACTTTTTACCTTTACTAATTAAACAAATAACCTACATCCGAGATATCTTACCGAGGGGATAAAACCTTAAGGCAGGACACACTGATGATATTCAAGTATAACAGATTATGAGGACAATTAAAGCCTTGAGATCAAGACTTGCTGTGATAGCCTGTTAATATAAAAGAAAATGTTTATTTTTTAAGCTAAATTAGTCGCCCGGTACGAATCATGCAAACAAGACATTCCCAGACATCCCGCTGACAGTTTTGTCACATGGTACTTAACCGCACCCCGGCGCGTTCACAATCCATGACAAACCGCTCGCCAGCCAGATATTGGTATTCAGCATATCGCGCATCAGCAATTAGATCATCGGTCTGTGGGGATTCAAGTCCCGGATGGCACATAATGATTCCACGGTCACCAATTTCAGCCAGAAAGCGTGGAAACAGCAACGGATACCGATTTGCGTGAGCAAATGAATATATTCCATTAAATGTTTGATTATATTTTATTTTATGCTTTTCAAGCAGCTCTCTGAATGCCTGTGTGCCAGCTACATGGATGATGATTTTTTTTACATTCCCTATCACATCCCCAAGCCGGAACCTGACCGTGACCAGACGTATGTAAGTATTCCGTGCTTCCAGACGCTGCCTGTAGACGTTGATAACCGCCTCCCGGATAACAGGAAATTGATGTATATGCTGATGTCCGTCGAGAAATACCGGCAAAAAACCGAGGGCATGTTCAAATCTGTCAATCTGGGCATGACATTCTGCCTCGATTATTTTCCTGTCCAGTTTACGCAGTGCTGCTTTCCATAACAGCCTGGACAGTGGCATGAACGCAGCACCATAGGCTTGCTGATATTCGCTGGAAAGCGCCATGCCTTCGGTCAAATTAAAATGCAGCCCGATGTTGATTTTCCCTTGATAGGGCGCTAGCCATACAGCATGCTCACTCCACCAGGATGTGTTGACCATGCAGCTTGCAGCAGACAGCCGGCTCTGCTTGATCAGGCTTATAATGCCCCGGGATATCGCTGGAACTTGCCCATAATCATCGGCACAAAGTACAATGCTTTTCTTCATGGCTCAGAAGCTTAAAATAATCAATGAGAATCAACAAGTGTTATCGAAAAATACTCCCATAGCGCGGCAGAGCTGGTTAACAGACATAGTAAGCCTGGCATTCATTATCCTGGCATTTTATTTACTCTGGCTAGGCAGCTACTCCTTGTTCACACCTGATGAAGGCCGGTATTCAGAAGTAGCGCGCGAAATGATTGCAACTGGAGATTATATCACTCCACGCGTCGATGGAGTGGCTTTTCTCGACAAGCCAATTTTGTATTACTGGCTGCAAGCCGCTTCCATTCATATATTCGGCATCAAGGAATGGGCATTACGTCTGTTTCCGGTGTTGCTGGGTGTGCTTGGCTGCATCGTTACCTATGTTTGCGGCAGACATTTGTTTGATCGCCGGACTGGCATTATTTCAGCCGTTATCCTGGCAACCACACCGCTTTATTTTGGCGGTGCCCATTATGCCAATCTTGACCTGGAAGTGGCGGTATTGATTACCTGCACACTGCTTTTTCTCATTACGGGGTTCCAAAGCAAAACCAACGCCCGTCATTATTTCTTCTTTACCGCGTATCTGTCCGCAGCCTTGGCTTTCCTGACCAAGGGTCTGATCGCTGTCGCCTTCCCCGCCATGATTTCTGGTATGTGGATTATCCTTCTCTGGCGTTGGGATGTATTAAAACGAATTCATCTCGTTCCCGGCCTTCTGCTTTTTATCGCCATTGTAACTCCCTGGTATATACTGGTACAAAAAGCCAACCCGGAATTCTTGCACTATTTTTTTGTCACCCAGCAGGTAACACGTTTTCTCTCCGCGGCCGAATTTAATAACCCCACTCCTTTCTGGTTTTATCTGCCAATCGTACTGACAGGTTTTTTTCCCTGGACCAGCTTCCTGGTGCAAGCGCTGCATCATTCCATTCGCCGCACCTGGCAAGCACGCGAGGAGCATCCGGTTGAGCTGTTTTTATTATTATGGCTGACAATTATTTTCCTGTTTTTCTCCATCCCGCGTTCCAAGACCATCAGCTATATTTTACCAGTGTTTCCAGCACTGGCCTTGCTGACAGGCCATTATCTCTCTCTCGTTTGGAAAAATGCGCGGCAACGGCCTATTCACTGGGCCATTATCAATTTCATTGTGATCGGAGTGTTCATCTCTACGGTTTTACTCACGATGCCGCAGCACCAATTACTTGAACTGCCGCCAGGCTTTACTCCCTATCGTGTTGCTATTGCCGTCGTTTACATCATTGGCTCGCTTGCTTCGCTGCTTTGCCTCAGACAAAAACAGCTTCTGCCATTATTTGCTGTGTGCGCAGCCTGCAGCTCCATCTTCTTGTTGACACTTACCATGGGCGCGGAACACCTGAACCAGACGTCAGCAAAACCCTTGGTAACTGAATTGAAAGCCATTATCAAACCCCAGGATGAAGTCATCACCTATTTCAAGTATTACCAGGATGTACCGCTTTACCTGGAAAGACGCGTCACCATCGTCGCCAACTGGAATTCGCCAAAAATCCAGTATCGGGACAACTGGATGCGGGAATTATGGTATGGCATGTCATTCCAAAAAACGGATGACTGGCTGATTGATGAAGATAAATTCTGGAAGCGCTGGAACAGCAGCAATCGGGTTTTTGTTTTCCTGAATGAGAATTATTTGGATCAATTCAAAAAGCATGCCACAAGTTACTACATACTGGGCGTCAACAATGATATCTTTCTGTTGAGCAACAAACCAACACTGCTATCCATGGCGGCCGTGCTTACCTGAATACCCACACCTTGCTAGAGATAAATGTAAACACAGGCAAGACGGTCAGCACAATAATCAGAGCAATTTGATACGGCAGGTTGAGTGACAGAAAGATATAGAACAATAATTCATTCGCGGCAAAATTCAATGCCTGCACAACCAGCAGCCTTGTAAATGCCACGCGATGCAGCGAGACAGTGTCGTTAAAAGTCCATAACCGATGTCCCCAGTAGCTCAGCTGAAATGAGACAGCAAAGCCGAAAATATTCGCCATCAAGGGCGCGCACGCCCAACCCTGAACCAGAAGAACAACCGTCGAAAAGTGAATGAACGCAGCCGCGATACCGACAATCCCAAACCGGAAAATCTGAAATAACAGAGGAAAACAGGAAGCTAGCTTTTCACCGAATTTATTCATTAAAGCCATCTTTAACCTGCAGCAGATATTTAGGCCGCTGCTTGACTTCAGTAAAAATCCGCGCGATGTATTCTCCCAATATGCCAATAGACAATAACTGGATACCGCCTAAAAACATGATGGCAACAACCAGCGTGGGGAAACCGGGAAGATCCGCACCAAAGAGCAGTGTTACTGTCACGATATATATTGCATAGATGAGCGATACCAATGAAATCAAAAAGCCGATAAAACCCCATACACGCAGCGGAACATCAGAGAATGAAGTAATCCCTGTGATCGCGAGCTCCGTCAGTTTCGAAAACCGCCATGATGTCTTGCCCGCAGCACGTTCCCGGACTTCAAATGGAATACCGACTGCCTTGTATCCTACCCAGGCATACAAGCCTTTCATAAAACGCGTACGTTCAGGAAAGGCTTTCAGTGCACCAATAATTTTTTTATCCATCAGGCGAAAATCACCCGCATTATTCGGAATATCGATTTTAGTGATTTTTTGCATGACCCAATAAAACAGATGGGCGAAACTACGCTTGATATATGACTCAGACTCACGGTCCTTACGCATGCCATAGACCATGTCATACCCTTGCGCCCATTTCTGCATAAATTCCGGAAGCATTTCCACAGGGTGCTGAAAATCAGCATCCAGCAAAATCACCACATCACCAGAACTGTGTTCAATACCAGCCGTTAACGCAATTTCCTTGCCGAAATTACGCGACAATCCAAGCAGTTTGACTTGATAGTCTTTGGGTAACTGCCTGATCTTGTCCACGGTGTGATCCCGGCTGCCATCATCCACGACAATGATTTCAAATTGATTGGTCAATTCACGCAGCGTGGCTTGCAGTTTTTCCACAAACAGACTGATCACTGCTTCTTCATTAAAAACAGGCACAACACAGGAAATATACACACTCTTATTTTGTAATGCGGAGACGCGTAGTTCAGGAAGCATAAGGTTGTTCGATTTAATGTTATAACAAAAATAGTGTAAAAAATTATAACAACTTCAGTGAGCGCCAACAATGATTATCCGTTGCATCGTATCCCTGATGATGAGAGGTTCACTGGTTATTGGGAACTTTGACTTTGCATGGACTTCAACATGATATCGTTATCAGCAACAAAGCCAGCCTCGCTCTTGATGTTCTTCATGACGGAGTGCAGCTGCTCCTCAGCTTCCATGATCCTGGATGCTGTGCGATAGATGCTGCTTTCATATTGAGGGAAAGAAATGCCCAGGAGACAGTATAATCCGTCTCGAATCGTATTTCTCAGCCTGCTGGTTACATCTTCGTTAAGAACAAAATCATAAACCGTTATCAGTGCTTCCACAGGTGTATACTGATTTTTCTCTATTGTTTCCAGCAGCTGCTGAAATCTGGCTCTACGATTTATACCTGCCGCGCCCGCTTCCGCCCAGAACTGTTTACACATCTCATCATATCTCTGGATGGCAAACCGGGATTCCATCACTATCTGTTTAGTCGTAATTTGCTGCCGCAGCATGTCTACCTCATTGAAATTTATAGATTTTTACCTAGAGGCCCACTGAATTTCTTGATTATACCGAATATATTTTGTTAACATAAGCCTTCCGTTCAACGAGGTATTTTCAGGCATGCGCAATTAAAGCTTTCTTTCGGTGACTTTTAACTTTGCTGTTAAAGGTTGTTTTTTTCTACCCGGAGAGCTTTTATATGACGCATTCACAGCCTCAAATTCTTATTCATCAAATTCATCATTCGGTAACCGCAGACAAGCCATTATTCAAATCATTGTCACTGAATCTGGGCAGTGGAAAGACTGGACTGGTTGGTCGTAACGGTATTGGCAAATCCACCCTGTTCCGGCTGATTACCGGAGAAAGCAAGCCCGATGCTGGTTCCATACAAGTCCGGGGGAGCCTGGCTTACAGCCCTCAGGAATTACTCTTGTCTGGTTTTGACACTGTCGCCGCAGTGCTTGGCATCCGGAATAAAACTGATGCCTTATCACGTATCATGCGCGGCAGTATCGCAGAAGAAGATTTTCAAATCATAGGCGATGACTGGACAGTCACAGAGCGCATCCACCATCAGTTATCTGCCTTCGGACTGGGACACATTCAGCTGGATAGGCCAGCCAGCGGTTTGAGCGGCGGTGAATTGACACGTCTGCTGCTGGCTAGGGTTTTTCTTTCCGAGGCAGACATCATTCTGCTGGATGAGCCAACCAACAATCTCGATGTATCAGCACGAAATATGCTTTATGAAGCAATTTTATCCTGGAACAAGGGGCTCCTGGTGATCAGCCATGACAGGAATCTCCTCAACCTGATGAACCAGATAGTAGAGCTGACTGCCCTGGGAGCGAATATCTATGGCGGTAATTATGATGACTATCTTGAACAAAAAAAATTACTGCAAGACGCCGCTGAGCGCGAATTATTTGATGCCAAAAAAGCACTGGATAACACCAGGCAGTCAGTACAAACCACGAGGGAACGCAGTGAACAAAAACGCTCCCGGGGCAGAAAATTATTTGTCTCCGGGAAGATTGATAAAATGTTTGCAAATTCCCAAAAAGGACGCAGTGAGAGAACACAAAACCGACTGGTAAAACAAAACGAAAACATGATAGACAGAGCTGAAAAAAACCTGGAAGAAGCAAAATCCAAAATTGAAATCATACAAGACATTCATGTCTCCCTTCCAGCAACGCATGTCCCGAATGGCAAAATGATTATAGATATTCAACATCTCACGTTTGCCTACCCTGGTCAGCGTCCTATTATTGAGGGCTTTGACTTGATACTGGCTGGTCCTGAACGAATAGCATTAACAGGCGATAACGGCAGCGGCAAGACAACACTAGTCAAACTCATATTAGGCAGCCTCACACCATCGTCCGGCATGGTTAGCCTTGGCACAACGCATGTGAGTTATCTCGACCAGCGCGCATCGACGCTTAAACCGGATTTATCAGTTCTGGATAATTTTTTACTACTCAATCCGGAGGTGAACATCAACGAGGCACACGCTGCATTGGCAAAATTCCTGTTCAGGAATACAGCAGCGCATCAAATAGTCAAGCACCTGAGCGGTGGAGAAAAACTACGCGCTGAGCTTGCCTGCGCTCTCATGTCCAAACATCCACCGCTATTGTTAATTCTTGACGAGCCCACTAATCATCTTGATCTGGAAAGCATCCATAGTATTGAAACTGCATTAAATAACTATCAGGGAGCGCTACTTGTCATTTCCCATGACAGATTCTTTCTTGATAAAATAAAAATAACGAGGTTTATTCATGCACCCTATAGAACTATCTGAAAATAAAAACAGACTGACACGCACCATTTTCATCGTCATTATCATGTTCACTTCGCTGGCACAGGTGACTGCTGACATGTATACGCCTTCACTGCCATACATTGCAAAATCACTGGGTACAGACAGCAACACCATGCAGCTTACCATGTCGATTTACATGCTGGGATTCAGCCTGTCACATTTATATTATGGTCCATTATCGGACCGCGTAGGCCGTAAACCACCTATCCTGAATGGCATTATCATGTGCATGCTGGGCAGCCTGCTTTGCCTGTTTTCAGGTACAGCAAGCCTTATCATAACTGGCCGCTTCATCCAAGGCATGGGCATGGGCGCATGCAGTTCGGTAGGAAGACCCTTGCTGCGTGATTATTTATCTGGTGGACAATTGGCAAAGCTTGGCTCACATCTTGGAATGATCAATGTGTTTGTGGTCGCGTCCGCTCCAGCCCTGGGCGGCTATATCCAGCATTATTCAGGCTGGCGCGCCAATTTTGTCTTTTTGTTCCTTTACTCAGGATTAACATTATTTCTTATCTTGAAAATGCTGCCTGAAACCAATCATCACCTTAATCCGCAGGCAACCAGACTGAATACCATGCTAGGAAATTATCGTACTGTGCTGGCAAGCAGAACGTTTGTTGGTTATACATTATGTTCATGTTTTGCTTATGCCGGATTGATTGCCTACATGACTGTTGCACCCTTTCTGATGCAAAATGTTGTGGGGCTTTCCCCTGTTGAATTTGGCTGGCTTTCATTTCTGGTAGCGTGCTCTTTTTTTGTTAGCACCTATATCAACGCAAGACTGGTATTAAAGCTGGGAATTGCTGCCATGGTGGCTGCAGGAAGCATTTTAATCCTGATCAGCGGACTACTCATGCTGGCTCTAGGCATTGCTGGATTCCTGAATACGTTTGTCATTATGCTGCCGGTTGCCATACTTTCTCTGGGAGTCGGTTTTACTTTTTCCAATGCATTCGCTGGGGCATTTCATCCATTTCCAACCATGTCAGGATCAGCGGGCGCACTATACGGATTTATACAAGTATTGGGAGCATCCCTGGCTAGTGCGTTTATGGCCTTGCTGCATGCCCGCACACAAATACCGCTCGCAATAGTATTGAGCATACTGGGAATGTGTTCCCTGATTGCCTGGTATACACTGGCAATACAGGAATCCCGGATCTGATGCAGCCAGGTGTCATCGGCCGGCAAATTGTTCAAGCACTGGATGCAGGCAATCGCATTCGCTTGACCCACAGTCGAACTTCACCAATACTTCTGCTTTGAATGTGTTCCTGATTTTATTGTTTTCAACAGCTACGCAACTACCTAACTAACACAATCATAGAGTCTTGATCATGGCAATAGCAATTTTAGCAGGACGAGATACAACAGAACAAAAGCAGCTGGAATGGTTTAGCACAGCATGGCGTGATGCGCTGCTAGCACAGAATGCTGATCTCGATATTCGTGTCTGGCCCAATATTGGCAATCCGGCTGATATCGACTTTTTGCTGGTCTGGCAGCATCCGTTAGGTATCCTTAAAACATTTTCTCAGGCTAAAGCCATTCAATCATTGGGCGCAGGCGTTGATCATATCTTTATCGATCCTGACATTCATCCAGCAATTCCTATTGTGCGCATCACTGATCCCTATATGGCAAATGATATCGTTCAGTATGTGATTGCCTATATCCTGCAGCATATCAAACTGGTTGAACACTGGACTGAAAAACAGCATCAAAAAATCTGGGCGAAAGAGCCGCCGTTTAATTTATCCAGCAAAACAACAGGCATTATGGGAATAGGCTATTTAGGCAGCAAGGCCGCACATTTACTGAGTGAACTTGGGCTGAGCGTCTGCGGATGGAGCCAATCCCCCAAAAATATACCTGGTATAAGTCATTTTACTGGCGAATCGGAATTTAATGATTTCCTCTCCCGGTCCGATATACTGGTCTGCATGCTGCCACTGACCGCGCAGACAGAAAATATCCTGAACAAGCGAACCTTTTCTCAGCTTCCCCGAGGAGCGTATCTGATTAATATCGGGCGAGGGAAACATCTCGTCGATGAGGATCTGATTCCGGCACTGGATTCAGGGCAATTATGCGGCGCGGTACTTGATGTGTTTCGTCAGGAACCTCTGCCTGCCGAACATCCGTTCTGGTTGCACCCCAAAATACATGTCACCCCGCACATTGCGTCAGTCACCAATCCCGGTACTGCCGCACCACAAGTCTATGAAAACTATTTGCGGGCTATCTCGGGCCAGGAATTATTAAACCAGATCAATATCAAAAAAGGATACTAAACATGAATACAGACCGATGGAATTTAAATGGCAAAAAAGCACTGGTTACTGGCGGCACCCGCGGCATCGGCAAAGCGATTGTTGCGGAATTTCTCCAGTTGGGAGCCGACATATTCATTGTTTCCCGCACTGAAAAGAACCTGGCGGCCGCCATTTCAGACTGGAAAACTGCCGGCTTCACTGTACAAGGCGCAATAGGTGACATGAGTCAGGGCAAAAATGAATTACAGCGTGTGATTGATATCATAACCAGACAATGGGGCATGATAGACATTCTGGTCAATAATGTCGGTTCCAATATCAGAAAACCGTTTATTGAATATACACCTGAAGATATTCAAACAGTGATGCAGACCAATGTGGATTCAGCACTTGAACTTTGTCAGCTCGCCTATCCTTTGCTATGCAAATCATCCCAGGGCAATATCGTTAACATTGCATCTGTCGCTGGATTAATTGATGTCGGATCCGGCGTGCCTTACGGAATGAGCAAGGCAGCAATGATTCAAATGGGAAAACATCTGGCGGTTGAATGGGCTAAAAACAACATACGCGTCAACACCATCGCCCCCTGGTATATCGATACAGATTTGATAAAAGCAGTGATCGCCAATCAGGATAAGTACCAATCCATTCTCGCCCATACGCCTTTCCGGCGCATAGGTAAACCGGAGGAAGTCGCTGGTCTGGCAGCATTTCTCTGTATGCCGGCGGCATCCTATATTACAGGGCAATGTATCGCAGTTGATGGCGGCTTCCTGGCAAACGGACTGGTACATCATTAATCATCAATGACTTTGTTGAATAATTCCACTTGCCTGTCATCCCGGCGCAGGCCGGGATCCATCCATCACTTCGCGATGATATAATTTGCAACATACGACAATTAGGCAGAAAAGAATGGAAGAAACAAAGCGGTTATCATAAGCGTAGTTTAGCAGAAACGGCAATGTATCGATTAAAAATGATATTTAATGATAGCTTACGAGCCAGAATTTTTGAAAATCTACCGACAGAAGCGTTTTTATGTTATCGAGTATTAAATAAAATGATTCCTCTTGGTATGCCTGACAGTTACCGTGGAAAATAAATTCGGGATGGATCCCAGCCTGCGCCGGGATGACAGGCAAGTGGAATTATTCAACAAAGCCATCATCAATATAAAGGCCATGGTCATGCATGGCCTTTTAATGGTTACAACTACTTGTACAGTCCTTTAAACTGTTTGCTGTTGCTGCAAAGTAACAAGGCATCCTGAATAGATGGCGTCTTGACGAGATTGAGGATAAATTCCAGCAAGTCCTTGATCTTTTTCGCCTTGTAATAATCATGCTGTCCTTTGCTTTCCCGCTCCTGAATCTCAAACTTGATAGCAGAAATACACTCTACCAACGAATCCATCCGCGCCTTGCCATCAAAAACCTTCATTGCCACATTGTAGAAATTCACAAGAAAAATGGCTTTTCTTGCATTATGATCATGCTTAATGCCCAAATTGAGTTTAACGTATCCAAGTTGTTCATTCTCATCCAGCCTTGACAGGGCAACACTAACCTCATGAAAGACAATTCGTTTATTTACTGATTTAAGTTCCATCTTGGAAACCACATATTCCGCCGCATGTGCAAACACTGCATGACTGACAAACTTGGCGTGAAAATCCGTCAACAAGGGTTGCAGCAGCGTATTTTTGTTCACATGGCTTCTGCTTGCGTGACCGCCTCCCAGCATATTGAACAGCATCAATGGCGTCAAATCATTCTGCGTTGAAAGCTGCGCCAATTTTGTAACTGTGCTCATTGCATCAATGAAGCAACCGGAAAAATCAGCAAATTGTCCGCATGGAATCATATTCATGACATTGTGAATTGTTTGAATCAGATGCCCGATGTAAGCAGATGACAAATGCGTCTGCATATCCACCTGAACCAGCCGCCGCACACACACAATCGCAAGCAAGCCCGGGTTATCATTTATCGCCTTGATTTGAGCTTCTTTTAACAGCCTGGCCTGGAATTCCTGATTAATATTGTGACGTGTGAGATTGATTTCACGTGCGAACGAGATGAGCTTGATCACAACTGATCTCAATTCAGGCGATTGATCCAGCCCTTCGAGGATATTCGCCTCACGTTCACTGATTTTATCGTTGTTATCCAAACAATTTACCAGGCTTAACAGCATTTTTGGCGCGGTATCATCGATCAGGCTCGAACTGGCAATCTTAAGCACAAGCTTTTTCAAGTGCTCAATCAACGTCAAATGATAATTGAATATTCCTGCAAGATGTTTGTCCTGCAAACTCGCAAGATTACTACAGGGAACACTTGCGTTTGCTTTTTCAATAAAATCCAGATACGCAGAAATATTAACAGATGAAACCATTTCGTTTCTTTCAACTTCTGCAAAGGATATTAACAATTGAGACAATAACTTATAAATGGATTCGATATTAAATGTGACAACACCTTCAGATTGCGTAAAAAATACTAGGGTCTTGCGGATTATCACGGCAAGCTTGATGCCCCGCTCAATATTGCCCACATCCGCAAGGAATTTTACGCCAACATTACTGCCTATCTGATGAAAAAACGCTTGCATCCGTTTGAGGTTGTTGAGCAGGTTCATGATAGATTCGCCCTGATCACCATCCACATTAAAATCGTGGCATGCGAACTCAACCTGATCCATTAAACGCATGACATAGGTTGAAATTTTTCCGACTTCCATGTCACCGAAGAAATCATCAGGATGCACATTCTTGAGCTGCTGCTCCATCCAGAGACCAAAACCAGGCGCCCTGTCATTCAGGAATTTATACAGGGAGCGCGTATGATATTGCTGCAGCAAATCCTGTCCCAATACTGAAATAAGCTTCTCCCGCACGACCGTCCATAATGAATTGTCTATGATATGCCAGAGGAAAATTTCAAACTGGACATTGTTATCCGTGACACGCAAATGCGGATCGACAACATGCTCGCCTGGGCGTAATAATGATTGAATAAAGACATCAGTCATTTCAATATCAGTGGCTTTGACATCATCAATCGTCATCAAACTGACAATAGCCCGTGCACGATATAAATTGATGCTCTTCGAATCGCCAAATAATTCAATGATACGGGCCGTCACAGGATTCCATGGCGCCTGATTATCGCTTATCGCTTCCTGAATCCGACCTCTGAATTCTTCACTGGTACTGACAAACAATTCCGCACATTCAGGAATAGCCGCATAGACATCAAAAAACATGACATCGCCAAGCTGAATGCCCTCGCCATTGACTGATTCCAGATATTCGAGCCGCTTCCTGGCATAAGGAATTATGTATTTTTTTGCAGCATCATTATTGGCGAGTGTTTCCATCGGGAACAATGACGCTATCAAACCACCGATCACCGGCCGGGAGCCGTCAAATTGCTCCAGATGCCTGATCAGCAATCGCGAAATATTCAGATTGGATGTAACCTTGTGAATAACGCTACTGCCAAATTCCCTGATGCCTGACATCTGGTTCAACAACTGGATGTATAGAGTGAAATTAATGGAATCGTGGTCAGATGTTAAAACTTGCATTCCAATCTCGACCAAAATCCTGGCGCAGACAATTTGCAGCTTGCCAGTCAACATTTGCCTGCAGCGATGATCAGTAAAAATATCCGCGATTTTATGTAGCAGTGCCTTCAGTTTTCTCAGATCAATATCATTGTCATTGCGCAAATACTCGACAAGATCATGTTCTGTCGTTGCCATGTCAATATTTTTTGCCAGATGCTTTTGCCATTCCTGATCAATTCTCTCAAATTGTTCATTATAGAATTGCCTGAGCCGAACAAGCATGTTTACCGTTTTCTTGGGCATTTTTGGTGTAGTAACCACTGTCTCAATATTTTTATTTAATTCCTGCAGCAATGTGCGCAAATGGTCCATTAGCCGCACATAGCGCACATTCCGATTGATATTGAACAGATTGATAAATGGCGACACGCTGACATATGGAATGATCACATTTGCCACAAACGTTCCCGCAGAACTGATTTCCCGAATCAGTTTCATATTCGCCAGAACAAATGCGCGCCGGTTAGATGTTTTCAGATTACGTACGGATTGATCCAGATCCTGAGCAACAATATCTGGCACAGGTACTGTGATACCTGTATCCAGTGCTTCTTCCTTATAAGGAAAATATTCACTCCAGGAATGCTTGTATTCCCTTCCCATCGCTTGATGCCTCACCAGAGGCAAGTCAGTGAGGGTAAGCGCCTCCTCTACAAATGAAATCATCCAGTTATAATGAATATACGGATGATGAAAAAACGAATGCTTGAAATGCTCATGCAAACTAGCCAGACGGTTTGATAACGCAAGCCGGCTTGACTCAAACTCATGCCTGTTATTATCAGTTATCGGCCAATAATGGTTTATCGCGATAAGCGTTGCAAGGCGATCGCGGTTGATAGAACTACTTAACTCATCACGATGATCATCTATGTAACGCAAGACATAAAAGACAAAATCAGCTTGCAAGGAAGGATCTCTGCCTTCAAGCATGAATCGATAATGCGTGTGAAACTCTCGCAGACGCTTGATTGATGCATGCAATTCAGCTATTCCACGAAATTCACCGGCCAGACAATCTCTTATTGCTTTCTGGGACTCAAATTTGACCTGCTCACTCAGGCTTTGATATGTTGAATTGACCAGGAATACAAAATCACGCTGGCTGAATTCCAATCGTTCCTCGAGAGTTATATTCCTGGATTTGCTGCTGGTTTTGAGCATCCGCTGGTAGCGTGATCTCGCCTCTGCCAGCATTTCACCCAGGTCATCCACCAGAATCAGCGCCGAATCGGGTTCCAGGAGCAGCTTCTCGGCAACCTTGCGCCTGACATCGTCGCTTCTGTTGATAACAAACAGAATCACTGGATCCAGTTGAAAAGCCATATGAATATGCACAAGCGGGCCGCTCTCCAGCGTCATCATGCTTAAACTATTAAGCTTTCCAAGAATAACCTTTTTGTCATGCGTATCCAGCTCGTTGTCGCGTGAATCAGGTTTGCAATATTCCTGAATGCAACCGATAAACATTCTTATATCATCGTAGGACATGCCGCGACGGCGTCGCACTCTTAATTGAGCAAATACTTCACGACGATTTTCCTGTTCCCGGATAATTCGCTTGCCAATCTCCCGTTCAACCTTTTCCACCGTATCATGCATTACATCGTCATAGTGAATATCGCAGCGTCTGTCAGCACTCTGTAATCTTAGCATCATTGAATAAATTGCCTGCGATTTGATTCGAGCAACTTGCGATGATAAGTTTTTAAAATATAACAGAAGTGCTGTTTTTACATTGGTTCTTGTTTTAATCCGGTCTGCCTGAATGATCCGCCTGAATTCATTGAGATTTGTATCGAATTCCTGGTATGACTTATATATTCTTGTCAAATCCACGCTATCGCACATTGCGAAATGCCTGTGCAGCAGCCATTCATTTTTGACTTCTGTCAACCGGTCATTCCATAAGGTTCCGTCATTCAAGGCCTTATAATATGCCGTATACAATGAGATGATATTTTTGTATTTGACGACATCCCTGGTGTTATCACGAATTTTTTTTATTTTAACCTTGGCTTGCGATAGAGAGTCATCCTGGGTAGGCCTGCTTTGTTCACTCGAATCCTGCAATTCATTGTAATGATTTTTTTCACTCTGCGACAACCCGGCACCGCTTGCCCTGCTTTTGTCTATCCTGTTCATGGATTCAACTATCAAAGCAAACGACCGGAACATTTCATTTTCTGTGATGAGAGTACGCAGTTCCTGCTGATCCAAGGGTTGTAATTCAATTTTTTCTGATGTGACAGCATGCATCACATTCTCAATCGTCAGTGATAATACTGCTTCCTCGTCCGGCCTTGCAATTGCAAACATTGTGATGCTGTTTCTTCTCAGGCTCATGGTTTATTTCTCTCGAATCGTTGTTATGAAATGTTAACCAGGCTTGCAAAATATTATTCACTAGCTATACCAAGATGTTGCAGTCATTTCAAGCATATTTAACCACCGAACATTCTTTATAAGATTTCCTTAAGCATTGCTGTTCCTTGCTGGTTTTGAGCTGTCACTTATCACATCCATCCTGCCGGGTTTAAATAGGCTCTTCGTATCCATGCATACGTTTACAGTTCGTCGTGCGTTCTTATCCCGATGTTTATTCAACAAATTGATTCTTCATCACCCGCTGGAAGCACTCCCCCTATTGAAATTATCATAATCATTGATTATCATATTCAATAATTACTATAACAAATGATAACAAGAAGGAGTTGCCATGAAACATAACTTACCCTTGGGAGTGGTTTTGAGTTTATTCGCTGCGCTTTTGTATTCATCACAAACTGCCATTATCAAAACTCAGGCCGCAGTTTTACCGCCGCTGCCAGTCGTGATATTTATACAAAGCGTGATCTCTCTGATCCTGATACTGCCCTTGATCCTCAAGAACGGGCCATCTGGCGCAAAAAAAATCCTCGCCTCCAGCAAGCTCAGCCTGCACCTGATACGCACAGTCTTTAGCCTATCTATCAGTTACCTGCTGTTCTATGCCGTCACCTATATTCCCCTGGTAAATGGCATGCTCCTGGCAAATACCGCACCACTGATCGTGCCATTCCTGGCCTATCTTGCATTTTCCCAAAAAATCAATCATCGTTTATGGTTTCCGATATTGACAGGATATGTTGGCGTTGCCATTGTCCTTCACCCGGATTCAAGCATATTCAATCCTGCATCAATACTTGCGCTTGGTGCCGGTGTGGCAATGGCATCCACCATGTTGACCGTCAGAAAACTTTCCGCCACCGAAGCCACCGAAACAACTGCTTTTTATTTCTTCCTGTTTTCGAGCATCATATCCGGCATCATCTCCATCAAGTTCTGGACGCCAGTCAGCACGCATATGCTGTTAATCATGGCCGCCATAGGCGCATTTTATTTTGCCACCCAATATGCTTCCACTATGGCCCTGAAATATATCAACGCACAATTGGTAGCTTCATTATTTTATTCAAACATCATCTATGCAGCTGTTATTTCTCAATTCGTATGGCATACTCTGCCAACTCCCTATACAATCCTTGGCATGATATTGATTATAATTGGCGGCATACTTTGTATTCGTGTTGAAGCACAGAACAAAGTGGAGCCCCTTCATTTACATCAAGGTAAGCTAGCCTATGTCAAAGAAACCTGATCTCAAAACATGCACGACTGATATTTTTGATATCGAATACCTGGTTTGTCATGTTGGATTGCTATGGCGCCGCTTGCTCAATGCAAAAATCAAATCATTGGGCATCAGCGGAACCGAAAAACGGGTTTTATTTTGTATCGCACATAATCCGGGCCTCACCCAGATACAAATTGCCAACCTGCTTGATCTGGAACCTCAAAACCTTATGCGCTCCCTGGACAAACTGGAACAACAGAAATGGATACAGAAACAAAGTGATCCAGATGACCGACGCATCAAATGCCTGACTATCACTACGACCGCACACAAAGTTGTTGCCAAAATTAAAAAAATCAGCGACAACCTTAAACCTCAGATACTATCCGGTCTCGACGACAAAAATCTTCAGGTTGTCATTAACCAACTAGCCAAAATGCGCGAGAATATTGTTGAACAGTTGAACGAAGAAGAGAAAAAAGCCTGAGCCTGAGGTAACATCAATCACTGTCTCTCCATGATATTTGACATACCTCCTGATTCGCGGCCAAGAGTGCCGATATGGGACAATTCTGATGGTATTGGTCTTGCATTCGCACGAATAATGAATTTTTGCTGCCACAATGACTACCGCACTATAATGCGCGGCCAGCGGTCATGACAAATATCCAGAAGCTCAGGAATAATAGTGACAATATAAACACGATATTCATTGTTTTCGTGTGCGAGCAACCCCTGAATCCATTGACCTCTGGTAACCTCATACCAATGCACACGACCTTCGTAATCGGTTTTCATGAATTTATCTATTGGGAGCCGCACTGGTTTTGACATCCGGGGCCGCAAATAAATCCAGCTGCAACCTACCCGGATCAGGATCCGCACCTTGGCACATATACCAGCTACGCCGCCCAAGATTACCGAAGCGTTTGGCAAGAATACTGAAGGGTTGCCAATGTCTCCATAATCGCTCGAGATACTTCCACATATCGGTCAGGATGCGCTGGCACCTGGATAAGATTGGGACACAAGCTTTTTGCCTCACGTAAACGCATGCCTGTTTTAATCCCAAATGCGCGGGCTTCATATGAACAGGTAATCACGCATGTCCCCTGTTTGCCATTCGTGACTGCCAGCGCACGCCCACGCCACTCAGGATGATCCAGTTGCTCGACAGAAGCAAAAAAAGCATTCATGTCAACAAGAATAATTGCTCTTGACCAGTATTCGCCTGGCTGCTGGATATTGTGCCTCATCATTTCTATCACCTACTATTTCGACCGCGCTGCCCTAAGCCCCCAATCTTGCATCAAGCGCTATCAGCCTGGAGAGCGTTCATTAAAGTCAGGGCATACCGATAACTGCTTTGCACCAACGCCACATTTCAGTGGCCAAGGATTGCATTTCCCCGCATCAAGCACGGAGCAGGCATGCAATCCGGTCGTTCATTCGTTCGGGATAGATTAAATACTCCTCTCTCGCGGATCATCGTCATGGCGTAACTGTTTCACACGAGAGAAAAGTATTCATTTAAAACCCGTCCAGCCTCATCTAACATGCTGCGATGCCAATAATGTATTACCCTTTTATCCGCAACAAACCAACAAACACCCCTTGAACCTGGATTCGCTGTGGTGAATATGCTTTTGGTTTCAATGCCGGATTAGCAGGAACCAAAGTGATATGATGACTGATTTTGTAAGAGATGCGTTTTAAGGTTGCATCCTGTTCATCAATCAGCGCAACAACAATTTCACCCTCACGTGCCTGCTTGGTACGCCTGCAAATAACCAGATCACCATCAAAAATTCCCTCTTCCACCATGGAGTCGCCTTTCACTTCGAGCACGAAATGGTCCTCACCTCTCAGAAGCTTACTCAAGTCGACCGTCTGTCGGTTCTCAATTGCCTCAATTGGCTCACCTGCTGCAATACGTCCCATCAATGGCAAGGAAAAGCCTTCATCATTAATCACCTGAAGATTACGATATCCTTTCTTATGAAATCTGAGCCGCCCAGCTGCAACCAGCGCGCGAATGCTGCGGCTTACAAGGCTGATTGAGTTAGGGCTGATGCCTATGCCTAACGCAATTTCTTCAAGTGAAGGCGAGTATCCATATTGCTCAATATACTGACGAATAAACTCATAAATTTTGTGCTGTATCCGGGTTACCATGTTTCACCATTTCTTCACCAAACAATATCAGATTAGTGAAGAAAAAGTGAAATATCAAGAAAAATATTAATGCTCGTGTCTGGTACCGCGGTCTTCTTCGAAACCGAAGCCCGCGAGACACTTGGAGAAAAGAATATGCTCTTCAGCCAGGAATTATTGCTTGTCGTTATTCAGGATATTTTCAGCATGCTTATGCATGATCTCACTGACATGCGAATGGGATAGCGCAAAACCATGGAATGCCGCAACGCTTAGGCGTAACAACACCATATCTGTCATGGCAACAACCGTAGCTGTTCGCCTGCCACTGATTGAGTAAAAACCTGTTTCATTTAATCCGATTGCATCGCCGGCACTTAAAATGGCAACCGATTTAATTTCAGGCGCATTATTCTTGATTGAAACATGCCTGACATCCGCTGTTCCACTGACAATCAGATAAATACTGTCAACAGGATCACCTTCCTTAACTATTGTTGCATCACTGGCTATTTGTTTTTCTGAAAACAGGGATGCCAACTCTTCCGTTTCAGGATCGGTTAACTGAGAAAAAACAGGCTGTTTTTTTACCAGCTGTTTCCTGAGATTGATATCGATTCCTTCATCCATAAATATCATGTCCTGAATTTAAGTATCTCTATATATAAATATTAATTAGATAGGACAAAGAAAGCCAGCTAAAAAATTATTGAATCAATATGTTACCGAGCAATATTCACTGCCTGGCCAAACTGGAATCATTCATTACATAGCGTTGATAACCTGTTCATATTTCAGCCGTTTGACACTTTGGACATTTTCCAGTAAACATTCCTGTAGTAAATTCAGTCAGTATAGTTTGCTCAAGCAAATATCTTAACAAAAATAAATGGGCTGATATTATACATCGCTATCAACATACTCGATCAGGCTGAAAGCAGAAAGATGGCATGGACTGGCCCAGCCCGAGGGGAAATTTGACATAAAACGACAACTCTTTAAGGTAAATTCGTTATGTTTAGCAAAGCTGCGGCAACCACATCGATCCACAAGACAACATCTGGTTCCATGGAAACCGTTTCAACCCATACAGGATTAAACCCTGTCGAGGCAGGAGCACCTGCAGCCGCATTGGGTTCAACCTTATTCGGCTTACCAAGCATCAGTCCAGCCTCTCTCACCGATGTCACGACCAAACCCATTCCCTTTTTTCCCAGAAAGGGAAATATTGCCGACATAAAAGATAAGGAAAATTGCCGGCTAATGACTGCGGCTGATATCGAAAGCATTAAACTGGGAATCAGGATACTCAAGTTAAGTCGGCCGTCTATCGATGATGACCGGTATCCAAAACGTGTACTCACCACACCTTGGAACATCATCAGCAAAGGCGAAGATTTATATGCCATCTATTTTAAATTGGGCACAGGAAAAACTGGCAGGGTATGGGCTGTCCAGAATCTTCGTACCGGCAAATGGCGGGCATCAAAAATCCTTCCGGTTGCGCCACAAGGCAAGTTAAGTACTGAACAGGGTAACATGGCATTGCGAAGAATTCATGATGTCAAGCTTGAATACCAGACCAATATCTTGCTTGGCCGTTCATCCCAACGGGAGCCCATAGGAAAAAGAGCATCTTCGAGCAAGAATCCATACCGGTCGCCTTTTCTTAAACCAGATAAAAATGAGATTCAATGGAGTTTTCTCATGGACCTGGCAGAAGGCTTGCCGGTTGATAGTGTCGAAGGTTTCAACCCGCAAATCAACCTCCAGCTGCCCACCATTTTCTGGGTGCAGATGGCGCTTGATGCGATCCAGGCATTAAAAGACATGCACGAACACGCACACAGCCCCATGCTGCACTGCGACCTCAAGCCTGACAATTTGGTCTATCACTTTGCCGCCAACAAAATGACGTTTATTGATCTGGGACGCGCCCTGCCCTTGATCCGGGGCAAAGAATGCCAGACAACCCTGAGAGGCAGTTTCACGCACTGGACGTCTGAAATCCGCATGGCCTGGAGAGAGGCACTGCTAAAGAGAGCAAAAAACGAGGCATACCATCTCACCATATCAGTCAGCGAAAAGACTGATACGCATGCAATATTGATCGTGCTCGCTGAAATATTTGGATTATTTGAACCGCCGATCGACCCCCAGCAAGAAGAATTTATAAAATTCCTGGAAACGTTCGACCCCAAAAAAAATTATCTGGTGGATAAGAGTCATCCTCTTTTTGCTTGCAACACCCGAATCACCGATCCCGTTATGCGTGAAGAAATACTGGATTTTCTGAATAACTCGACTAACGGCTCTATGGAAACACCAACCCTGGACAGCATCGCGGAGTTTTTTGAAAGAATCAAATTACGCTGCAAAGCTGCCGGCGACAAAATAAAAGTCGGCATCCTGAACATCCAGGATTACCTGCAATATACTGAAAACGACAAAGAAAACCTGATCAGTGCATTGCAAACCATTCATGAAGTCCAACTGGTCGATACCGGAATTCACACCGATTATGAAAACATGAAAATCAAATGGGAATTGGAACAGGCAGGGATTCATATTGTCATGGACAAAGTGCACACCGGCCCGGGCATAGAAAAGCTGATTGCCAAAACACAGCAGGAACTCAACTCTGGCAAGCTCAAAGACTGCCATGAATTTCATCAGGCCGCGAAGCTGCTTGCTGATTATGTACCCCCAGCACTTGTCAGATCACATGCAACAGGAATCCTCCACACATGACACACTGAACATCCTGCATGACAAAGACCATTCACGATCGGACTATATTCAGCATGCAGAATTTCATATAATCCCTGCATGGATGGTTAACATCTCGGGAACCCTCATGTTCAGACACCGCTCTACTAAAAGTGAACTCATGGATGATTTGACTCTTGATAGCGATGAACTGCGGAAAAATCTTGATGAACTGGAATTATATAATAAATGGCTAGGCGGTAAAAAAGTATTAATTTCCTCGTTAGACAAAATTTACAGAAAATACCTCTCCTGTTTTACAAACCAAAAAACCATCATCGCCGACCTGGGTTGCGGCAGCGGCGACCTGACAAGAGCAATAGACAATTGGGCAAAATCCAAAAACATGCTTGCCGACGTAATTGGCATAGACGCTAACCCATGCATGACCCAATACGCCAGAGATAAATCTAAAATGCATTCCAGCATCAATTATCAGACACTGAACATCTTTTCCGCAGAATTTTCCCGATTGGCGTTTGACATCGTCTGTTTGAATAGTGTAAGCCATCATTTTAGCGACAAAGCGCTGGTTGATCTGCTTCAGCAACTGGCCAGACAAACACGACTGGCCATTATTATTAATGACTTGCAGCGACACTGGTTGAGTTATTATGCAATCAAAGCGATAACAGGCATTTTTCCTGTTTCCAGTCTGGCAAAACATGACGCTCCACTGTCAGTATTGAAAGCCTTCCATAAAAATGATCTGATAAATTTATTTCAGCAATCCAACCTGAAGGCTTACTCGATCCGTTGGGCGTGGGCATTTCGCTGGGATATCATTATCTGGCTCTTGTAAAACTGTATTCATGATTCAAGATCAAAGGAAACCTATGAAAGCGATCCAGATATCACAATATGGCGACGTGAATGTTCTGCAGTATCAGGATGGTCCCAAGCCTCAACCGAAAGCAGGCGAGGCACTCATTCAACTCAAAGCTGCCGGCCTTAACTTCATTGACATTTACATGCGCATGGGTATGTCGCGCGTTGCTATCCCGTTACCCTTTATTCCAGGCAGGGAAGGCGCCGGCATTGTAGAGGCCGTCGGCGAAGGTGTCACAGAAGTGAAGCCCGGCGATCGTGTTGCCTTTACTGGGCAAG
>Ga0070740_10001628_pt1 | contig 29751 bp, 27 predicted proteins | sample Coa_R2_FD_67286 | JGI IMG/M metagenome (GOLD analysis project Ga0070740, IMG submission 67286) | Surface soil microbial communities from Centralia Pennsylvania, which are recovering from an underground coalmine fire - Coalmine... | ecosystem: Environmental > Terrestrial > Soil > Unclassified ...
CAGCAGAGACGCGCGGCTCTGACTCCCGCCGAATCCTCCCGCGCGTGCGCCTTCGCGCAGCAGTCCATCCCGTCTTTCATCCCCGGCATAATGCACTCGTGCTCGGCGGGATGCAGCGGCGTGCCGGCCACCGTGCCGCCGCAGAGCACCGCGAGCATGAACAGGGATGTCAGCCACTTCACCATTATCAAAGCGATTCTATGGACGCTCTTAAATCAGTGTCAAGGTTGTCGCGGGCTGCACCTCCGCGCGGCGGCGAAGAGATTGAATGGCACCAGACCCTTGAAGCCTCCGTACAAAAAGAACGGGGCGGCAGGTTGAATCCGCCGCCCCTTCGCTCGAATCCTTTTCGCCCGCGCTCACATCACCATCGCGGCCATCTGCGCCACGTCGCCGGACGGGAGCACGCCCGCCGAGCGTCGGTTGAGGAGTGTCTTCACGACTATCAAAAGTATTCCGGGGTTGAAAGGCTTTGTGACGTATGCGTCGCAGCCCGCGGCGCGGGCGGCGTCGCGGTAGGCCTGGCTGTCGGGGCCGGCGCAGGCGACGAAGGGCACGTCGCACACCTCGGCGATGGTACGCAGGCGTTGCGTCGCGAGCACGCCGCCGACGCCCGGCATGTTCAGGTCAACGATGACGAGGTCGGGCGCGTGCGCGCTCGCGACCTCGGCGGCCTCGTGGCCGCTCGCGGCCTCGACCACGTCGTAGCCTTCGTGGTTCAGGTAGAAGCGGAAAGCGACTCGCGTGTGTTTGTGCTCGTCAATGACGAGGACGAGCGGGCGAGGACGACGACCATTCCTGGGGGGCATTGAAGGGACACCTCTTTCGACTGAATTTTAAAGCTTGAGCTGATTGTGGCCTTGAAGGTACTGCCGGGCGAGCGAGGGGACGTGAGTCTAACCCTATTTAAAAAACTCTGTCAACGATAATTTGCGCCCTTTTCGCGGCTGGCCGATGCGGCACGACGGGCGGAAGGGGTCAACACTCCTTCCGCCCGCCGTGCCCTGCGACCTCTCGTCGGGTAATCAGATCATCATTTTCGCCACTCGACCGGAAAGAGCGCGCCCGCCTTTTCGGGCGTGATTTGTATGCCGGCGAGCGAGGCCGCGCGCGCGAGCACGGGGTCGCGCAGGGCGGCGAGGTCTGCGCCTTCGGGCAGGACAGCTTCGTCGGGCGTCACGCCCACGTTCTCCAGGCTCTTGCCGTCCGACATGATCATGTCGGCGACCGTCACGCTCGCGCCGAAGTAGAGGACGCTGCCGATGCCCGTCTGGTGGTCGAAGTGTTTCGCGGTCATCACCGCGCCCGCCGTGCGGTCGCCCAAGACCGTGCCGCGCTTCTCAAGCTGGATGACGCGCGCGAACAACTCGGAGGCCGAGCCGGAGTTGCTGTCAACGAGGACGATGAGGCGGCCCTTGTACCCGCCGTCGCCGCGCGTCTTTGCCAGGACCGGCTTCATCTCCTTGCGCCCTTTCAGGTCTGCGACCTTCACGTCGTGGTCGAAGAAGTAGCCCGCGAGCCGGGCCATCGTCTCCTCGTAGCCGCCGCCGTTGGCGCGCAGGTCTATGACGAGCGTCTTGAACTTGCGCGCGCGCGCCATGATGTCGTCAACGTGGCTCGGCGAGACCTCGAAGGTCGGCATCTTCCAGACCAGCAGGTCGTCGCCCGACTCGAAGAAGCGGTCGTGGTCTATGTCCCACTCCTCCCTGATGGAGCGCGCGAGCAGGTTCACCCACTGCGTCACCGTCTGCCCCATCTCGATCTTCGTCTCCGCGTCCACTTCGCGCGGCGCGGCATCGCCGGGGCTTTGCACCGAGAACCGGACGCTGCGCGAGGGCATCAGCGCGTAATAGCGGTAGTACATCTTCCAGATGTTGGCGCGCGTCGGGCGGTAGCCGTCCACCGAGAGGACTCTGTCGCCGGGCTTGAGTCCCTTCGCCTCGGCGTCGCTCTTCGGCTTGACCGACGTGACGTAACAGTCGTCGCCGACCATCTGAATCTGCCAGCCGTACTCGACGTGCGCGGCGCGCGACGGCGGAAGGAAGAAGGTGTGCGAGTCGTTGAAGTCGAGCATGACCTGGGCCACGGCGACGATCAACTGGTCGCGCGTCTGCGCCTGCTTGATCTTCTCGTCGGCCTCGCGGAAGCGGGCATCCAAGTCCACCCCGCGCAGGCTCGGGTCGTAGTAATTCTTCTTGAGGTCGTCCTTGAGCGCGCTCAACATCGTCCGCGCGCTGTCGCGGTCGTATGAGCCGAGCGACTGGGCCGACGCCGGTAGCGTCGCGCCCAGGAAGAGACAGCACAGCGCCGCCGCCCGGAAGACTCTCGCGGCAAGCGCGGACCGCGCGTTCGTTTCGTCTTTCAAAATTCAGTTCCTTTCGGTGTTTTTGTGAGTGGCCGACGTGTCATGCTTGACGGGCTGGAAGGCCGGAGAGACGACTTTCGGCGCGCACGTAATTTACCACGAACCCGCTGGCGCGGCGAGCAGACCTGAGCGCCGCGCCTTTCAAACGCCTTCGCCCGCCTCTTCAGTTGAGCAGCGCCTGAACCCTACGCAGGGCCTTCGCGGCCTGCGCGAAGTCGGGGCGCTCTTCGAGCGCGAGTCCGTAGTGGTGCGCGGCGTCGAGCGGGCGGTGTCGCTGCTCGTAAACACGTCCGAGGTTGAAGTGCGGGAAGGCGTAGGACTCGTAGCGCGGCGCGGCGAGCGCGCGGCGGAACCAGCGCACCGAAGTCCAGAGGTCGCCCTGCGCGACGAGGTAGCTGCCGATGTCGTTGTAAGGGTTGCCGAAAGAGGAGTCAACGCGGATGGCGTTCAGGCATTCGTCAATCGCCTCGTCGTAGCGACCGTCGAAGCTGTAAACCCAGCCGAGGAAGGTGTGCGCCTCGGCGGTCGGGTAGGTCTCAATCGAGCGGCGGTAGAGTTCGACGGCCTCCGCGTAATTCTCTTCGAGCTGCGCCGCGTATGCGCGCCTGAAAAGCTCCACGGCGCGCAGCCTCGCGGCGTCCGCGATTGCGTCTTCGTCTTCGGACATCGGTCACACACCAGACTCGCGCGCGATTAGGACGCGCCGTCGGCTTTGAATTATACTCGTCGCGCTCCCGGCTGAACAACACGATCAAAAAGAGACTTCAGGATGAGCAGGCAGAAATCTCTCGCGGTAGAACTCGCCAACGAACTCCCCACAAAACCGGACGCGAACGAGACGCTGGCCGTCGGCGTCTTCGCCGACGAGCCACGCCTGGGCGACACCCGACTGACCGACGCGCGGCTGCGGGAGTTGTGCGAGCGCGTCGTCGGCGAAGGCGAGTTCAAGGGCGAGGAGGAGACTTCGCTCCTGATTCACGCCGCGGGCGCGTCGGGCGCGTCGCGCCGCGTGCTTCTCGTCGGACTCGGCTCGCACGCGGACTTCGACGACGCCGTCCTGCGCCGCGCAGCCGGGGCCGCCGTCCGCGCGGCACGCTCCGCGCGCAGCCGCTCGCTCCGCTTCGTCGCGCCGCAGGCGGACGGACGCGCGTCGCTCTCCGCATTCGCCGAAGGCGCGCACCTCGGACTCTACGACAACGGCCTCTACCAGAAAGAAGACGAAGACGAGACGGCGCTCGAACGTCTGGCGATCATCACGAGTGTTGAAGGCGGCGCTGACGAAACTCGCGGCGCTCAGGACTCCGGCAGCGCTCGCAACCTCGACGCGCAGCTTGAGCGCGCGCGCGTCGTCGCCGAGTCGGTCAACTGGGCGCGCACGCTCGCCGACGAGCCGGGCCTGAGCCTCCCGCCGCGTGAGTTCGCGCGTCGCGCGGCTGAGATGGCCGGCGAAGTCGGTTTGAAAGTCGAGTCGCTGAGCGCCGACGAGATTCGCGCCCGACGGATGGGCGGGCTGCTCGGCGTCGCGCAAGGCTCGGACGAAGAACCCGCGCTCATCGTGCTGCGCTACGAGCCGGAAGGCGCGAAGGATGACGACAATCTCTGGGCGTTCGTCGGCAAGGGCATCACCTTCGACACGGGCGGCATCTCGATCAAGCACGGCCTCGACATGTACGAGATGAAGACCGACATGGCCGGGGGCGCGGCGGCGCTCGGCGCGCTGCGCGCAATCGCCCTGCTGAAACCCGACCGCCGCGTCATCGCCGTAGTTCCGTCGGCTGAGAACATGCCTTCGGGTAAGGCGATCAAGCCCGGCGACATCGTCCGCACCTTCGCCGGCCACACCATCGAGGTCGTTGACACCGACGCCGAAGGCCGCCTCGTCCTCTCCGACGGCATCGCCTACGCGAAGTCGCTCGGCGCGACGCGCATCGTTGACCTCGCGACGCTCACAGGCTCGATCATCGTCGCGCTCGGCTCCCACCGCACGGGACTCTTCAGCAACGACGACGCGTGGGCCGCGGAAGTCCTCGCGGCCTCCGAGCGCGCGGGCGAACCCGCGTGGCGGATGCCCGTCTCGGACGACTACAAGAAGCGAATCGAGAGCATGATCGCCGACTTCAAGAACTACGGCGGACGCCCCGACGCCACAGCCGCCGCGCTCCTGCTCTCGAAGTTCGCCGCCGACACGCCCTGGGTTCACCTCGACATCGCCGGCACGGCATGGCTCGACTCTCCCACGCCTTACGCCCCCAAAGGCTCGTCCGGCGCTGGCGTCCGCACGCTCATCGAATTGGTCTGCCGCTGGTAGAATAAGAATGAAGAAAGAAAGCGAAAGATGAAGCGAGCGTGACCTCCTGCCTGTCGTGCTTTCATCCTTCCGCCTTCACCCTTTCTCGTTATGCTCCGAGACGAAACGATTTTTCTGACGGGCTTCCCCGGATTCATCGCCGGGCGTCTGGTCGAGCGGCTGGCGCGCGAGGGCGCGCGGTTCCGGCTGCTCGTGCAGCCGGCGTTCGTCGAGCGCGCGCGGAAGGACATCGCGCGGATTGTGGAGGCGACGGGTGTTTCGCCCGAAAGCTTCCGCATCGTCGAGGGCGACATCACGGGCGAAGACCTCGGACTCGCGCCCGCCGAATTGGAAGAGGCGCGGCGCGAGGCGACGGCGCTGTTTCACCTGGCGGCGATCTACGACCTCGGCGTGCGGCGCGACACGGCCTTCCGCGTCAACGTCGAGGGAACGCGGAACGTCAACCGGTTCGCGCGCTCACTCAAGAATCTGCGGCGGTACAACTACGTCTCGACCTGCTACGTCGCGGGTCGGCGCACGGGCGTCATCCTCGAAAGCGAGCTGCGGCACGACGCGGGCTTTCGGAATTTTTACGAGGAGACGAAGTACCTCGCCGAGCTTGAAGTTGACGCCTTGAAGGGCGAGTTGCCGTTGACGATTCACCGCCCGGCGGTCGTCTGCGGCGACTCGCGCACGGGCGAGACGGCGAAGTACGACGGCGTCTATTACCTCATCAACTACCTGCGGATGTGGCCCGGCGCGCTCACGCTCGCCAACATCGGCAACGGCGACGTGCGTCTGAACGTCGTGCCCGTTGACTTCGTCGTCGAGGCGATGGCGGCGCTCGCCGCGGACGAGCGCGCGACCGGCGCGACCGTGCAGATCGCAGACCCCGCGCCGCTCACCACGCAGGAACTCTTCGACGTGATCGCGAAGAACCTCGCCGGTCGCGAGTCGCTCTTCACAGTCCCCGCCGCGGTCGTCCGCACGTCGCTCAACATCCCCGTCTCCGAAAAGTTCAGCGGCCTTCCCCGCGTCGGCGTCCCCTACTTCTTCCTCAAGCAGACCTACGACACGACGCGCATGACGGAACTCCTCGAACCCCACGGCGTCCGCTGCCCGCGCTTTCCCGAATACGTCAACGCGCTTCTGGATTTTGTCGAGCGCCACCCGAAGCTGTAGAGGTCAGAGGTCAGTCAAAGCTTGTCTTATCAAAGGCCGCGAAGGAAGCGAAAGGCGCGGTAAAGGATGAATACTGACCTCCGACCTCCGACCTCTGCTCTTCAATAAAGGTTCTCGTCCGCGCGACCGTCTTTGACGCTGACGAGGTGGTAGCCGGTCTTGGGCCTGTGGCGGAGGTCGAAGGTCTCGCCGGGCGCGAGTTTCCAGACTTTGAAATTCGAGTAGGTGAGCGGTCGCTTTGGCTCGCAGACTTCGGGCGCGTGGTCGCCGAGGATGAAGTAGGCCGGGCCTGCGCCCGTGACGTGCGCGAGTCCGCGCCGGTCAACGACGACCGAAGTCTTCTCGTTGACGGCGACGGCGAGCACGCGGCGCGCGCGCCCGTCCTTGAGTTGGCGCGCGACGAACGTGAGCGTGCGCCCCAGACGCTTGCGCGCGACGACGTGCTGGTCGGTGATGACGCCGTCCATGTAGCGCCAGCGGAAGAAGTCGTATGTGAAGTGAAGCGTCGGGTCGTAAGGGTCGGCGAGCGCCTGCGCGGATGTCGCGCCGTCTGTGCCGCAGCCGTCGTAAACGAACTCGCCCTGAATCGCCTCGCCCGCGCTCGTGCCGCCGACGCCTCCGCCGCGCGCGTACACCGACTCGACCGCGCGCCCGATCTCGTTGCCGCGGAAGTTTTGAACGTAGTTACACTGGTCGCCGCCAGCGAAGAAGACGACCTCCGCATTCCTGATCGTCTCGACGACCGACTTGTCGCTCGCGTCCGCGGGGTCGGTGACGACGAGCGTCTCCACCGAGTCAACGCCGTTCATCTTTTTGATGAAGTCGTTGTAGCCGTCCGCGCCGCTCGAACGCAGCACGACCACGTCAACGGTCGTCGCGCACGAAGCGCAGCCGCGCACGCCGTCAATCATCTGCTGCATCGCCTCGCCCACGTCCGTCCCGCCGCCGCCGAGGTCGAGCACGGGGCCGTGAAGTCGGGGCGATACGTCCGCGGGGTTGCCGGTCAAGTATCGCGTCACCTTCGCCTCCGCCGCGCGCGGCGCGAGAAGCGTCAAGGTTATGAATGCGAACAAACTGATTGCCGATTTGGACGTGAGACTCAAAGCGTGCTCCTTCTTCCGAGTTGTTGTGACAGCGGTAGATTCACTAACGCATCCGCCGTGCTTAACGCAAGCCGCAGAGCGGCGGAGAGAGTGTGATCCTTCGGGCGCGGCCTCGCTGTGGCCGCTTGACAAAATCGAGATTTAGAATTATTCTAATTCCACCTTAAACGGCAGGACAATTTATGGCGAGCAGGAGAGGAGATCAGGGCGGCGCGGGCGGTCGCGCGCTGACGCCGCAGCGGCGGGCCGTCTTGCAGGCGGTCGCGGAGTCGGACGAGCACCCGACCGCGGGCGAGATTTTCGAGGCGGCGCGCAGGAGCCTGCCCTCGATCAGCTTCGCGACCGTTTACAACTCCCTGAAGTATCTGACCGAGGCCGGACTCGTGCGCGAGATGAACTTCGGCAAGGGTTCGAGCCGCTACGACCGCGTCACCACGCGGCACGACCACGCGGTCTGCTCGCGCTGCGGCAGGCTCGTTGACTTCGACCTGCCGGAGACGACCAAACTCGCCCGCGCGGCGGCGCGGCGCTCGCGCTTCAGGCCGGAGTCCGTGCACCTGACGCTCGTCGGCGTCTGCCCCGGCTGCCGCGAGAAGGAGTCGGGCGGCGGGTAGCCTGCGCCCGTCGAGAATTTGCAGCGGTCGCTCGGCGCGACCGGAGAGAGTTTTATTAAAATCAACGGAGGAAATTTTTAGCACCATGGCAGAAGCAAAGGTTGGACACGCGGCACCGGATTTCGAGATGCCGTCAACGAAGAACATCGAGAAGCTGAACGAGAACGTGAGGCTCTCGGACTACAAGGGCAAGTGGGTCGTGCTGCTCTTCTACCCGCTCGACTTCACCTTCGTCTGCCCGACGGAGTTGACCACGTTCAGCGACCGCTACGAGGACTTCGAGGGCATCGGCGCGGACGTGATCGGCGTCTCGACCGACTCGGTTCACTCGCACCGCGCCTGGCTGAAGACCTCGCGCGACAAGGGCGGCGTCGAGGGCCTGAAGTACCCGCTCGCCTCCGACATCACCAAGTCGGTCGCGCGCGACTACGGCGTGCTCATCGAGGACAAGGGCGTCGCGCTGCGCGGCCTCTTCGTGATTGACCCCGAAGGCGTCCTGCGCTACGCGGTCGTCCACGATCTCAACGTCGGTCGCTCGGCGGAGGAGACGCTGCGCGTCATCCAGGCTCTCCAGACCGGCGGACTCTGTCAGGCCGAGTGGCGTCCGGGTCAGGAGACGTTGAAGGTCTGAAACACGGTAATAAGTGATGAGTGATAAGTGATAAGAGAAAGCTCTTATCTCATCACTTATCACTCATCACGAGGTTTTCGTCATGCCAATGAGGATCGGCACGGAGATGCCTTCGCTTGAGGGCGCGACCGAGTGGTTCAACGCGACGGCGGCGCACGCGGCAGCCGAGGCGAAGGGGCACCCGACGCTCGTGCACTTCTGGTCGGTGAGCTGCGGACTGTGCAAGGAGAACCTGCCGCGCGTCGCCGAGTGGCGCGACGAGAAGGCGGGCGCGGGGCTTCGAGTCATCGCCATCCACATGCCGCGCTACGAAGCCGACATGGACGCGGAGTCGGTGCGCGAGGCCGTGGCGACTTACAACATCACCGAGCCTTGCGCCGTTGACAACACGCACGCCTTGCGCGACGCGTTCCAGAACGAGAAAGGGTACGTGCCCGCCTACTACCTCTTCGACGCCGAGGGACACCTGCGCGGCTTTGCGGCGGGCGAGCACGGGCTGAAGGTCATCGGCCCCGCGCTCGAACGCGTGCTCGCGGCCAGCAAGACCGCCGACGAATGAGTCGGCGGCGTTTAAATGCCGCAGTCGAATAAGACTGCGGCGCTCGGGTGGAGAAGACAGTTGATGACCTATCTACTTTGGATCATACAGATACTCCTCGCGCTTTTGTTTCTCTTCACGGGCGGCTTGAAGTTGGTGATTCCCGCCGACAAGCTGACGGCCATGAACGCACAGAATCAGGTACAAATGTCCGTGCTGTTTCTGCGATTCATCGGAGCAATGGAGATTCTCGGCGCGCTCGGCCTGATACTGCCCGGCTTGATGCGCATCAAGCCGGGGCTGACGCCGCTCGCCGCCGCATGCTTGGTCGTCATCATGATCGGCGCGACCGTGGTCACGCTCGCGAACGGCACAATCGGGCCGGCGATATTTCCCTTTGTGGCGGGGCTGCTGGCGGCGCTCGTCGCATACGGGCGCTGGAGGCTTGCGCCGCAGGCCGGGCGTCGTTGAATGATTTATTTGTGAGTTAAACTGAAGAGCAAGCACGAAGCGATTTAAAAAGTGGCGGGGGCGAGAACGTTCGAACGTTCTCGCCCCCGCCACTTTGGCGATCTTAAATGTCGGCGGCGGCCTTTCGGAAAATCTTACCGCACGAGGTCGAAAAGCTGGACGAGCAGCCAGAGGCTTAAAGCGACCGTGCCGAAGAGAAGGACGAGTAGCCCGACGACGAGCGCCGCGAGGAACAGCCAGTCGCTCGCGCGACCGCGCCGCGCATCCTCCGCGCCGACCGCCGCGCGGCGCTTCAGCAACTCGACGTTCATCTGATTCGACTTCCACGCCGCGTCGAAGATGTCGCCGACGACGGGGACGGAGCCGAGCAGGTAGTCAATGCCGATGTTCGTCGCCATGCGTAGCAGCGTGACTTTCGGCACGCGGTAGCGCACGCCCGCCGCGAGGATGTAGAGCGAGACCACGGTGGTCGCGAAGTCGCCGACGCCGGGGATGAGGCCGACGACGGCGTCGAGTCCGAGTCGCCAGCCCGTGCCCGGAATTCGGAACAGGCCGTCCATCACGTAGCTCAGGCGTTCGAGGCTCTGCTCGACCTCCGCGCGCCTGCGCGTCTCGGCGGGAGTCATCCCCGCCCTTCCCGCGGCAAGACTGTTGCTCAAGGCCATCGGCAACTCTCCCCTTATTCGTCGTCAGAAATCGCACGCCGAAGCCGCCGCGCGTGCACTAATTTTAGATGCACGCGCTCGCGCCCCGGCAGTACGGAAAGGTGAGTCACGTCGCCGGATAAATTTTCAGCCGGGCGTCCAGCCGGTTGAGTTCATCACGGAGGCACGGAGGACGCAGAGGTCGCACGTCGCCTTGTAGCTCATGATGCCGATCTTCACGTTCCACGTCGGCACGCAGCAGGGTTCGGGAATTTCTTGAGCCCCTTCAGAGCCTTCTTCAGTTCGGGCGGCGTCGCGTGCGACTTTCTCACTTAAGGGTTTCACGTCCCTTCTCATCTCCGAATCTCGCAAAGCGTCAAGCCGCCGCGCGTTCGAGCGCCGCGCGATCCCAGTTCGCGAGCGTCGCGCCCGCCTCGTATGTGCTTTGCAGAAATTCCGTCAACACGCGGTCGGGGTCGTGCGAACGCCGGACTGCTTCGTAAGGCAGAATGAAGCCCGACGTGCCCGCGTTGTAGAAAGCCTCGGCGGGGCGAATCTTCGCTTCGGGCAGGCCCGCGGGTTCGGGCGCGGTGTAGGAGTAGAAGGCAGGCTCCGAGACGTTGCCGCTGCCGGGCCAGAAGCCGTGGCTGATGACTTCGTGCGAGTACGCCTCGCGCGTGATCGCGTCCGCGCCCTCGCGTTCGGGCGCGCGGCGGCCAGAGAAGCGCGTGACGGCCAAGTCGAAACTGCCCCAGAAGAAATGCACCGGGCTGCACTTGCCGACGAAGCCCGAACGGAATTCTTTGAACACCCTGTCGGACTGAAGCATGATGCGCCACCAGCGATTCGCGTAGTCGGCGTCGTAGGAGGCGTGCGTCTCGTCTTCGTCAAACGGGACGGGGTCGGCGACCTCGTCGGGCCTGGCGTGGATCGAGACTTCGAGTTTGAGTTCGCGGAGCGTCGCCATCAACTCGCGGTAGAAGTCCGCGACCGAGCGCGGGCGAAGCGCGAGGCTGCGCGACTCGTCGTCGCTCGTGTTGATGTCGAGGCGGTGCGCGATGAAGTCGAAGTCAATCTCGAAGCTGCGCGCGCCGTGGGGCATCGCCGTCGTCGTCAGGCCGCGCGGCGTCAGGTAGAGCGGCACGTTCCACCAGTGGTTGACGAGCGGCGTCTGCGTGAGGCGAATCTTGCCGACGATCTGCGTCCACATGTGGAGCGTTGCGTACGTGTCTTTCCACTCTTCGAGCGGAAGGCTCGGCCAGAGTTCGCGCGCGGCGGTCTTCTCGTTCGAGTCGGAATCAGTCATCAAATCCTCCCGTCGTCACGCCGAAGGTTCGACACCGAGAGATGCCGGACGCGACCGCCCGGCGCTTCAGATGCTTTGAAAGGCGCGGCTATCATACGGGAAGGCGGAGGCGTGTGGAAGAGATAAGTCGAGAGGAAGATACTTCCAGAGTCGCATACGCGTGCGCGTCCGTCCGTGCGTCGCACTCGCGCGTGTTGTGCGCGACTGCATGGAAGCGCGGCGTCAGTCGGGCGGCGGCTTTCGGACTCGCCGCGGCCTCAAGGTCTGAGGGCGTAGCCGAGCGCGAGCAGGAGGACGTTAAGCGCGCCGAAGCCGATCTCGCTGAAGCCGACCTGTTTGGCCGTGAGCGGCGTGCAGAGCCGCGAGAGCGCGTAGGCCGCGCGCGCGAGCAGCAGCAACGCGGCGACGACGGCCAGCGCGGGCGCTATGCCCGCCCACGCGAGCGCGAAGGCAAGCGCGACACCCGCGGCGTGCGTGACGAGCGACGAAGAGATCGCGGGCGGCTGGCCGTGGTTCATCCGCAGCCGCGCGCGGACGTAGAGAATCGAGGGGACGACGCGCGCCGCGGCCAAGAGTGCCCAGAGCGCGAGCGCCGGGGCGAGTCGCAACCCGCCCGCGAGCGCGATTGCCGCGGCGACCGAAGCCATCGCCGTCGCGCCCGAAAGCTCCGGCAGAAGCTCGCGGCTGCGGCCCTTCGCGTCATAGACGAGTTGGACGGCGGCGAACGGCGCGGCCAGCGCGAGCGGGAGCAGGAAGACCAAGGGCGCGTTCACAACCGCGAGGACGAAGGAGACGAGCGCGACCGCCGCGTAGGCGAGCGCGAATCGCTCGGCCACGGGCGTGCGCGGGAAGCGGCGACCGCGCCTCCGGTCGCCCGCGACGATCTTCAGAGGGTGGCGCGTGAGAAAGGCCGCGACCGTCGCGACGCCGAGAAAGAGTCCGGGCACTCCGGGCGCGACGCAGAGGCCGAGCGCGACAGGCTCAAGCGCGAGACCCCAACCGCCGTGCTCGACCGGCAGCGCGACGTTCCTCAAGCGCACGCCGACCGCACTAGCGTTCAAATTTTTAACGGGACTGCTTCCGAACGATGTCACCTGACTCATCATCTCCCCCCTTGCGAAACCGAATCGGGCGCGAACGAGGCCGCGTCGAATCACGCCTGAACTGAGACCGCGCGCCGGCTCTCGAAATTTTAATCCTTGACGGCGGACGCAAAAAGTTCCCGCCGTCTTCGCCGTGCGTGTTGCAAGCCGGAGGCCGCCGGCGTCGGGGAGAATAAACGCGTGAAAATCTCGTGGCCGCGTGCCCGCGCTGCGGAATCTCTCGCAGCGGACGCGCGGCGTGGTAAATTTCCCGCGCGGCCTCGAAGGCAGTTCGTCGTTTTTGAGCTTAACGGCGGCGCGGCGCGCGGGAATGCCGATTGCTCTTGAGCATCACCCGCTCCCCTCGTTCTTCGGAGACGCGGCGGCCCGCACGCCGAAGAAGCGTCGGGGGACGAAACCTTCTTTACCCGGTCGCAACAGTCTTTCGTTTATGGGCGAGCACTCGGTGGATCAGCAGTCGGACGACCGTCGCGTCGGGGCCTTCATGAAGGCGCTGCTGGCAGACCTGCGCGCGCTCGAAGTGATGTTGGAGACGGGGCGCTTCGAGAGCGGCGTCCGGCGAATCGGCGCGGAGCAGGAGATGTTTCTCGTTGACCGCGAGATGCGCCCCGCGCCCGTCGCCGCGGACGTTTTGAAGCGCGTCGCCGACCCACGCCTGACGACCGAGATCGCGCGCTTCAACCTCGAAGCCAACCTCACGCCGCTCTCGCTCGAAGGCGACTGCCTGAGGCGCATGGAGTCGGAGATCAACGAGGTCATCCGGCTCGTGCGCGAGGGCGCGCGCGCGTCCGGCGCGGACGTTCTGCTCGCCGGGATTCTGCCGACGCTGCGGCTCTCCGACCTCACGCTCGAAAGCGTCACGCCGAGCGCGCGCTACCTCGCGCTCGACCGCGGCGTGATGAGATTGCGCGGCGGCAAAATCTCCGTGCACATGAAGGGACTCGACGAGATCAGCGTCGAGTCCGACAACATCATGCTGCTCTCCTCGAACACGAGCTTTCAGGTTCACCTGCAAGTCGGCCCCGAAGAGTTCGTGCCGCTCTACAACCTCGCGCAGGCGGTCAGCGCGCCGGTGCTGGCCGCGGCGGTCAACTCGCCGCTGTGGGTCGGCCAGCGGCTGTGGCAGGAGACGCGGCTCGCGCTCTTCCAGCACTCGGCGGACGCGCGCTCGCGCCCGCAGCAGGCGCGGCAGTTCCCCACCCGCGTCGGCTTCGGCGAGGCGTGGGTGCAGAACTCCGTGCTCGAACTCTTCCGCGAAGACATCGCGCGCTTCCGCGTCATCCTGACGACCGAACAGGACGAAGACCCGCTCGAAGTTCTAAAGCAGGGCGGCACGCCGCAACTGCGCGCGCTGCGTCTGCACAACGGCACGGTCTGGTGGTGGAATCGCCCTTGCTACGGAATCTCGGAGGGCCGCGCGCACCTGCGCATCGAGAACCGCGTGCTGCCCGCGGGGCCGACGCCGCTCGACGAGATGGCGAACGCGGCTTTCTTCATCGGCCTGATGTCGTCGCTGCGCGAGGAGTACGGCGACATCGAGCGCCGGATGTCGTTCGACGACGCGAAGGCCAACTTCTTCGCCGCCGCGCGCAACGGACTCAACGCGCGCTTCACGTGGGTTGACGGCGAGAGCGTCGGCGCGCCGCGCCTCATCCTCGAACGGCTGCTGCCGCTCGCGCGCGCCGGACTAAAACGCGCAAGCGTTGACTCGTCGGACGCCGAGCGCTACCTCGGCGTCATCGAAGAGCGCGTGCGCTCGGGCCGCACGGGCGCGCAGTGGACGCTTCAGTCTCTGGCGGCGATGGACGGGCGCGGCACGGGCGAGATGCGCTGCCACGCGCTGGCGCGCGCGATGCACGAGCGGCAGCAGTCGGGCGAGCCTGTCCACCGCTGGCGCATCGAGTCCGACGAGACCGAGGAGGATTGGTCGCAGAGCTACCGCACCGTCGGGCAGTTCATGTCGCGCGACCTCTTCACCGTCCGCCCCGAAGACCTCGTTGACTTCGCCGCGAGCGTGATGACGTGGCGGCACATCCGGCACGTCCCCGTCGAGGACGACGAGGGACGGCTCGTCGGTTTAGTCTCGCACCGAGACCTCCTGCGGCTGCTCGGCTACGGCCTGCACGACAAGCGCGACCCCGTCTCGGTGCGCGAGATCATGAAAGCGAACCCGCTGACCGTCGCGCCCGACACGCCGACGCTCGAAGCCATCGAGATCATGCGCCGCGAAAGGGTCGGCTGCCTCCCCGTCGTCGAGCGCGGCACGCTCGTCGGCATCGTCACCGCGCAGGACTTCCTCGCCGCCTCGGCCCGCCTCTTCGAGATGCACATGAAAGAGCAGGAAGAATCCGAGACTCAGGCCGCGTCTTCGTCCACGAAGTAATCTCTCCCGACGCTCGATTTCGTCAACGCTCCGATGTGATTTATAATCACGCCACCAAGTCGGGGCCGTTCTTACCCTCTGGGAGGCCGTCTTCTGAAACCGAATAAAGACAAGATTCTTGTCGTTGACGACGAGGCGAGCATCCGCTGGTCGCTGGCCGAGGCGCTGCGCAGTTGGGGCTACGAGTCGGTCGAGGCCGGCACGGTCGCCGCCGGCATCTCGACCTTCGAGGCGGAAGAGCCGACCGCCGTGCTCCTCGACATTGACCTGCCGGACGGCTCCGGCCTCGACGCGCTGCGCGAGATCAAGGCGCGGCGGCCCGACGCCGTCGTCGTGATGATCACGGCGAACGTCGTCATCCAGAACACCATCGCGGCGCTCCGCGGCGGCGCGTATGACTTCATCGGCAAGCCTCTGAACCTCGAAGAGCTGCGCGTCACCATCCGCAACGGCATCGAGGCGGGCGAACTCCGCCGCGAGGTCACGCAGGTGCGCCGCGAGCGAGCGCGGCAGTTCAGCTTCGAGCAGATCATCGGGCGCTCGCCCGCCGTCGAGCGCATGCTCGCGCTCGCGCGCAAGGTCGCCGAGTCGGAAGCTTCGTCGGTCTTGCTGCAAGGCGAGTCGGGGACGGGCAAAGACCTCGTGGCGAAGGCCATCCACTACGCGTCTCGCCGCTCGGACTCGCCCTTCGTCGCCATCAACTGCGCGGCGATTCCTTCGACGCTCATCGAATCAGAACTCTTCGGCTACGAGAAGGGGGCGTTCACGGACGCCAAGGCCCGCAAGGAGGGATTGTTCGAGCAGGCCGAGGGCGGGACGCTGTTCCTCGACGAGATCGGCGAATTAGAACTCGGCTTGCAGGCGAAGCTGCTCAGAGTTCTCGAAGAAGGGGCGTTCCGCAGGGTCGGGGGCTTGAAAGACATCCCGCTCGACGTGCGGGTCGTCGCCGCGTCGAACAGAGATTTGAAGTCCGAGAGCGAGTCGGGGAAGTTCCGCCTCGACCTCTACTACCGGCTCTCAGTCATCCAGATTGACATCCCGCCGCTGCGCGAGCGAGGCGACGACATACTCCTGCTGGCTGAGCACTACATCTCGACTCTCGGCGAGCGACTGAAGCTGCGGAAGAAGATTCGCGGCCTCTCGCCCGAAGTCGCCGGGGCGTTCCGGCGCTACGCGTGGCCGGGGAACGTGCGCGAACTCCGAAACGTCATCGAGCGCGCGCTGATACTCGAAGACAGCGACATGATCACGACCGAGTACCTGCCGCGCGACCTCGTCTCGCAGGGCCTGCAGGCGTCGGGCGCGGCGGGAGTCGAAGATTCCGCGGGCGGCGCATTCCGTCTCCCGGCGCAGGGGCTTTCGCTCGACGAGATGGAGATGTCTCTGGTGCGTCAGGCGATGGACAGGAGCGGCGGCAACCAGACGCGCGCGGCAGAACTCCTCGGCATCTCGCGCGACCAGCTCCGCTACCGCCTCAAGAAGATGGACACGACCGAAGACGCGGCCACGACCGAAGCGGCTTCCTGAAGTTTTCCTTTGCGACCTTTGTGAAATCCTTTGTGACCTCTGCGGTTAAAGTGAGACCGACTTAACCACAGAGGCCACGAAGGTATGCACAGAGTTCGCAAAGGTGGTTTACAATCGTCGCCGATGAGCAAGAGCACACTGAACAACCACGCGGGGCAGGCCGAGACGGAAGAGGCGCTGCGCCGCTCCCTCAAGGAACTCGCCGACCTCAAGTTCGCGCTCGACGAGTCGGCCATCGTCGCCATCACCGACCAGCGCGGCACGATCAACTACGTCAACGACAAGTTCTGCCAGATTTCCAAATACTCGCGCGAAGAACTGCTCGGACAAGACCACCGCATCATCAACAGCGGCTACCACCCAAAGGAGTTCATCCGAAACCTCTGGACGACGATTGCGTCGGGGCGCGTCTGGCGCGGCGAGATTCGCAACCGCGCGAAGGACGGCTCGATCTACTGGGTTGACACGACCATCGTCCCCTTCCTCAACTCCGAGGGCAAGCCCTACCAGTACGTCGCCATCCGCTACGACATCACCGAACGCAAGCGCTACGAGGAGCGCATCCGCGAGCAGGCGGCGCTGCTCGACGAGGCGCAGGACGCCATCGTCGTGCGCGGACTCGACGACCGGATTACCTTCTGGAACAAGGGCGCCGAGCGCATCTACGGCTGGACTTCCGAAGAGGTAGTAGGCCGCACCGCGCGCGAACTCCGGCTGCTGAGCGAGTTGAACGAGACGCAGTTCGCGAAAGGTCTTCAATCCATCCGCGAGCGGGGCGAGTGGGGCGGCGAGATGCGCCAGTTCACCAAGTCGGGCAACGAGATCACGGTCGAGAGCCGCTGGACGGTCGTCCGCGGCGAGGGCGGCCAGCCGGAGGCCACGCTCGTCATCAACACCGACATCACCGAGCGCAAGAAGATGGAGGCGCAGTTCCTCCGCGCGCAGCGCATGGAGTCCATCGGCACGCTCGCCGGCGGCATCGCGCACGACCTCAACAACGTCCTCTCGCCGATCCTGATGGCCGTGCAGATGCTCCAGCTCAAGGTCGCCGACGACGGCGCGCACGAGTGGCTCAACATACTTCAGTCGAACGCCGAGCGCGGGGCCGACATGATCAGGCAGGTGCTCTCGTTCGCGCGCGGCGTCGAGGGCGAGCGCGTCGCCTTGCAGCCGAAGCACCTCGTCAAGGACGTGATCAAGATTCTCAAGGACACGCTGCCGAAGTCGGTCTCGATCAACTACGAAGTCCCGAACGACCTCTGGATGATCTCGGCGGACGCGACGCAGGTTCACCAGGTCTTGATGAACCTCTGCGTCAACGCGCGCGACGCGATGTCGCACGGCGGCGAACTCACCCTGAAGGCCGAGAACGTCACGCTCGACGACGCCTACGCCCGGATGCACATCGAGGCCAAGCCCGGTCGCTACGTGATGCTGACGGTCGCCGACACCGGCGCAGGGATTCCGCCCGAAGTCGTGAGCCGCATCTTCGAGCCGTTCTTCACGACCAAGGAGATCGGCAAGGGCACGGGCCTCGGACTCTCGACCGCGCTCACCATCGTCCGCAGCCACGGCGGCTTCATCAACGTTTACAGCGAGCCGAAGAAGGGCACGCAGTTCACGGTCTATCTGCCGGCCATCGAGACCGCGCGCGCCGAGCGCGCCGAGAAGATGCGCGTCGAACTCCCTTCGGGCAACGGCGAACTCGTCCTCGTCGTTGACGACGAGGACGCGATCCGGCAGATCACCAAGGGCACGCTCGAAACCTTCGGCTACCGCGTGCTCACGGCGTCCGACGGCACTGAGGCGGTCGCGCTCTACGCGCAGAACAGCGGCGAGGTCGAGGCGGTCATCACCGACATGATGATGCCCTTCATGGACGGCCCCGCGACAATCCGCGCGCTGCAAAAGATGAACCCGCGCGTGAAGATCATCGCCGCGAGCGGGCTGGCTGCCGCCGACAAGGAGTCCGAGGCGCTGGCGCTCGGCGTCCGAATGTTTCTGCCCAAACCCTACACCGCCGAGAAGCTTCTGAAGGCGCTCGCCGAAATCGTCCGCACGCCCTGAGACTTCCGCCTGGGGAATAGTCCGCAGCAAGCGAAAAAGCACGCAGCCTCACGCCGCGAACTTCTTAAAGACAGCCGAAAATCGCCCGGCCCGCCGCTGGCACGTGCCGTGCAGTCTCTTGGTGCGGACGTGGCCGCGCGAGGTCTGTGCTTTCGTCCGCGAGCTGACTGCCGGGTGGCTGGCGCGACTTCGGCGTGCGCCCTGCGCGGCCCCGTCCGTGAAAGGAGAGATTGCGATGAAGATTATTCTTGCGACCGACGGCTCGCCGTGCAGCGAGCGCGCAGTCGAAGAGACGGCGCGGCGACCGTGGCCCGCCGACACTCAGGTGCGAGTCATCTCGGTCGTCGAGCCGCCCGCGCCGCTCGTCGCCGAGCCTTACATGGGCGTCTCGAACTACTTTGAAGAGGTCGAGGCGCTGAAGAAGAAGCAGGCCGAAGAGTCGGTCGAGCGCGCGGCGAAGAAGCTGCGCGCGGGCGGCCTTCTGGTCACGACCGAGGTGCTGGGCGGCTCGCCGAAGCGGCGCATCGTCGAGGAGGCCGAAGACTGGAGCGCCGACCTCGTCGTCGTCGGCTCGCACGGCTACCACACTTGGGAGCGGATGCTGCTCGGCTCGGTCTCGCAGTCGGTCGCGGCGCACGCCTCTTGCTCGGTCGAGATCGTCCGCTGCGGCAGGCCCGTCGAGCACGACGACCGGCGCGCGCCGGGCGAAAGGAAATGAGGGACGGCGGGCGGCGAGTTTGAAAGCCGGCGGCCAGCAACCAACCGCTCGAAAGCTTTTCGCCCGTCCACACATCAACGAAGGCAATCTCGATGGCAAACGTCCTCATCACGGGCGGCGGCTTCGCGGGCGTCGTGGCAGCCGAACGGCTGGCGAAGACGCTCGGCGCGGAGCACCAGGTCACGCTGGTCTCGCGCACCAACCGCTTCGTCTTCTACCCCGCCCTCGTCCGCCTCGCCTTCGGCAAGTGCGAGCCTGCGGACATCTCATACGACCTGCGCGAGACGATGCTCGACCGCCGCGTGCGCTTCGTCGAGGCGACGGTCGCGCGCGTCGAGCCGCGCGAGCGCAAGGTGACGGTGACGGGCAATGAGTTCGCCGGCGACCTCAAATACGACTACCTCATCTACGCGCTCGGACGGCGGCTGGCGACCGAGCAGGTCAAAGGTTTCTTCGAGCACGCGCACCACCTCCTGTCAGTCGAGTCGGCGCTCAAGTTCAGCGACGCCGTGATGAACTTTAAAACGGGCCGGGCCGTCGTCGGCTCGTGCCCCGGCTCGCGTCTGGAAGTCCCGGTTTACGAGACGGCGTTCGCGCTCGCGCGGCTGTTCGAGGAGTGCGACAGGCGCGCGCTCGTCACCGTCGTCAGCCCCGACTACCCCGGCGAGCGACCGGGCGGCGCAGACCTCGCCCGCGCCGTCCGCCCCGCGCTCAACGCGCACGGCATCGAGACCGTCTCGAACTTCCCCGTCGCGGAAGTGACCGCGAAGGCGATCCGCGCGCGCGACGGGCGCGAGCTTGAGTACGACCTGCTGATGCTCGTGCCGCCCTTCGAGGGCGCGAGCGCGCTGGCGGGCACGGGCCTGACCGACGACGAAGGCTTCGTCCGCGTTGACCACACGATGCGCGTCCACGGCGCCGAGAGGATGTACGCGGCGGGCGACGCCGTCTATTTCTCCGGGCCGAAGATGGGGCACATGGCCGTGCGGCAGGCCGAGGTCGCGGCGGCGAACCTCGCCGCGGAGATCGAGGGCCGCGCGCCCGTCGCCGAGTACGAGCACGAGATGACGCTCGTCGTTGACGAGGGCGGCAACGACTCGATCTACCTGCACAAGAATCTGTGGGATGGCGGCGGCAAGCGTGTCCGCCACGGGCTGTTCTGGGCGTGGGCCAAGCGGGTTCACGAAAAATACTGGCAGGCGAAACATTCTTGAAGGCAAAAGTAAAAAGGCAAAAGGCAAAAGAGAAGACATAAGGAAGGCCCAATTAAAAGTTCTGCGCGCGCAGCGCGTCCTCACTTTTGCCTTTTTACTTTTGCCTTTTAACTTCCCGGAGGGTTCGGATGTTGGAAGTGACCGAGATGGCGCGGGGCGAGATGCTGGCGCTGCTGCTGCGTGTCGGCTACGGGCACCTGGGGTGCGCGCGCGACGGCCACCCTTACGTCGTGCCGATGAACTACGCCTTCGACTCGCAAGACCTCTACTTCTTCACGACCGACGGGACGAAGACCGAGTTCATCGCGGCCAACCGCGAGGTCTGCTTTCAGGTCGAAGAGATCACGGACGCACTCAGTTGGCGCAGCGTCGTGCTGACGGGCCGCGCCGAGCGTCTGACGAAGGCGGAGGACACGGAGCGCGCGATGCGTCTCATCACCGAGCGCAACCCGACGCTCACGCCCGCGCTCAACCGCACGAAGGTCGGCCCGTGGCTTCGCCTCTCGAACGTCGCCGTCTATCGAGTCCGCCCCGACGCGATCTACGGTCGCAAGACCAAGTGAGACCGGGCGAAGCCTTTGGCCGCCACCGCGCCGCTTCGCCCCGGAGGTGATTGAGATGATTACCGCCCTGAGCGAGAAAGAATGCCACTCGCTGCTCCGCGGCGGGCGTCTGGCGCGGCTCGGCTGCGTCGCCGGAGGCTTCCCCTACGTCGTCCCCGTCAACTACGTCTTCGACGGCGAGTCGTTCCTCGTCCACTCGATGCCCGGTCGCAAGGTCGAGGCGATGCGCGCCGACCCGCGCGTCTGCCTTCAGGTTGACGAGATCGAGAGCCACCTGCGCTGGAAGAGCGTTCTGGCCTGCGGCACTTACGCGGAAGTCAGCGACGCCGCCGAGCGCGCCCGCGCACTCGCCTGCATCCTCTCGGCCTTCCCGCACCTGACGCCCGTCGAGTCGGTCATCGCCGACGACGCCGGTGCGCCCTCGCCCGTCGTCTTCCGCGTCCGCGCCGAACGCGTCACGGGCGTCAAAGAAGGTTAGGCCGAAGGGCGGTCGCGTGCGCGAAGTGACAACAGTTCTTGCGGCGGGCGTTCGACCGGAAACGACTCCCGTCACGACTCGTCGCTCGCTCTCGCGCGAGACGTACATCGCGGCCTTCGCGCTCGCCTGCGTCCTGCTTCACCTCGCGCTCCGATACGTCTTTCAGTCCGCGCCCTTCGCGAGCGACCTGCCGCTCGTCGCGACGCTGGTCGTCGGCGGGCTTCCCCTGCTCGTCGGACTCACGCGCAAACTCGCGGCGCGCGAGTTCGGCTCGGACTTGCTCGCGGGCGTCTCCATCGTCACCTCAGTGCTTCTCGGCGAGTACCTCGTCGGCGCGATCATCGTCCTCATGCTTTCGGGCGGCGAGGCGCTCGAACAGTATGCGACCCGCCGCGCCTCTTCCGTCCTCGAAGCGCTCGCGCGGCGTATGCCGAGCGTCGCGCACCGCAAGCTCGCGGCGGGCGTCGAAGACATCTCGCTCGACCGAATCACAATCGGCCAGACGCTGGTCGTGCTGCCGCACGAGCTGTGCCCCGTTGACGGCGTCGTCGTCGAGGGGCGCGGGCTGATGGACGAGTCGTACCTGACGGGCGAGCCTTACGAAATCTCGAAGGCTCCGGGGTCGCATGTTCTATCGGGCGCGGTCAACGGCGAGAGCGCGCTGACCGTCAGCGCGACGAAGCTCCCCGTTGACTCACGCTACGCGCGCATCATGCGCGTCATGCGCGACGCAGAGCAGAAGCGACCGCGCCTGCGACGCTTGGGCGACCGGCTCGGCGCTTGGTACACGCCGACGGCGCTCGCAGCCGGAGCGCTCGGCTGGGCCTTGAGCGGAGACCCCGACCGCTTCCTCTCCGTCGTCGTCATCGCGACGCCGTGCCCGCTCCTCATCGCGATCCCCGTCGCCGTCATCGGCGCGATCTCGCTCGCCGCGCGGCGCGGCATCATCATCAAGAATCCGGCGGTGCTCGAACAGGTTGACAACTGCCGCACGCTCGTCTTCGACAAGACGGGGACGCTCACCTACGGCAGACCTTCGCTCACCGAAGTCATCTGCGCCGGAGGCTTCGACCGCGAGCAGGTCTTGCGCGCGGCGGCGAGCCTGGAACAATACTCGAAGCACCCGCTCGCGGGCGCTACTTTGCGCGCGGCGCGCGGCGACGGCCTGAGCCTCGACGCCGTGAGCGAAGTTAGCGAGAGGCCGGGCGAGGGCTTGAGCGGGATCGTCGGAGGCAAACGCGTTCAGATCACCGGGCGCGGCGTTCTCGCGGACGGCAACGCTCTCGCCGACGCCGGACTCGCGCCGCCCGCGTCGCTCCCGCCCGCGACCTCCGGCCTCGAATGCCTCGTCTTCGTCGGCGGCGTTTACGCGGCGGCGCTCCGCTTCCACGACGAGCCGCGGCGCGAGAGCGAGTCGTTCGTCGGCCATCTCAGCCCTCGCCACGGCGTCGGCAAAGTGATACTACTTTCGGGCGACCGCGAGTCGGAAGTCCGATACCTCGCGGGCCGCGTCGGCATCACGGAGGCGCACGCGGGCAAGAGTCCCGAAGAGAAGGTGGAGATCGTCGCGCGCGAACGGACGCGCGGCGGCACAATCTTCGTCGGCGACGGCATCAACGACGCGCCCGCGATGCAGGCCGCGACCGTCGGCGTCGCCTTCGGCCAGAACAGCGACATCACGTCCGAGGCCGCCGACGCCGTCGTCCTCGACGCGTCGCTCAGGAAAGTTGACGAGCTGATTCACATCGGTCGAAGGATGCGCCGCATCGCGCTCGAAAGCGCGGTCGGCGGGATGGCGCTGAGCATGGTCGGGATGATGGCGGCGGCGACGGGACACCTGCCGCCGGTCGCGGGCGCAATCGCGCAGGAGTTGATTGACGTGGCCGCCGTCCTGAACGCCGCGCGCGTCGCGTTCGCGCGCGAAGACATGACGGACTTTTAAACTGTGCGACGTGGAGTGCACGGCGATCAGGTCTATCATCCTCACCCGGTTCGTCCGACATCGGAGGTTCTGATGCGAGACAAGTTGATTGCCGAATACCACTCGATGCTCGACGCGGACGAGCGGCTGACGCCGGAGTTCTTCGCGCGCCTCAAGCGAGAGATGAGGTCGCGCCGGCTGCTTTACGGCGGGCGCGAGATCGGCGTCGCGCTCCGCCCGCACTTCTTCACGCAGGCGCAGTACGAAAGGCTCCGCCGCGCGTCGGAGTTGCTCGCCACCGCGTTCGAGAAGTTGACGGCGGCACTCGTCGCCGACCCTTCGTTGATGGACGAGGTCGGACTCACCGAACGGGAGCGGCGTCTCGCGCTCGTCCGGCCCGGCTTCGAGTCTTCGTCCGTGACGACGCGGCTCGACGCGTTCGTCTCCGGCGACGAGGTGAAGTTCGTCGAGTACAACGCCGAGAACCCTTCGAGCCTGACGGATCAACTCGGACTCAACCGAGTTCTCTCGGAGGTTCCGGCGATGCGCGCCGCGGCTGCGCGCCACCGCCTGCGCGAGTTCGACCCGGCCAGTGCTTTGCTGCGCGCGACGCTCGAAACCTATCGAGAGTGGGGCGGGCGTGGCGTACCGAATGTCGCGATTGTTGACTGGTCGGACTTGCCGACCGAGAGCGAGTTCGTTCTGCTGCGCGACTTCTTCGCGGCGAGCGGCGTGCCCTCGATCATCTGCGCGCCGGACGAACTCGAATACGCGGGCGGACGCTTGCGCTGCGGCGACTTCCGCGTTGACCTCGTTTACAAGCGCGTCATCATCCACGAGCTGCTCGCGCGCGCGGACGACACGCACCCGCTGCTGCGCGCTTTCGTGAACGGCGACGTGTGCCTCGTCAACCCGTTCCGCTGCAAGGTGCAGCACAAGAAGGCCGCGTTCGAGCTTCTGACCGACGAAGAGCGCGCCGGCTGGTTCAACGCCGAAGAGCGGCGCGTGATGCGCGAGTGCGTGCCGTGGACGCGGCGCGTGCGCGAGCGCCGGACGAAGTACCGCGGGCGCGCGGTTGACCTCGTCGAGTTCGTGAGAAAGAACCGCGCGCTCTTCGTGCTGAAGCCGAATGACGACTACGGCGGCCACGGCATTCTGCTCGGCGACCGCGCGTCCGAGGGCGAGTGGGAGGGGATGCTGGCGAAGGCGCTCGCGGGCGATTACGTCGTGCAGGAGTTGGTCGAGCTACGCACGGAAGAGTTCCCCGTCTTCGACGACGAGCGCTGGGAGTTGCAGCCGATGTACGTTGACACCAACCCCTTCCTCTTCCGCGGTCGCGTCGAGGGCGCGATGGTTCGCCTCTCCGACTCGCCGGTCGTCAACGTCACTTCGGGCGGCGGCGAGACGGGCTTCTTCGTGATTGAATGAGGGGTCAGAGGTCGGAGGTCAGAGGTCAGTAAAAGCGTCTCTTGATGGCATCCCACGTTGGAGGCGAACGCCGCGATAAGAGACAACTACTGACCTCCGACCTCTAACCTCTGACCTCTTCTTTCCTACTTCGCCCAGACCTTGCCCGAATGGCAGTCGGCGCATTTGAACTTGGAGATGTCGCCGAGGTTGACGGGGTGCTGGAAGGGCTTGTTCTCGCGGTGGCAGGCCGAGCAGTCGAGCTGCGTCAGCCCGCCGAGTTCGACCGGGTGCTGGAAGGTGCCGTCCTTGACGGGGACGGGCACGCCGCCGTTGGTCTGGTCGAGGGTCGTGTGACAGATGTTGCAGTCGTTTCTGATGACGCGCCCGTCGCTGCTCTTGTGCTGGCCGTCGTGGCAGCGGAAGCAGCCCTGCGAGTAGAAGTGGCCGATGTTGTTCGGGTGCGTGCGCCAGTCCGTCTTCATTTCGGGGAACGAGTAGGTCTGGAAGATGCGCTGCACTTCGCCGATGGCCGCACGGATCGAGTCGGCCTTCTGCGCGTACACTGCCGGGTAGTTCTCCCGGTAGAACGAGTCGAGGTCGCGCGCGATTGTCGCGACGGCCTCGTCGGTCGTCGAGTAGTCGGCGGTCAGGACGGCGACCGCCTGACGCTTGACGTAGGGGAGCGACGCGTCGAGTCGTCCCGCGGCGAGCGACTGGTTGACCGACTGGTCGGGCGGGAGGTACGCGTGCGACGGGCGGTTGTGGCAGTCAACACAGTCCATGCGGCGCTTCGGAAGCGACGCCAACTGCTCCGGCGAGAGCGGGTCGCCTTCCATCCTGTACTCCGTCACCGTCCCGTCCTTCTTCGACACCGAACGAACCCAGGGGATGACCTGACGCTGGTCGTCCTCGGCGGCGTAGGTGATCTCGTTGCCGATGTTCATGTGCCAGTGGATGCCCGCGGCGACGCCGGTCGAAGGGTCGCCGCCGCCGACGTTGATCAGCATCCGCGTCTGCCGCGGCGTGTTCTGCTCGTCGTAGGAGTAGCGGTTGAAGACCTTGAGCTGCGCGCCGAAGAACTTCGCCGGCCAGTGGCACTGCTCGCAGGTCTCCTGCGCGGGCCGCAGGTTGTGGACGGGCGACTTGATCGGTCGCGGGTACTTGTCGAAGGAGACCGAGTAGAGCTGGTACGCGCCCGACAGCTTCGAGCGCACGTACCAGCCCGCGCCGGGGCCGACGTGGCACTCGACGCACTTGACGCGCGCGTGCGGGCCGGCCATGTAGGCCGTGAACTCAGGCTTCATCACCGTGTGGCAGGTCTGGCCGCAGAAGGCGACCGACTCGGTGTGCTCGAACGCCTGGTAGCTGCCGAACGCGCTCATGAAGAGGAAGATGAACGAGAGCAGCATGAAGGTGATGAACGAGCGTCGGCGGCGCGGGTCGTTGAGGTCGAGGACGGGGTAGCGCCCGATCTCTTCGGGCGTCTGCCTGCGCCGCCGCCGCCGCTCCCAGACCGCTCCGGCGAGGGCGACGACGAGGCCGAAGCCCATCACCGAAGGGAAGAGGATGTAGGTGAAGATGCCGATGTAAGGGTTGCGGCTCGCGTCGTCCGCTCCGGCCAAGTCCAGAAGGAGCATGAGCGCGATGCTGACGAGGCCGGCGGCGGCGACGGCGAAGCCGGCGAAGCTGATGTAGTTGCGTAAAAGCGATGGCGCTTTCGTCATGGCCGCCGCCTCGTCCTGACTCATTCGGGAAACCCCTCCGTTCGTGAATGCGAGCGCACGCTCGGTAATTCGTGTGCGCGATCAGTCGCCCGCGCCGCCCGCGAGCGGCTCGGCCCCGCCGACGCTCCCGCCGTGCGACGCCGTCCCCTCATTCTCTTTCGCCGCGCGCGCGGCCTCTTCGTCGCGCCTCATGCGCTCGTAGTCAAGCTCGTGCTCTTCCTTGTAAAGCTCCTCCGACATCCTGCCGTCGTAGAAGGCGAGGTTGACGGGATAGACCTCCGGGTCGAAGATGACGTTGTAGAAGTGCCAGATGATGATGGCGAGCGTCGCCAGCACGGCCTCGTAGAAGTGCACGGCGATGGCGATGTCAATCCACCATCGCGGGAGCCAGCCGAACACGCCGACCTTGAACCAGATCATCATGCCCGTCAAGCCCATGACGAACGTGCCCCAGACGACCGCCCAGTACTCGACCTTCTCGCCGTAGTTGAAGCGCTCGAACTTCGGCCTCGGAACTTTGCCGAGACCGAGGTAGTGGCCGAAGAACTGCCACACGTCGCGCACGTCCTTCCACCCCGGCAACATCGCCAGGACCCACGCGCGCCCCTCCTTCGTGAAGGCGAGGTAGGCGAGGTGATAGACGCCGACGACGATCATCACGACCGCCGCGACGCGGTGAATCATCCGGCGCACGGCCTCGGTGCCGAAGCCGATATACTCGACGGGCAAGCCCGGATAGACGAGCGCGAAGCCGGAGACGACCAGCACGACGAAGCTCGTCAACAGGAGCCAGTGCTGCACGCGCTGATTCGGGCTGAGGCGCACGACCGTCCGCCGCTGCCGTCGAAGTTTTGCGGCGGACTTGCGCCACCACGAGAGCGCGTTGTGGAAGAGCATCCCGCCGACCGTGAAGATGATGATGAAGTAGTAGATGAGTCGAACCCACGAGACGCCGACGCTTCCGGGGTCTTGCGAGACGGGCGTCGCCAGGTGCACGCGACCGACGGCGAACTTCTCGCCCGCGCCGGGGTGACACTGCCCGCACGTCTGCTGAAGGTTCGCCTGGTTGATCATCGAGCGCGGGTCGGACGAAGGAAGAATGTTGTGCGTGCCGTGGCAGCTCGCGCAGTCGGCGGCGACCTGCGAGCCGAGCCGCTTGGCGAGTCCGTGGTAGCTGTTCTGGTAGCTCGTCACGCGCCCGCCCGGCACGTCGAACTCCTGCGTCAGGCGCACGCCCTCGTGGCACTGCGCGCAGGTGTTCGAGCGCAAGCTGGTCTCGGAGACGGCGAGCGACTTGATGCCGTGGATGCCGTGGCAGTCGGTGCAGACGGGCGTCTGCGAGACGCCGCGCGCGGCGGCCTGCCCGTGGACGCTCTGCATGAAGGTGTCGGTCACGTCGCCGTGGCACTTGCCGCAGGTGGCGGGCACGTTGAACTTGAAGATGGGCGAGCGCGAGTCGGACGCGGGCAGGATGTCGTGCGCGCGGTGGCAGTCGGTGCAGACGGCGGCGTTGGTGTTGCCGCGCGCGACCGCCTGCGAGTGCACGCTCTCGCGGTACGAGACGAAAGGCTTGTCGCTGATGCCCGTCCCCTGCATCGTCGAAGGGTCGCCGTGACACTTGCCGCAGGTCTCGGCGAGGTTGGCGCGGTGGACGGTTGACTTCGGGTCGGACGCGGGCAGCATGGTCGTCATGTCGCCGCCGCGCGTGTGGCAGTCGAGGCAGGTCGCGGCCTTGTGTCCGGCCTGCGCCGCCTTGGCGTGAAAGCCGCCGTCGTATGCGGCGTGTTCGTCGGTATGAAAGAGCGCGCCGCCGAGATAAGGGAGTGTCTTGCCCGCGCCGTGGCAGCCCTGACATTGGAGCGTGCGTTTGGCTTCGGTCGCCGCGCCGGTCTGCGCGGCGACCGAGCCTGTCGGGTTCGGCGTGACCGGGCCTGCGGCTTGCCGGCGCGCGGGCGCGCGCGGTTGTTGCGTGGGGGTGATGTTCTGCGTGTCTTGCTGCGCGCTTGCTCTCGTAAGACTGATGACGACGAGGGCCGAGATGAAAACCAGGACGAAGAGAGTTATGACCCGGCGCTTCATTTTGTCCACCCCCTTTCAAGGGGATAAAAAATGACCTCCCGTGCCGGTGGTCGCGGAGGCAGTTCCGTCAGGCATAGGAGGTCTTTCGGGGGAGTAGGTTTTGGCGACCGCCCGCGGGGGAGCAGCGCGGGCGGTCGTCAACGACGCCCAAGCCGATTACTTCTTGAGCGACTTCATGTAGGCGACCATCGCCTTCGCCTGATCCTCGGTCATGCCCTTCGCCGCGTAGCCCGGCATCTTGATGGGCGTGGCGTCCTTGCCGTTCAGAACCGTCTGGACGAGCACGTCGTCGGCCAGCGCGGGGTCGAACTTCTTCGAGCCGTCCGCGCCGTGGCAGAGCGCGCACTTCGCCTTGAAGGTCGCGGCGGCGTCGAAGTCGTCGGCGGCGCGCGTCGAACGCGCGGACGTGCCGAGCAGCACGAGGGCGAACAGCGGGAGAGCGAACAGTGTGACCGCGAGCTTCACGTTCTTGATCGTAAGTTTCATGATGGCTTGCCTGCCTTTCTTTCGTTTGACCTTGCGGGAATCCCTCGAACTGTCCGGCCCCGCCGCCCGTCCAAGGTGCAACGTCCGTGCCGGAACGCCGGAGACGAAAACAGCCCGTTTTCAAGGAAACTTCCGCCGTTTTCGGCAGGCGGGCGCGTCGCTCTTGCGAGCTTTCGCCCAAGCCGCTGGGAAACTTTCCGCAGGCCGCGCCCTCAAGCGCTCCGTTTGTGACAGCCGGCGCACTTGAGCGAGGCCGGGGCCTTCGCGTCGGGCCGGCTCTTCAGAACCTCGTCGTGGCAGCGCGCGCACTCGCGGTGAAAAGCCTGCTGGTTCGTCAGCGTGATGATGGCCGTGCTCGACTCGTGCTTGATCTGCGGAATCTCGTCGAGCGTCTTCGGCTTCTCGCCCGCGCGCGCGTGGCAGTCGCGGCACGCGACGGGGCCGACCGCTTCGGGGGTCTTCTCGACCAGCTCAGCCGTCAGCGTCGTCGTGCGGTCGGCGGGGTACGCCGTCTTGAGCGGAGCGCGCTTCTGCACCTCGGACGCGGGCTGCGCCGTGTGGTGACACTCGACGCACTCGATGGGGCCTGTGCCCGCGATGTTGCGATTCTTCGTCGTGTGGGCCGTGTGGTCGAACGTGACCGCGCCGAGCTTCGAGTCGGTCGCGAGTTGAATCTTGTCCGGGGCCTTGGGCGCAGCCGCCTGCGGCGACGCGCTCAAAGACCGCGCGACGAGCGTGTCTCCCGTCGCGCGCGCGCCCGTGATGAGACCGATGGATGTTAGTGCCGCGACAATCAGCGCCGCGAATTTAAGAGTCATCAGCGTGAACCTCCTTCACTGGGTTAGAAGTGCCACGCATTCCCCCTGTGACATCGAGTGCAGTCGTTGAAGTCTTCGCCGCCGAAGGCGCGCTTGCCGTCGTGGCAGGAGGCGCAACT
>Ga0070740_10001631_pt1 | contig 29742 bp, 21 predicted proteins | sample Coa_R2_FD_67286 | JGI IMG/M metagenome (GOLD analysis project Ga0070740, IMG submission 67286) | Surface soil microbial communities from Centralia Pennsylvania, which are recovering from an underground coalmine fire - Coalmine... | ecosystem: Environmental > Terrestrial > Soil > Unclassified ...
GCGCGCCGAGCGCTGCGGCGGCGGCATGTCGTGGTCGGCGTAGCGGGAGGGCGGGAGATTGCGGTCCGCATAGCGCGGCGGCGGCAGGTCGCGCGCCGAGCGCTGCGGCGGCGGCATGCCACGATCGCCATAGCGAGAGGGCGGGAGATTGCGGTCGGCGTAGCGCGGCGGCGGCAGGTTATGGCCGGAGCGCCGCGGCGGCGGCAGATCGCGTTCCATCGGGCGCTGCCGCGGATCCTCGTGGGCGATCCGTCGCGGCGGCGGTCGATAGGCCTGTTTCGGCGGCGGCGCGCCGCGATGCACCTGCCGCGACGGCTGGTCGGGTGGCGGCAGGGCGGCACCGGGGGGCGGGAAGCCCGGCTGCGTCATGCCCGGCTGCCCAGGGCTCGGCGGCGGCTGGTCGAACGGATTGGCGGCGGGCTTTTCGCCGGTGGACGCGACCGGTCCGCAGACGATCGCGCCGTCCGCGCCGTGCACGCAAACGTTTTCGGCGGCTGCGACGCTCAGCGACCACGGCAACAGAACCAGCGACGCAAGCACGCAACCGATGTGACGCATGACCAACTCCTGTGAAGGCGGTCGACGCTGCGATTAACTATGTAAGGTTATGTTTTTCCGGAATTTTTGTCCATGAGCCACGGCCGCGCAGCGTGACAATAAGCGAGCGCGAATGCCGACAATTTTAATTAAATGCAGCCTCTGCAAAGTGCGGCGCGCGGTGCCGAACTAGCGTGTTCGCTGGCTTTTTCGCGCCAATGCATAGCCGAGCATTATCGCCTCGGCGAGCATCAAGAGCTCCATGGCGCGCGGATCATTGAGCGCCGGCATGGCCGCAGTCTGCGTCGTTCTGGCGCGCCTCGCCCAGGCGGCGGCAAGCGCAATCGCGGACAGCGCTCCGTAGAGCGCGCCAATGATGAGGTGGGCGCCGACCTCGCCGTAGCGGCCGGCAAGCGTGACGCCGCCCGCGACGGTGAAATGATAAAGCGCGACCGCTGTCAGGACGGCGAACCCCAGCAGGGTCAGCAGCCGGCGCAGCAGCGGGCGGAGCAGATGCCCGGCTGCGTCGTCGATGATGCCGTCAAGGCGCATGGCACTAGCGCCGGTTGGCGAGGCCTGCAAGAAAACCGATGCCGGCGGCGACGGCGAGCATGACGAACGGGCGCCGCTCGACCTCGTCGGCGAGCCGCTTGAACGCGTCGCCGCTGAGCTGCGAGGCCTCGTCGGCGACCGCGGCGGTGACGTCGGAGGCGCGTTCGCGCACGCGGTTCGTGATGCGCTCGAGCGCCTCGCCGACGAAGTCGCGCACGTCGCCGGAGGCGCCCGATGTCTCGCGGCGGGCCGTCGTCGACAGCCGCCGCAGCCGTTTTTCGAGATCGCTCATGAGATCTTCGATGGCCGCGATGTCCTCGGCGGCTGCGGATTTGGCTGCGCGCGTGGTCATGGTCTCCTCGCAAGCGGTTGGTTGTCCGTCGCCGGTGTCAAACGTGGCCGCACCGGGAAAAGTTCCGGCAAATTCGAGCGCGCTCCGGCTGGCAAGCGTGAAACGGATCGTCGTCGGCCACGTTTGATCTGCTGCGTCAGCGGCGGATTTCATTGACATGGCGCATCGGAACCGTGTTCATTCACGCATTCGGTGCGGAACTCGCCGGCGCTTCAAGAAGCGGGCGCGGGCGAGAACGATGCAATCGCCGAGGCGGGCGCGATGTCGGGCGATGAAAGAGCCGGCTCCGAAAAAGAGCGGCAGCGGCTTGAGGCGCAAATCGAGGCGCAGGCCCGGGAGCTGAAGCTGCTGCGGGCGCGCTTTGCGCGTTACGAAACGGCGCTGCGCGGCTCCGGCGTCACCGTGTTCACGCAGGACCGCGATCTGCGCTACACCTCGATCACCAATCCGATGCTCGGTCGTGCGGTGGGAGAGATCGTCGGCCGCAGCGACGAGGAGCTGCTGGCGCCGCTCGGCGGGAGCGAGATTATCGCATTCAAGCGCGAGGCCATGGCGCTCGGCCAGCCCAAGCGCGCGGAATTCGCGCTGACCGAACCCTCCGGCGCGCGCTGGTACGACGTCCATATCGAGCCATTGCGCGACGATGCCGGCAGCGTCGTCGGCTTGACCGGCGCTTCCGTCGACGTCACCGCGCGCAAGGAGGGCGAGGCGCATTTGCGCCTGCTGTTGCGCGAATTGACCCATCGGTCCAAGAACCTTCTGGCGGTCATCCAGGCCATGGCGCGCCAGACCGCACGGCACGCCGGTTCGATCGAGGGTTTTCTCACGCAATTTGCCGCCCGCCTTCAGGCCCTGGCGTCCTCGCACGATCTTCTGGTGCGGGAGAGCTGGTACGGCGCCTCGTTGCGCGAACTGGTGCGATCGCAGCTTGCGGCCTACATCGATCGCGAGCCGGGCCAGATCGCGATCGAGGGCCCCGAGGTCGCGCTCAAGCCGGAGGCCGCGCAGAATCTCGGGCTGGCGCTGCATGAGCTTGCCGTCAACGCCAGCACGTTCGGCGCCCTGTCGGTGCCGGAAGGGCGTGTTTCGGTGCGCTGGGCCCGCGGCGGCGTCAACAACACCAACAGTAATGCCAACACCATCGAGCTCATCTGGCTCGAGCAGTCCGGCCCAAAGGTGAAAACGCGGCGCAAGCGCGGATTTGGCAGCATGGTGATCGAACGCAATCTCGCGCGGTCACTCGATGCCGAGGTCACGCTGGACTTCGAGCCGGACGGCGTGCGGTGCCGGGTCGTCATCCCGGCGAACCAGATTCTCGACGCGCGCTAGCAGCGCGGAACGTTTTTCTTTGCCCACGGTTAGGTCCAGCGATCATGACAGCGCCAGTCGCGGCGATCGCGTGGCGCGGGACGGCGGCAATGCGTGCGCTGATGGGTTATATGCTGATCGGGATCGTGGCGGTGGCGGCCATGGGGCTGGTCACCGTTGCCGGGCTCGGTTTTGCCGTCGGCGCGCGGCCCATGCCCTCGGGCCGGATCATTCAGCACGTCGACCGCGCACACAAAGCCGACCGGCTCGACACCGGCGCGATCGGGTTGCGGCCGGTACCGGAGCGTTCGATCGCCGTGCCGGCCGGTTGCGAGCCCATTTTCAGCCCGCTGGTCGCGGCCGGCCAGCTGGGCATTTCGGGCCGCTGCGTCTCGTAACATTCCGCTGTAATGGTCCGTTTGCCATGAGGCGGAACTTGGGGGAACTTTCTTCCCCTTGTCACGTTTTATGGGCGGGTCTCACGACAACACAGGAGTTCGATATGCACAGGCGCATGATCGCTTTTGCCGCCATGGCGCTGGCTGCGGCGGTCGCCCAGCCGGCCCCGTCGGTGGCGCAGGAACGGACCAAAGTCGGTACCTTGAATTGCGACATTTCGGCCGGCATCGGCGTCATCATCGCTTCGAAGAAACGCGTAACCTGCATGTTCACGCCCTCGGTGCGGGGGCCGCGTGAGGTCTATGTCGGCGAGATCAACAAGTTCGGGCTCGACGTCGGTGCGACCGCGGGCGGCGAGATGACCTGGGCCGTATTTGCGCCCACCAGCCGCCGCTTCGGTGCGCTGGCCGGCACCTATGTCGGCGCCAGCGCCGAGGCAACGGTTGGCGCCGGGCTCGGCGCCAATGCCTTGGTCGGCGGTTCCAACCGCACCGTCACGTTGCAGCCGGTCTCGGTCCAAGGGCAGACCGGGCTCAACGTCGCCGGCGGCGTCGCCGAGTTGAACCTGCGTCCGGCGCGATAACAAGCGACGGCTTGAAAAACGATGCGGCCGCCCCAGAAGGGGCGGCCGCTCGTATTTTTGCGTTGGCCGCCGCACACCGCGGCCAAAAAATCTGGTCGACGGCGCGCTAACCGAAAGTGAAGGCGTCGTGGTAGGCGCCCTGCACTTGGCCGCCCGGCACCGGACCGCCGCCGGGCACGTGGACCATGTTGCCGATCACCGCGCAGGTGGCGCCGTGCAGTCCGTGGCGCGGAACGGCCATTGGCGTGCCGGCTTCCCATGTGTCGGTCTTGGGGTCGTAGAGCTCGTTGGTGCCGAAAACCCGGCCGGTCGCTTCGCCGCCGAACACCACGATCTTGCCGTTGATGTAGACGCAGGATGGGCCGGACCGCGGCGTCGGCAGCGGCGCGCGGAACGACCAGGAGTCGGTTTTCGGGTCGTAGACGGCATTGAGCCCGGTGTTGAAGTCGTAGGAGTCCATGCGCCCGGCGATGGCGTGGATTTTTCCGTCCACCACCGCCACACCCATGTGGTCGCGTTGGCCGACGAAAGGCTGCGTGCCGGTCGAGCCGCGCATGCTGGCGCGGTCGGAATACTTGTTCGTCGCCGGATCGTAGACCTCATGCCATTCGACCGAGCGCACATCACGGCCGCCGAGCAGATGGATCTTGCCGTCGAGCACGATCGCGGACATGGCGCCGCGCGGCCGCGAGATCGGTGCGATCGGCGCCCACTGATCGGTCGTGGTGTCGTAGACGAAACACTTGGAATGCGGGCAGCGGTTCTGCTCGACGAAACCGCCGAAGGTGTAAATCTTGGACCCGATCGAGACGCCCGCCACGTGATTGCACGGGTGGGGGAAGGGCGCCTTCAGTGACCAGGTTTTGGTCGCCGGATCGTAGACCTGGTGGAAATTCTGGTCGACGCGGTGCTTGGCGTAACCGGCGATCGAATGGATCTTGCCCTGACACTCGATGACGGCGTGCTCGCCGGTCGGGATCGGCATGCGCGGCTGCTCGACCCATCTGCCGGGATTGGCGGCCTTGGGCGCAATGCTCGTCATGTAGCGCTGCTTCTCGACCGTCTTGGGGATGTCGGTGACGGTCTTGTCGTTCAGCCCGAGGAAAAGCGGAAGTTCTTCTGCCATTGATGACCTCAATTCGCGTAGGCGGGGACGGCGTCCCGCAACAACTGCTTGGTAAGCGCGACGCCTTCGCGGGCAACGTCGTAAGGCGAGCGCGCCCACAGCTCCGGGTTCGGGGCTTCGTAGCTCATATAGCCGGTATAGCCTTTCTCATAGAGCAGCCCGAGCACCTCACGCCATTTCACGACCCCCTTGCCGGGAACGAGCCGGTCGGTCGGGCGGCGCACGCCGGTCACCGGGTTGGGCGACACGTCGCTGTACTGGAAGCAGTAGATCATGTCGCTTGGCAGGTCTCTGAAGCTCGCGCCGCCATAGCCGCTCCGCTCGAAATGATAGGCGTCGATCAAGTAGCCGCAATTCGGCTTGCCGGCGCCCTCGATGAGCTGGCGCAAGACCGGCAGGCTGTTGAGCACGTCGTGCTGTGAATTGTATTCGATGGCGAGCCTGAGGCCGTATTCACCGGCGATGTCGCCGGCGCGCTTCAAATATTCGATTGCCTGCGGAATCGGCCCGTTGACCTGGCCTGGCGCGCTCATCAGCATCTTGCAGCCGAGCGCGACGGCGTTTTGGCAGCTTTCGCGGAACACCTTGAACAGGCGCTCGCTCTCGTCTCCGGCCGCGAACAGCCAGCCATATTCGACGCCGAGCACGCCGACCGGGATGCCGCTCGCCCGGATCAGGTCGAGCACCTGGCCGTTGCTCATGCCGGCGTCGAAGCAGCGCTTGAAATCGGTGCGGCGCAACTCCACGGCGTCGAAACCGCCCTGTTTAGCCGCATCGAGCGCCGTCTTCAGCGGCGTGGTGTCGATGGTCCAGGTATGCAGCGCGAGCCGTCCGAACGTTCCGCTCATTGTCCCTCGTATTGCAAAATGTAGAGCCCGGCATTGGTGTCGGTCATGTACATCACGCCGTTGGTGTCGACGAACACGTCGCAGGACTGGATGACGCGTGCCGGATTGGGCCGCTGGTCGACGATCCGCTCCGGCGGCGGCGGCACGTAGTAGCCGAGCTGCTTGGGCTGATAAGGATTGCGCATGTCGTAAATGCGCAAGCCCGCATTGTGATAGGTGGCAAAGACGACGTCCTCGCTCTGGAACGAGCCGGGCCGGTTCTCATGCAGATTGTGCGGCCCGAACTTCGCGCCTTTCTTGCAGAAATCCTCCTCCGCCGGCGTCGGCAGCGTGGCGATGGATACCGGATTTGCCGGCTCGCGAACGTCGATCACCCAGGTGTAGGCAAGTCCGTTGGCGCAATTCGCCGAGGTCGCTTCGTCGGCCAATACCAGCACCTTCTTGCCGGGCAGCGGCAGCGGCGTGTGCGCGCCGCCGTCGAAGGGCGGATGATAGTTGCGATGGCTGAGCAGCTTCGGATGGGCCGGTTCGCTCAAGTCGTGGACGGTGTAGCCGCCGTCGCGCCAGGCGGCATAGCCGATATTGCCTGCGCTGATCATGTGATGCAGCGCCGTGCGTTTGCCGAACGAGGCAGGCGGTGTTTCGCCGGCGCCGCGGTTCATGCCCGGCAGCCACCATTTGCCGGCAAGCTTCATGTTCCTCGGATCGGATACGTCGATAATCGCCAGAATGTGGTCGATGAAGCCGCCGAAATGCACCGAGACATAGGCGTATTTGCCGCCGACCCACCAGATGCGGTGCGCGCCGAGGCCGGCGGTATTGAGGAAGCCGATTTCTCGCGGGTTGGCCGGATCCGAAATATCGAAGGCGCGAACGCCGGCGGCGTAGGGCTGGTCGGTCTGCACCGAATCGGCGAGCGACTTGGCGTAATAGTCGATCTGGCTCGCATATTGCTGCATCGCCCAGATGTTCGGCCCGTTCACGGCGAGCAGGACGTCGCCGGAAATCTGCAGATGATGCGAGCGGGTGTTTTTCGGCGCGGCGACGTATTTCACCGTCTTCGGGTTTTTCGGATCGCGCACGTCGATGACGGAAAAGCCGTCGGCGAACATGTGGCCGACGAAGGCGTGACCTTTGTGCACGATGACCTGGACGCCATCGGGCCGTCCGCCTTGGTCGCAGCGCGACAGGAAACGGATGTTCTTCGAGTGCGTCGCCATCGGCGCGCCACTCGTCTGCTCGGTCAGTGCCATGGCCATACCTTATGATGCGGCGAGGCCCGGCCCGGCATTTTGCCGAACCGGGCCCCGCATGTCGTTGCGACGCCGTCAGCCCGTCGGCGGCGCAATCTCGTCGAGGCTCTTCTGCCGCGCCTCGGGTCCAAGCTGCGTCACCGAGATAGCGGCGATCACGAGGGCGACCGCGAGACAGGCAAACACCGTCGTCAGACCGTAGCCAGTCTGGATCCACAGAATGGTCGGGATGATGAAGGCGGTCGCCAGGCGGCCGATGCCCGACGCCCAGCCGAAGCCGGACGCACGTGCGTTGGTCGGGAAGACCTCCGACGCGAAGATCTGCATGGCGTTGCCTGCGACCTGCACGAAGAAGATCATGATGAAGCCCGCGACCATCAACTCGGTCCCGGTTGAGGCGTTGGCAAACACCATCGCCATGATGCCGGCGCCGACGAACGCGCAGATCGAAGTGATCTTGCGGCCGAATTTATCGAGCGCGTACATCATGAAGATGCTGGCGCACGGCACGGCGAAGTTCATGGCGAGCGTGTATTGCAAGGACTTGGTGATCGAGAAGCCCTTGGCGTTCATCATGTTCGGCAGCCAGGCGCCGAGACCGATGGCGACGCCGAAGAACGCCGTGAAGCAGATCATGCCGGCGATCACGCGCGTCGGGAACTTGCTGAACACGACGGCGAAAGGATCGCTCTTGGTGTCGCTCGCAGCGTCCGTTGCCAGCGTGCCCTTCGGGCCGGCGATGCCGAGACGACCAAGAATGTCGATCGCCTCCTTGCCGCGGCCGTGCGTCGCCAGATAGCGCGGCGACTCCGGCAGCGTGAAGCGGAACACCCAGACCACGAGCGCGCCGATGCCGACGACCAGCCAGACGCCGCGCCAGGCATAATCCGGGTTCGACATCGTGCTGCCGAACAGCAGCACCAGCGCGGTGCCGATCGGCCAGACCATGGCGCCGCCGATGAAGTGCACGATCGCCAGGATGCGGCCGCGGATGCGCTTGGGCGCATATTCGCCGGCATAGGCGAAGGCGAGCGGCTGCTCGGCGCCGAGGCCGAGGCCGGCGATGAATCGGCACGCGATCAGCAGGCTGACGCTCGGGGCGAGCGAGCCGAGAATGGTGAAGACACCGAACAGCAGCAGGTTGAATTGATAGATGAACCTGCGGCCGAAGCGATCGCTGAATTCACCCTGACCGGCGGTGCCGATGAACATGCCGAAGATCGTGGCGCTGCCGATGGCCGCAGCCTCCGGCCCGGTCGCGAACTTGGATTGCAGGATGTAGGGAATGAGCGAGCCGAGGACGGTGAAGTCGATCACATCGAAGAAGTATCCCGCGGCAATCAGCGCGACCACTTTGCGATGCAATGGCGATATCTTCGCATCATCCAGCGCGTTTCCGACAAATTCCTCAATGGTTTGAGTCTGAGCCACAGCGTTTCTCCCCGATGCTGAAGGTGCTTGTTCGTGGTTTTGAAAGGCGCACCCGCCGGTCACAAGGATGATCTACAAACGCTGCCTTGGCTAGCCCAATTCGTGCCGGGGCTCGCACCCGGGACGGGTTTCGATTTGTGAAAACGCAGCGTCTGGCTGGGGAACTAGGATTCGAACCTAGATTCTCGGAGTCAGAGTCCGATGTTCTACCGTTGAACTATTCCCCAACAGGGCCGTGCCGCAGCCGGTACCCGCATTCCTAAGACGCTGGGAAGCCCATGACATGGGCCAAACCGGCTGATTTGACAAGCCCTTGGTATTCTAGACCCGCCGCCGCGTCGCCACTGTTGCGATCGCGGCCAGGCTGCAGGCCGCGACACCCAGAAAGACAAGGCTCGGGCTGCCATGGTCCATGATGGCGCCGAACATCAGGGGCGCGATAATGCCGCCGATATTGAACCCCGTCGTCACGAAGCCGAAGACCTTGCCGAAGGAACCCGGCGGCGTGATTGCACGCACGATCATATCGCGCGACGGCATGATCGCGCCGAGAAAGAAGCCGGTGACGGCCATCACCGCGATCAAGAGCAGCGCGCCGAGCTCAACCTCGGCAATGAACCCGGACAGCAGCGCCATCGCCAATAGTCCAAGCGCCGCCACCACAGCATGGCGCGAGGTGCGCGTGACCAGAAAGCCGCCCGCCAGAACGCCGATCGACGACAGGACAAGAAACGCGGTCAGCGCCACATTCGCGGTTGCAACCGGCGTCCCATACAACGCACCGAGGGCAACGACCGAATAGTTGTAAAAGCCGCCGCTGATCATCGCCAGCAGCACGAAGAAGACGAGATTGAGCAGAATCGGCGGCGTCATCAGCAACCGCCAGCCACCGGGGCCATCGTCCGATTTGCCGGGCGAGGGGCGGTGGCTGTCACCATGGTCATGAATCACCATGAGGGCAGCGGCCACCGCAAAGCCCAGAATGCTGGCGCCGATGAAAGCGCCGCGCCAGCCCCAAAGATGCTGCATCAGCAGCAGCGTCGGCGGCGCAGCCGCAGACCCGGCCATGCCGGCGAAGGTATGAATCGAGAAGGCCGGTCCGATGCGTTCGGCCGGCACATGATGCGACAGCAGCGCGTAGTCGGCGGGGTGATAGACCGCGTTGCCGATGCCTGCGACCGCAAACATGGCAACCAGCAGCCAATAGGAATTGCCAAGCCCGACGATCAGGAACGGGCAAGCGCCGAGCAACAAGCCGCCGATCAGCGGAATGCGGGCGCCGATCTTGTCGACCAGGAATCCTGCCGGCGCTTGCAGCGCCGCGGTCACCGTATTGAACACGGCCAGAGCGACGCCGATCTCGGTGTAGCTGATGCCGTAATCGGCGCGGACGAAGGGCAAGAGCGGCGCCAGCAGGATGATGTAATAATGCGAGACAAAATGGGCCGCGCTGACGACGCCGACGATGCGGCTATGCGATGCACGCTTTGCGCCAAGAATTTCCGCCGCTTGGCTCATGCCTTGCGCTTGGCGTCCTGGATGGCCTGCCAGACGCGCGCCGGCGTCATCGGCATCTCGAGATGCCGGATGCCATACTCCGAAAGCGCATCGATCACCGCATTGGTGACCGACGGCAATGCGCCCGATGTGCCGGCCTCGCCGCAGCCTTTGGCGCCGATCGGATTGCTTTTGGTCGGCACCGGGTGGCTGGCGACCGTGATCATCGGCGCATGGTGGGCGCGGGGCATGGCGTAGTCCATGAAGGAGCCGGTCACGAGCTGGCCGTCGGCGTCGTAGACCGCCTGCTCGAGCAGTGCCTGGCCGAGCCCCTGCATCACGCCGCCCTGAACCTGGCCTTCCACCAGCAGCGGGTTGACTACAGTGCCGAGGTCGTTGACCGCCGTATAGCGCACGACGTCCGTCGCGCCGGTTTCCGGGTCGACCTCGACTTCGACGACATGGCAGCCGTTCGGGAATGCCGACGGCACCGGATCGTTGCCGACATGGTCCGTATCGAGCGAAGCCGGAACGCCCTCGGGCAGCTTCAGCCCAGCGTGCAACCGCTGCGCCAGGTCGAGCAGTCCGATCGAGCGGTCGGTGCCGGCGATGATGAAACGCCCTGCCTTGAATTCGATATCGCCGGGCGAGGCTTCGAGCACGTGGGAGGCGATCTGCTTGCCACGCTCGATTACGATTTTAGAGGATTCGGACAACGCCGTGCCGGCGAACATCACCGAGCGTGAGCCGCCCGAACCGCCGCCGAAGGTCATGCGGTCGCTGTCGCCCTCCACCAACTTGATGCGGTCGAAGGGAATGCCGAGCATGTCGCTGACCATCTGCGCATAGGTCGTGGCATGGCCCATGCCGAAATCCATGGTGCCGCTGATGATCGTGACGGTGCCGTCTTTCTCGAAATGCAGGGCGCCGAGCTCCTTGCCGCCGCCGGCGGTGACTTCGAGATAGCAGCCGACGCCGATGCCGCGCAGCTTGCCGTTCTTCCTGCTCTCGCGCTTGCGCTTCTTGAAGCCGTCATAGTCGGCGAGCTCGAGCGCCTGCTTGAGCAGGCCGAGGAAATCGCCGCTGTCGTAGGTGACGCCGGACGCCGCAGCGAAGGGAAAGTCGCTCTTGCGCACCATGTTGCGCTTGCGCAGCTCGATCCGATCGATGCCGAGTTCGCCAGCGGCTATGTCGAGCGCGCGCTCGACATAGTAATTGCCTTCGGGACGGCCGGCGCCGCGATAGGCCGATACGTGAGACGTATTGGTGAACACGCATTTCGTTGCCACCTCGATAAGCGGCGTCCGGTACATGCCGGTGATGTTCTTCACCTGATTGCCGGTCGGCAGCAGCGCCCCGAACTGGGCGAGGTAGCCGCCCATGTCGCCAAAGCCGGTGAGGCGGACCGCCAGGATGTGCGCATTCTCATCGAACGCGATCTCGATCGTCATGTCCTGCGCGCGGCCGTGATGATCGGATACGAAGCTGCCCGAGCGTTCGTCGGTCCACTTCACCGGGCGGCCGAGGATTTTCGCGCCGTGCAGGATGCAGACGTATTCGGGGTAGGCCGAGGCCTTCATGCCGAAGGAGCCGCCCACCTGACCGGTGACGACGCGCACCTTGTCGGCCGGCGCGCCGAGGATATCCATCAACTGCGTCTTCAGGCCGTGTACGCCCTGACTGCACGAGTAAAGCGTCCATTTGCTTTGTGCCGCGTCGTACTCGCCGATCGCGGCGCGCGGCTCCATCGCGGCGACGATCATGCGCTGGTTCGAGGTCTCGAGCCGCGTCACGTGCTTGGCCTTGGCAAAGGCCTCGGCGACCTTGGCGGCATCGCCGTAATGGAAGTCGAGCGCGATGTTGTTGGCGATCTGGTCGAAAACCAGAGGTGCGCCCGGTTTGATTGCCTCGGCCGGCTTCAGCACGGGTTTGAGCGGCTCGATGTCGATCGCGACCGCCTCGGCGGCGTCCTTGGCCTGGGCCACCGTTTCGGCGATCACGCAGGCCACCGGGTCGCCGACGAAACGCACCTTGTCGCTGGCCAGCGCCGGCCGCGGCACATAGCGGATCGGCGAGCCGTCACGGTTCTTGAGCGGAAGGTTTGTTTTCAGCCCGCCATAGCCCTTGAGGTCGTCGGCGGTCAGCACCGCGAGCACCCCCGGCATCGATCGCGCCTTGACGGCATCGATTGCCCCGATCGCTCCGTGCGCAACCGTGCTGCGCACCATCACCGCATAGGCTTGTCCCGGGCGCGAAACATCGTCGGCGTAGCGGCCTTGCCCGCGGACCAGGATCGGGTCCTCGGTGCGGCGGACCGGCTGACCGACGCCGAATTTGGTCAGCGAAAGTGCGATTTCGGCGGTTCTGTCATCCATGCGATTGTCGGGGCTGGAGCGCGGAGATGTTGAGATAAAGCAGGAACCGTGCTTCCACAAGAACGCTTTCAGCGGGCAAGCCTTGCGTGCCGCACAGGCGCTGTTAGACTTTTCGCGATAGTTGGAACATTGCCGCAGCCTGAGCGCCTCCGGAGCCGCTCAGCGTGGCAGGAAGGCTTGCAAAATGAGCGGCGAGGCCGGGGATAACCCAGGCCTCGACCCCGCGTTTGATCGGGTCCCGCCTGCGCGGGCCGATTGGGGTCGGCGGTCGCCCGGACGGCTCAACGGCGCCCATGGCGGGGACCGGGGCGGGCCGACTTATGCCGCGCTCGACCTCGGCACCAATAATTGCCGGCTGCTCATCGCCAGACCCTCAGGCGACAGTTTTCGGGTCGTCGATGCGTTCTCTCGCATCATTCGGCTCGGCGAAGGCGTCTCCGTCTCTGGCCGTATCAGCGACGCGGCGATCGAACGGGCGCTCGCGGCGTTGGCAATTTGCCGCAACAAAATGCGCAACAAGGGCGTGACGCGTGCGCGCCTGATCGCCACCGAGGCCTGCCGCGCCGCCGTCAATGGCGACGAATTCCGCAGCCTGGTCGCCGACGAATTGGGTCTCGAACTCGAGGTCATCGACCGCGAGACCGAGGCGACGCTCGCCGCCACCGGCTGCACGCCGCTGATCGACCCGCAGGCCGACGGCGTCGTGCTGTTTGACATCGGCGGCGGCTCGTCCGAACTGGTGCGCCTGCAACGCTCGCAGAAAGCCGCAGGCGGCCCGCCGCTGCCGCAGATCGCCGGCTGGATCTCGCTGCCGCACGGCGTCGTGACCCTGGCCGAACGGCACGGCGGCCACCGCGTCAGCCGAGAAACCTACGAGACCATGGTCAACGAAGTGGCGGCGTTCATCTCACCGTTTGCGCGCGAGCACGGCGGGATCAACGGCATCCATATGCTCGGTACCTCCGGCACGGTGACCACGATCGCCGGCGTGCATCTCAATCTCAAGCGCTACGATCGAAGTCGCGTCGACGGCTGCTGGATGAACGAGAGCGAGATCAGCGCGGTGATCGAGCGCCTGCTCGCGATGAGTTTCGAGGACCGCGTCGCCTCGCCCTGCATCGGCGCGGAGCGCGCCGACCTCGTGCTCGCGGGCTGCGCGATTCTGGAGGCGATCCGCCGCGCCTTCCCGTGTCCGCGCCTGCGCGTCGCCGACCGCGGTCTGCGCGAGGGCATGCTGGTGCAGATGATGCGCGCGGACGGCGTCTGGGCCGGCGGCGGTCAGGTGGCGGCATCGTGAGTGGCGGAAAAGGCGGCGGCTCGCGGGAGCTCAAGGTTCGCGTCAAGGACAAGAGCAAGTCGCAGTCGTCGCGGCGCTGGCTCGAGCGCCAGCTCAACGATCCCTATGTCGCGCGCGCCAAGCGCGAGGGCCTTCGCTCGCGCGCCGCATTCAAGCTGTCGGAAATCGATGGCAAGGCCCGGTTCCTGAAGAAAGGCGCGCGCGTCATCGATCTCGGCGCTGCGCCCGGCGGCTGGAGTCAGGTGGCGGCCAAACGCGTCGGTTCCGAGGGCCGCGTGGTCGCGATCGACGTTCTGCCGATGCCGCCGATCGCCGGCGTCGATTTTGTGCAGCTCGATTTTCTCGACCCGTCCGCGCCGCAGACGCTCAAGGCGATGCTCGGCGGGCCGGCCGACGTCGTGCTCTCGGACATGGCGGCGAACGCCACGGGGCACGCGCGCACCGACCACCTGAAGATCATGGCGCTGGTCGAGGCGGCGGCCGAATTCGCGCGTGAAGTGCTCGCGCCCGGTGGGGCGTTCCTTGCCAAGGTGCTGCAGGGCGGTACCGAGGCCTCCCTGCTCACCGCGCTCAAGCGCGACTTCAGGCAGGTCAAGCACGTCAAGCCGGCGGCCAGCCGCGCGGATTCCGCCGAACTTTATCTCCTGGCGACGGGGTTTCGGGCAAGCGCCTAGCGGTCGTTCCAGATGTCGCTGAAACTCGTGTCGCGCCGTCGGATCACGTAGTGATAATCGCTGTTGCGCATGTCCGTGGCGCCTGCGCGGTAATAGCGAATGCCGGCCGGCGGAGTACGGTCGGCGGCCGACTTGCGCTTGGCCTTGTCGCGGTCCTGATGCAGACGCGCTTCGCGCTCGCGCCTTAGACGGGTGTCGCGGGCGCTGGTCTGCTCTTGAGGCTTATTGATCTGCGTCTTGTGCTCGACGGCCGTGGCCTTGTGTTCGACAATGTTGGGCTTTGGCTGGTCGAGTTTCAGCTTGTCGTCGAGTTTGGCCTGCCGCGCCGGCTTTTCCGGGTAGGCATTGGTCTTTGCGCTTCTGGGCTCGCGGCGCGCCTCGACCGGCAGCGGCACCTGATCGATATTGGCCTCGAGCTTTTGCGGCGGAGCCGTTTCTTCGGGTGCAGCGACCCTGCTGTTGTCCTGTTTTTGCGTCGCCTTGGCCTTTTTCTCTTCATTGGCGGCGCGCGCCAGCGCGCGCTTCGCATCGCCGAAATTGCGGTCGCGCTCGAGCGCGGTTTTGTAGTCGGCGATTGCTCTGTTCAGATCGCCGTCCTGCTCATGGGCGAGGCCGCGCAGGTAATAGCCTTGGGTGTCGCGGGGGTTGAGCCGGATGACGCTGTCGAGGTCGTCGACCGCCTTGGCGTAGGCCTTTGTCTCCATCAAGGCCTGGGCGCGGGCGCGCAGTCCGGCGACGTTATTGGGCTCCCGCGTCAACCCTTCGTTGAGGTCCGTGAGCGCGCGGGCAAGGTCGCCTTTGGCCTGGCGCAGCGCGGCCCGCTCGAAATAGGGCTCGGCCGGCCGCGGGTCGCGGCCGATCGCGACATCGAGGTCGGCGAGCGCCTTTGCCGTGTCACCGGCCTTCTTGTAGATCGCGGCGCGGGCGCGATAGGGCGCCGGACTGGACGTGCCGAGAGATATGGCGCGGCTCAAATCGGCGAGGGCGCGATTGTTGTCGCCTTTGAGCAGATAGACCTGGCCGCGCTCGCCAAACGCCAGCGCATCCTTATCGTCGGCCGCAATCGCCTTGTCGAGCGCGTCAAGCGCGTGGCCGTAATCCTTCTTGCGCGCATAGGCGACGCCTTGCAAAGCCAGCGCCGCAGCGTTGTCCGGACTGGCCTTGAGGATAGCGTCGGTGTCGCGCACGACGCCGGCCACGTCGCCGTCGTCGAGCCGCAGCTGCGCCCGCGCCTTGAGCAGATCGACGCTCCAGGTGAACTTGAGGGCGCGGCCGATATCGGCCATCGCCAGCTTGCGCTCGCCCTTGGCAGCATAAGCCTCGGCACGCAGCTTGTAGGTCTCGGCACGCCTGTCGTCGGCGGCGAGCGCGCGGTCATAGGCGGCGATGGCGTTATCCAGATTGCCCTTCTTGCGCCAGATGCCGGCCTCGGCGTTGATCGCCGAGATGCTGTGGGGATCCAGCCGTTCGGCGTCGCGGTAGTCGGCGAGTGCCTGGTCGAGGTGGCCGGCGTCCTCGCGCGCCTTGGCGCGCAACATGTAGATGCCGGCGGTCGGCGACAGTCGCAGCGCGGCATCGAAATCGGCGATCGCGCGCGAATAATCCTTCTCACGCAGGTAAAGTTCGCCGCGTCCCTTGTAAGCCCCGGCCTCGCGCGAGTTGAGACTGATGGCCTTGGCGAAATCTTCAAGCGCGCCGTTGGTATTGCCGAGATCGCGGCGCAAGGTGGCGCGGTTCACGTAAGGCGAGGCGGTGTCGGGATCGAGCTTGATGGCGGCATCGTAGTCGGACATGGCCTGGCCGTAATTGCCGCGCGCGTACCAGGCATTGCCGCGATTCTGGTAGGCCGGTGCAAAATCCGGCGCCAACGTCACCGCCTGATTGAGATCACCGATGGCGTGCGGCGCGTCACCGCGATCGAGATAGGCAAGGCCACGCAAGGCGTAGGCGATGCCCTCGGGCACGCCGCGCAGGCGGCCGGTCCTGAGCAGCGCCGTGCACGCCGCAATGCGCTGGTCGGCGAGCGCCTCGGTCTGCGTCGCGCACATCTGCGCGTCGGCGCGCGGCGTCGCGGATGCTTGCATGGAGAGAGGTGGAATGGCGGCGATGGCCGTCAAGAACGCGGCTCGGAGCAGCCAATCAGGCCGTGCCTTGCGCATACGCCACCCGCACCCTGTTAACCATAATTTTGCCGAACGTAGCCGGGCCGCCGACGCGTTGTCATCCGGCGCAAGACGTGTTGCTTAACCAAAGCTGCGGATATGGTTAATAGATAAAATTTTACGCAACGCGCTGATCGGAAGTTTCAGTCGGCGCCGGCAGGCGATCGGCCATTTCCGCGCCTGCGTCGGGCGCGAGCCGGACGAAGATGAGCACCGAAAGCGCTGAAATCAACGCCACGGCGAGAAACGCTGGCGGGAAGGCGTCGGCATTCAGCGTGGGGTCGCCCTTGATGCGCAACGTGGCGTCGACGGCGAGCGCGCCAAGCGCAACGCCCGCCGAAATCGCAAGCTGCTGGGCGACACTGACGATCGAAGTGGCGCGGCTGACGCGATCGGGTTCGACCTCGGCGTAAGCCAGCGTGTTGATGCTGGTGAACTGCAGCGAACGAAAGAAGCCGCCGACAAAGAGCAGAAGCGACATGACAAGGACCGGAGTCGCCGCGGTGAAAAACGCGCACACCGCCAGGAAGCCGGCACTGATCACCGAATTGATGGTCAGGATGGTGCGGAAGCCAAAGCGGCGCAGAATGGACGCGGTCGCCCATTTCATTCCCATGGCGCCGAATGCGGTGGCGAAGGTGATGAGACCCGATTGAAACGGCGTCATGCCGAAGCCGAGCTGCAGCATCAACGGCAGCAGGAACGGCAGCGCGCCGAGCCCCAGACGGAAGATGAACCCGCCGACGACGCTGGCAAAGAAAGTAGGCAGGCGAAAAAGCGTCAGATCGAGCGCGGGATTGTCGGTGTGGCGGGCGTGCGCGCAATAGGCGACGAGGAACACGCCGCCGCCGGCGACCAGGGCCACGACGATCCACCAGGGCAGGAAATTCAAGCCCAGCACCGAGGCGCCGAAGGCTATGCCGGCAATGCCGAGCCCGGCCAGCACCATGCCGACGATATCGAAACGCTCGTGGTCCTGCGCGCGAATGTCGTCGATGTAGCGCGTCGCGAGCGCAATCCCGAGGAGACCGATCGGCACGTTGATAATGAAGATCCAGTGCCACGTCGCGTAGGTGGTGATGAATCCACCGACCGGGGGCCCCAGCACCGGGCCGATCAAGGCGGGGGTCGTCACCCAGGCCATGGCGCCGACGAGTTCGCGTTTGGGTATTGTGCGCACAAGCACCATACGGCCGACCGGCGTCATCATGGCGCCGCCCATGCCTTGCACGATGCGGGCGATGACGAAGTCGCTGAGCGATCCCGACAAGGCGCAGCCGATCGAGCCGAGGACAAAGACGGCAATGGCGGCGCGGAATACGGTGCGCGCGCCGAATCGGTCGGCGGTCCAGCCGCTCGCCGGGATGAATATGGCAAGCGACAGCAGGTAGGAGGTGACGGCAAGTTTGAGCGCCAGCGGGTTTGAGCCGATGGCGCCCGCGATCGCCGGCAGCGACGTGGCGATGACGGTGGAGTCCATGTTTTCCATGAACAGCGCGACCGCGATGATCAGGGGAACAATGCGGTCACGAGGCATGTGTGGGCTGACCCGGCGGTAGCATCAAGGGTTCAACGGTTCGTTCAACCGAAAACCTGCGCTGGACGGAAGCCGGGCGGCTCATAACAGGCATCTGTAATTGCCCTAGGAATCGGCGCAAACACGTGCTACTGACCCACGCCAACCCAAAAGCGGGCCGGACCCCGGCGAGGAAATCCTCGCCAAAGGCGCTTTTTTAGCCTTGGTGTCCGGCCAAAGCCTTATTTTGGGCCGATGGAGTTGGCGATGGCGCCGAAAAACAACGGTAACCCGCGCGAAGCGCTCACCTTCGACGACGTGCTGATCAAGCCCGGCCTGTCGGAGGTGCTGCCCGCCGATGTGGATATCCGATCGCGCATTACCCGTTCGATCCCGCTCAATATTCCGATCGTCGCCTCCGCCATGGACACGGTGACCGAGTCGCAGATGGCGATCGCCATGGCGCAGGCCGGCGGCATCGGCGTCATTCACCGCAATCTCGATCCGGAGCAGCAGGCGGCGCAGGTCCGCCAGGTGAAGAAATTCGAATCCGGCATGGTGGTGAACCCGCTCACCATCGCGCCGGCAGCGACGCTCCAGGAAGCGCTCGACTTGATGAAGGAGAACAAGATTTCCGGCATCCCGGTGGTCGAGGGCGGCGGCAACGGCAAAGCCGGCAAGCTGGTCGGCATCCTCACCAACCGCGACGTCCGCTTTGCGACCGATCCGCGCCAGAAGGTGTCCGAGCTGATGACCAAGAAGCTCATCACCGTGCGCGAGGGCGTCAGCCAGAACGAGGCCAAAAAGCTGCTGCACCAGCACCGCATCGAAAAGCTTCTGGTGGTCGACGAACAATATCGCTGCGTCGGGCTGATCACGGTCAAGGACATCGAAAAGGCGGTCGCCAATCCGAACGCCTGCAAGGACGAGCAGGGCCGCTTGCGCGTCGCTGCCGCGACCACCGTCGGCGACAAAGGCTTTGCGCGCACCGAGGCGTTGATCGCGGCCGGCGTCGATCTCGTCGTGGTCGACACCGCGCACGGCCATTCGCGCCTGGTGCTCGAGGCGGTCAAACGCATCAAGAAGTTGTCGAACGCGGTGCAGGTGGTCGCCGGCAACGTGGCCACGTCGGAAGGCGCGAAGGCGCTGATCGATTGCGGCGCCGATTCGATCAAGGTCGGCATTGGTCCGGGCTCGATCTGCACGACGCGCATCGTCGCCGGTGTCGGCGTGCCGCAGTTGACGGCGATCATGGACGCCGTCGACGTGGCCAAGGCGAGCGACACGCCGGTGATCGCCGACGGCGGCATCAAATATTCCGGCGACCTCGCCAAGGCGCTTGCCGCCGGCGCCGATTGCGCCATGGTCGGCTCGCTGCTCGCCGGCACTGACGAGACGCCGGGCGAGGTGTTTCTCTACCAGGGACGTTCCTACAAGAGCTATCGTGGCATGGGCTCGGTCGCCGCCATGGCGCGCGGCTCCGCCGACCGCTACTTCCAGCAGGACATCAAGGACGCGCTCAAGCTGGTGCCGGAAGGCGTCGAGGGCCAGGTCGGCTACAAGGGGCCGGTGGCCAACGTGCTGCACCAGTTGTCAGGGGGCCTGCGCGCCGCCATGGGCTATGTCGGTGCCAAGACGGTGGACGAGTTCCATAGCAAGGCGGAGTTCGTTCGCATCTCGGGCGCGGGCCTGCGCGAAAGCCACGTCCACGACGTCACCATCACGCGCGAAAGCCCGAACTATCCGAGCAGGGTTTAGGTCCCGGCGCGTTCATTCACTGCAGGGTTCTCCTGATGGCTATCCAATTCGTTCTGCTGCCTTTGTTTGTGCAGGTCGCGCTGACCTTCGTCCTTATTTTCTGGACGGCGCGGGCGCGGATTGCGGCCATCCGCTCCGGCCAAGCCAAGATTAAGGACACCGCGCTCGGTCAGCAGAATTGGCCGGCCCGCCCGACACAGATCGCCAATTCTTACAACAGCCAGTTTCAGATCCCGGTGCTGTTCTACGCGCTGACGATCCTGGCGATCGTCACACGCCATGCCGACATGCTGTTCGTGGTGATGTCATGGCTGTTTGTCATCACGCGGATCATCCACGCCTATATCCATACGACCACGAATTACGTGCCGCACCGGTTCAATGCCTTCGCCGCCGGCGTGTTTATCCTGCTGGCGATGTGGGTGATCTACGCGGTGCGCATGATCGCCGGCCTGCCATGACGCCGGCCGCGCGGCTCGCAGCGGCCATCGAGATTTTCGACACGCTTGAGAAGGAGCGCCGGCCTGCGGCCGACGCGCTCAAGGCCTGGGGTCTGACACATCGCTTCGCCGGCTCCGGTGACCGCGCGGCCATTGCCGGGCTGGTCTACGACGCGCTGCGCCGGCGTTCCTCCAGCGCCTTCCTGATGGGCGCCGAGACGCCCCGTGCGACCCTGCTCGGGATGCTCAGGCGCGAGCGCGGCCTCGACACCGAGGCGATTGCAGGGCTTGCGAACGGCGCGCAATACGCGCCCGCGGCGCTGAGCGAGGACGAGCGGAGGCGGCTGGACTCTGGCGATTTACCGGCTGCGCCGCCGCACGTCGCCGGCGATTATCCGCAATGGCTCGAGCCGCACTTCACGCGCGCCTTCGGCGAGGCACGGGCGGATGAAGGCGCAGCACTCGCCTCGCGTGCGCCGCTCGACCTGCGCGTCAATACGTTGAAGGCTACCTGCGACAAGGCCGCCGAGATGCTCGCGGAACTCAAGCCCGAGCCGACCCGCTGGTCGCCCTGGGGTCTGCGCATCACCTTAACGGCCGACGCCAAGGCCCCGCCGATCCACGCCGAGCCGGCGTTTCTTAAAGGTCTCGTGGAAGTGCAAGACGAGGGCTCGCAGCTCGCCGCGCTGCTCGCCGGCGCCAAGCCGGGCGAGCAGGTGCTCGACCTCTGCGCCGGCGCCGGCGGCAAGACTTTGGCGCTTGCGGCGATGATGGAGAACAAGGGCCAGCTCTACGCCAGCGACGACGACAAGCGCCGGCTGGCGCCGATTCATGACCGGCTCAAGCGCTCGGGCGCGCGTAACGTGCAGGTGCGCACGCCGAAGTCGGCCGGCGGCGAGCTCGATGACCTTAAGGGCCGCATGGACCTGGTGCTGATCGACGCACCCTGTACCGGCACCGGCGCCTGGCGGCGCAATCCGGATGCCAAATGGCGCATGCGCCCGGGCGCGCTGGAGCAGCGGCGTAAGGAGCAGACCGAGGTGCTCGATCGCGCGGTGCCGCTGCTCAAGCCCGGTGGACGCATCGCCTATGTCACCTGCTCGGTGCTGGACGAGGAAAATGGCGATCAGGTGCGCGCCTTCATGAGCCGTCACGCCGGCTTCATGATCGTTCCGCCGGCCGACGTCGCGCAGGCTTTGGGCGAGCGCGCCTTCATGTTCGCCAAAGCCGCGCGGCTCTCCGCCGAGGGCATCACGATGACGCCGCGCACGACCGAGACCGATGGGTTCTTCGTTGCGCTGCTGAAACGCGTGTAAAGCGTCCGTTAAGACGAATTCCCCGATTGCGCCCCATTCCCGGCCCAATTTCTCCGCGATGATTTCGTGTTTGATGGCAATTCTCTTCGATCGGGGATTTCCACGATGGTGGCGGCGCCAGGCAATTCTCCGTTGGATTTCGGGGTGCACGATCCCTCGCGTGCGAGCCCCCATACCGTCAAGCATACGTCCCGCATCGTCACGGTTCTGCAAGCGCTCGGCTCATTGGTCGGCATTCCCGTCGGGTTGGTCAGCGCCTACTCGATTTATCACGGCAATTTCACCGCCGAGGCGCAGTGCCAGACCCTGCGCGCCAACATCGTTGCGATGCTCGACAAGAACGCCGATCCGACCACGTTGCGGATGCTGGTCGGTCGTGACGTGGTGACATTCGAGTCGCAGTGCGCGGCTGTCGATCCCGATGCAGTGAAGGCGTTCAAGTCGCTGCTGACGGCGAAATCGGCGCCTGCGTCTGCGGCGCCGAAGCAAGCGGCAAAGGAGCCGCCGCAAAAATCCGAACCCGCTGCGAAGCCCGCGGAACCGGTCAAGCAGGTGGCTGCGCCCCCGGCTCCGCCCGTCAAGCCCGCGCAGGTCAAGGCCGCGCCCGTCAAGACCGTGCCGCCGGTCGAAACGGCAAAGCCGTCCGCGGCGGCGGTCAGATCCAAGCCTGCTGCCGAGGCCGTGAAGCCTGCACCGTCTGTCGAGGCAAAGGCGGGCGAGCCCGATGCGGCGGCTTCCGATGCCAACTGGATTGCATCGGTCCGCCAGGCGCTCACTCATGCGCCGGCGCGTCAGGAACCGGCGTCTGCTTCGGCAGCGGTTGCCGTTCCTGCGCCGCCGCCGGCGACGCTTGCCGCGCCGCCTGTTTCGCAGCCGCGCGTCGTGCCGGAGGCGCCGCCGCGGCCCGCCACCGTGCCCGCTTTGCCTGAGCCCGTGTCAGTTGCGGCACCGCCGGCACCACCGCCGAGCGACGATCACCCGGTGCCGCCAGGGTCGATTCCCGAAGCGCAGCCAATGCAACAGGCAGCGGCTCCGGCAGAACGGTCGTGGATGTCGAAAGTGCCGATCCTCAACCGTGTGGTCGGCAATTAGCGTCTAGGGCTTTGCCATCGCCGGCTGCCAGTCAGCAACGGCCGCGAGATCCGCCTCAACCTGCCAGCGTCCCGGCCGGCCCGGCTTGCGCTCGGCCTCGCGCAGGCGCGCGAGGAATTCGCCGCGCGGGATTTCACGGAAGCCCATGTCGCGGCACGTCGGCGTCATCAGCTTGCCGTCGTTGAAGTCAAAGCCCCAATGCGCCAAGTGCCAGTTGAGCACGGAGAAGCCGATCTTGGAGGTGTTGGGCTCGCCGGAGAACTGACTCTCGGTCATGAAGCTTGCCCCCAGCGCGACGCCGTAGCCGCCGCCGACGAGCTTGCCGCGCCCGTTCCACACCTCGAAGGAATGGGCATAGCCCATGTCGAACAGCTCGGCATAGACCCGCATGATCCGGGGCGTGATCCAGGTCAGGTGCCAGCGCCCGGCGCGGTGCCCGGCGCAAGCCGCGATGACGCCCTCGAAGTCGCGGTCGAAGGTGACGCTATAGTGCCCCTGCCGGATCTGCCGGCGCAGCCGTCTGGCCATATGCAGCGCGTCGAAGAACAGCACCGAGCGCTGGGGCGGCGACCACCATTTCAGCGGCCCGACATGGGCGAACGGGTAGAGGCCGCGCCGGTGCGCGGCGAGCACGGCCGGCGCCGAGAAGTCGTGCACGATGCCGGCAAGGCCGGGTGGCTGGGCAAAGGTGTGCTCGGGGTCGGGCAGGGCATAATCCGGCGCCAGCAATTCGCGGGCGCAGAGCCGCAGCAGGTTGGGCACCCCGGCGATGCGCGACGGCATCAGCGCCCAGGCAAGCCCCAGCGCCCAGCGCTCGGCGAGGCCGGTCAGGCTCTCGCGGAACAGCATGGCGCGCCGGTCGGCGCGCCCTGCGACCGGAGGAAAGCTCAGGCGGTCTGTCTGGGTCAGCAAATGGGATTTCATCCGGCGGTTCCGCGAGGTGCCTTTCTGACACGCCGCGCCTAACGGTTGGTTAGCCGGATCGATCAAACAAGGTTTTGTTAACCGAATGCCTCAGCCCGCCCGCGATCGAAAAGCAAGCGCGCCGGGCCCTGCCCGACGCGCTTGGCGTGCTGAAACGGCCGTGTTCAGACGATGAGGATGTCAGTTGCCTGGAGCGGCGCGTGATTGTCGAAGGTCAGCAGCACCACGGCCTTGGCGCCGCCGGTGCCGTCGGAGTCGAAGAGCAGCTGGCCGCTGCCGGTATTGTAGAGGAAACACGCATTGGTTCCGCTGGGCGGGGTCGGGTTGGCGCTGGCGCTGAAGACCGTACTGCCGGCAACGGTGTTCTGGAACCCGGACGCATGGATCTCGATGTGGTCGAAGCCCGAGGCGAAGTCGGTGATGTGGTCGCCTTTGTCCGCCAGGCTGTTGTAGACGAACGTGTCATTGTTGCCCTGACCGCTGAGAACATCGTTGCCGGCCCCGCCGGTGATGCGGTCGTTGCCGGCGCCGCCTTTGATGACGTTGATATTGATGTCGCCGCTGAGGATGTCGTCGTGGGACGAGCCGAGCAGGTTCTCGAAGCCGACTGCGGTGTCGCCTTCCGCGTCGCCGCCGCTGACGGTGGCGGAGGTATTGCCGTTGAGCTGGACGGTTACCGCGGCGCTTGACTGCTGATAACTCAGCGTGTCGTTGCCGAGGCCGCCGGACAAAAGGTCGTTGCCGGCGCCGCCCTCGATGATGTTGTCTCCCTTGGTTCCGGTCAGGTGGTCGTCGTGGCCGGAGCCCAGGATATTTTCAAAGCCCGAAAGAATGTCGCCGGTGCCGTCGCCGCCGACCGGCTGCGCTGTCGTCAAGTTGAGGTCGACGGTCACGCCGGCGGTCGAGTTCAAATAGCTGATGGTGTCGATGCCGTTGTCGCCGCTCAGCGTGTCGGAACTGGCGCCGCCCACGATGAAATCGTCGCCGTCGCCGCCGTGAATGACGTTGACCTGTTCGTTGCCGGTGAGAACGTCGCCGAATTTCGAGCCGTTTATGTTCTCGACATGGCTGATCAGGTCGCCGGCAGCATCGCCATTGACGCCCACGGTTTGCGCGCCGCCCGTTCCCAGCGTGACGATGACCGGTTGGGACGAGGTGGAATAGTCGACGGTATCGAAACCGTTGCCGCCGTCGAGGGTATCGGCGCCAGGGCCGCCGATTAACAGATCGTCGCCGTCATTGCCTTGCAAGACATTGGAGACAGCGGCGGCGCTGCCCAGCACATCGTTGCCGCTGCCGCCGATCAAGTTCTCGACCGCGATGAACTTGTCGCCGGTCGCCAAGCCGCCGCTGCCGCTGCCGCTGCCGTTGGCATCGAGCTTGACGGTGATGCCCGTGGCGTCGGTCGAGAAATCGACGGTGTCCGATCCGGGGCCGCCGTCGAAGCTGTCGGCGGCGTTGCCGAGGCCGCGGCCGCCGTTGAGATAGTCGTCGCCGGCAAGGCCTTGCAGTGCGTTGGCGTTGGAGTCGCCGGTCAGCTTGTCGTCGAAGTTCGAGCCGATCAAGTTCTCGAAATTCGTGATGATGTCGCCGTCCGCGTCGCCGCCGACATCGGCGGCGAGGTTCTTGTGCAGCGTGACGGTGACACCGCTCGAGGAATGCTGATAGGTGACGGTATCGACGCCGTCGCCGCCGTTGAGGCTGTCATTGCCGTCGCCGCCTTCGATGCCGTCATTGCCGGCGCCGCCGTTGATGGTGTCGTTGCCGGCGCCGCCGAAGAAACCGTCATTGCCCTTGCCGCCGAGCAAGGTGTCGGCCTGACTGGAGCCGACAATCAGTTCGACGTTGACGAAGGTGTCGCCCTGCGCGTCGCCGGTGCTGTTGGCCGGCGTGGTCAGATCGACGGTCACGGCATTGCTGTAGATGACCTCGTCGAAGCCGTTGCCGCCGTCGTATTTGTCGGCGCCGGGGCCGCCGATGAGGAAATCGTTGCCGTCGTTGCCGCTGATGGTGTCGTTGCCGACGCCGCCGTCGATGGTGTCGTTGCCGGCGCCGCCGCTCAGCGTGTTGTTCAGGTTGTTGCCGATGATGTTGTTGTCGAGCTCGTTGCCGGTGCCGATCAGGGCGGTGCCGATCAGGACGAGGTTTTCGATCTCGCTGGCCGGGACGGTCGCGGTGCCCTTGGTCGCGGAGGGCAGGGTGTAGTTGATCGCGGCCTGGACAGTGTCGTTGCCCTCGCCCTTGTTTTCATTCACCTGATCGGCGGCGTCGCGGACGATATAGGTATCGTTGCCGGCGCCGCCGTACATCTTGTCGTTGCCGGTGCCGCCGTCGAGCTGGTCGTTGCCGTCGCCACCGTAGAGCGAGTCGTTGCCGGCGCCGCCGTTCAGGGTGTCGTCGCCGCCGAAGCCGTAAATCGAGTTGTCCTTGCCGTCGCCATTGAGGACGTCGTCGTTGGCGCCGCCGATGCCATCGACGACGCCGTTGGACACGCGAAACACCCAGGCGCCGGCTTGGCCGGTGTCGCCGGAAGTGTTTTCCAGATTGAGCATCTGGCTTTCAATTCCGGATTGCGGCAGCTCAAAATATTGGCCGTAAACGCCGGTACCGGCTGTAAATCCGGCGCGCGCGGCGAGACCGTTGCTGACGTCGCCGGTGGTCCAATTGACGGCGGTGTAACGGAAAACGATGTCGAAGTCGCCGGAGCCTTCGTCGATCAGTTCGAGCTGAAATGTGTTCAGCTTGTCAGTATGCTCATTGTAGTAGCCGACGTTCTGCCATGTCACCGTAAAGGTGCCGTGAGCGTCGTCCTCATTGTACCAGACCACGCCGCCTCCGGCCGGCCGCGTGTCAACGTCGGCCCAAAACGGCGCAATGATTGGATTGGTTCCGTCGGCGATTGTGTCGGGCGTGAATTGCGAGAGCGGGCCTTCGAAGGTGATGTTGCCGTTATTGTTGATGTACAGGCTCGTGTACGTGGTGCCGTAGAAATCGAGCCCATTGAGAAAAGCGTGACTCAGATCGACAAACTGCGAAGGGGAATCATCCTCAGCGGGCAAGTGATTAGTCCCCATCGGCGCCAGAGTCTTGGTGATGCCGCTGGGCAGCCCATCGAAGGCGTAGAGCTCGGTATTCGATACGGTGGTTGTTTCGCCGGCGGCCTCGCCCGCTCCTTTGAACGTGATCGAGCCGTCAGAGTTGAAAGTGCGGGTATAGAAGAAGCTGCTGTGGTCGAACACCACGGCGTCGGCCGAGCCCGCGCCGCCGTCGATCTTGTTGACGCCGGCGCCGCCTTCGAGGCGGTCGTTGCCGGCGCCGCCGATCAGGAAGTCGTCGCCGGCATTGCCGACAAGCTCGTTGTCGGCATCGTTGCCGATGATGGTGTCCTTGCCGGCGCCGCCGATGCCGTCCTCGATGGTGACGCCCTTGGCGATGGCGATGTTGAAGGTAAGGCCGCCGGTCGAGGAAAAATGCTCGGCGTTGAGATCGATCAACTGGTCCTGCTTGTAGCCGGACATGTCGATGGTGTCGGTGCCGCCGGCGTCCCAGATGGTCATCACCAGTTCCTGGCTGGCGCCGGTCAGCGAATATTCGGGGCGGTCGGTGAGGTCGCTGTTGAAGCCGTAAGTGTCGTCGCCGGTGCGCGTATTGGTGTTGGCGCCGTAATACTTCTGGATGGCGGCGATGTCGTCGAGCATCGGCGTCATCGGATAGTAATGGGTGCCGCCGATGCTGTAGTTCGCGCGCGTCGCGGCGGTGGCAATGGTGACGCCGGCCGGCAGCGTGTAATCGAGACCGGTATTGTTCTCGAAGAAATAGCTCATGATCGAGTATTGATTGGAATCCTCGGCGTATTCGTCGGGGATGGTCGTGGCGCCGTAGGGCTGGCTGCCCTTCGAGGAATCGTAGGTGGCCGGATGCGAGAGGCCGAGGGCGTGGCCGATCTCGTGCATGAAAATGACGCCGTATTCGCCCGAGCCGTAGGTCGGGTTCTCGATGTTGGTCCAGGCGATATTGGCCTTGTCCTTATGGTCGTCGTTGAACCAGACGTCGCCGTCTTGCGAATTTGAGGCCGTCAAGAGGGGGCCGTTTGCGTAAGCGCCCGAAGGGGCGAGGGCTTTGGTGTAATTGCCGATCAGAATCGTGGCGCCGTCGGAATACTCGCTGCCCTTGTCCTGCACCCGGCTGAAAGAGATGTCGGCGATGTCGCTCCAGGCCTGGAACGCGTGCTCGACATAGGTGATCTGGTTGGCGGTGAGCTGTTTGAAACTGGTGCTGTCGAGCACCCCGTAGATCGACGTGTGCGTGGTGTCGGCGCTGGCACGCGCGGCCCAGGTCACGGTCACGCCCGAGCCGGGACTCCAACTGATGCCCGAGCGGTCGATCTGCGTCGCCGCCTGGTCGGTGGTGTCGTGCGTCAGTGTGGTGAAGGTACCGTTCGCCATGGTTCGCCCCTAACTGGTGTCGTGCGCGCAAACGCACGCGGCGGCGGATGCGCTCCGCCGCGCTCAAGTGTCGGGACTGTCATGTGCTGAAAAACTGAGCCTCAGATCGATCGAGGCTCGTAAGCCGGATTCCCGCCGTTGCCCCCCACCCAGTTACCAATGATAGCCGCGAGTTCGCGCCTCGGCATTAAGAATCCGACGCACCCGCCCGGGGTGGGGGTCCGCTCCTGGAACTCGCCGGCTGTGGACAAAAAGTCAGGCCATATCAGGCGCTTGATTTGGCCGGCTAGGATGGCGCTGTGTGCAGTTGTTCGCCCCGACAGGGTCGCGCTAAAGGCCCGCAATGAAGCCCCCAGCGAATCACGACAAGGTCCTGATCGTCGATTTCGGCTCCCAGGTCACCCAGCTCATCGCGCGCCGGGTGCGGGAGGAGAGGGTCTATTGCGAGATCGTGCCGTTCCAGAAGGCGGAGGAAGCCTTCCTGGCGATGCGGCCGAAGGCGGTGATCCTGTCCGGCGGGCCGGCCTCGGTGCATGAGAAGGGCGCACCGCTGGCGCCCAAGGCGATCTACGAGGCCGGCGTTCCCGTGCTCGGCATCTGCTACGGCGAGCAGGCCATGGCCGAGCAGCTCGGCGGCAAAGTCGAGGGCGGCCATCACCGCGAATTCGGCCGCGCCGAGGTCGAGGTCACCGCGGACTCGCCGTTGTTCGAAGGCGTCTGGGTCAAGGGCCAGAAATACCCGGTGTGGATGAGCCACGGCGACCGCGTCACCGCGCTGCCGCCGGGCTTTCGCGTGCTCGGTACTTCGCCGAACGCGCCGATCGCCATCATCGGCGACGACGCCCGCAAGTTCTACGCCACGCAATTTCATCTCGAGGTGGTGCACACGCCGCACGGCGCGGCGCTGTTGCGCAATTTCGTCCGCAGAATCGCCGGGCTTTCCGGCGACTGGACCATGCGCGCCTTCAAGGACGAGGCGATCGAGAAAATCCGTGCCCAGGTCGGCAAGGGCAAAGTGATCTGCGGCCTGTCGGGCGGCGTCGACTCGGCGGTCGCAGCCGTGCTGATCCACGAGGCGATCGGCTCCCAGCTCACCTGCGTGTTCGTCGATCACGGCCTGTTGCGGCTCGCCGAAGGGCAGAAGGTGGTGACGCTGTTTCGCGACAGCTACAACATCCCGCTGGTGCACGTCGACGCCTCCGACATGTTCCTCAAGGCGCTCGACGGCGTCGAGGACCCCGAGCAGAAGCGCAAGACCATCGGCAAACTGTTCATCGACGTGTTCGAGAGCGAGGCCAAGAAAATCGGCGGCGCGCAGTTCCTGGCGCAGGGCACGCTCTATCCGGACGTCATCGAAAGCGTGTCGTTCACCGGCGGGCCTTCGGTCACCATCAAGTCGCACCACAATGTCGGCGGCCTGCCCGAGCGCATGAACATGAAACTGGTCGAACCCTTACGCGAACTGTTCAAGGACGAGGTGCGCGCGCTCGGCCGCGAGCTCGGCCTGCCCGAAGCCTTCGTCGGCCGCCACCCGTTCCCCGGACCGGGGCTCGCCATCCGCGTGCCCGGCGCGGTGACGAAGGCGAAGCTCGATATCTTAAGGCTGGCCGACGAGATCTTCATCGAGGAGATCCGGCGCAGCGGCCAGTACGACGACATCTGGCAGGCCTTTGCCGTCTTATTGCCGGTGAAGACGGTCGGCGTCATGGGCGACTTCCGCACCTATGAGTACGTGGTGGGCTTACGCGCCGTGACCTCGACCGACGGCATGACGGCGGACTTCTATCAGTTCGACATGAAATTTTTGGGCGCGGTGGCGACGCGCATCATCAACGAGGTCAAGGGCGTCAACCGCGT
>Ga0070740_10001633_pt1 | contig 29721 bp, 33 predicted proteins | sample Coa_R2_FD_67286 | JGI IMG/M metagenome (GOLD analysis project Ga0070740, IMG submission 67286) | Surface soil microbial communities from Centralia Pennsylvania, which are recovering from an underground coalmine fire - Coalmine... | ecosystem: Environmental > Terrestrial > Soil > Unclassified ...
AGCGGCCGGCCTGCCCGGCCTCGGCGGACCGAAGTTCCCCGGACTGCCGAGCGGTTTTGGGAAGAAGAAATGAGCGCGTCCGCCCTCGCCTTCCGAAAAGTCGCCGATCACGCGGCCCGTGTGCCCGTGGGCGATGAAGGCAATGATCGCGAGTTTCGGCGCCGCAGTCGCGCGACGCGCGGCGGCGACGCAGACGAATAGGCATGTCAGTCAGCAGAAGGACAGTGTGAAATGGCTCTCGTCATCCGCATGGCCCGCGCCGGTACCAAGAAACGGCCCTTCTACCACATCGTCGTCGCGGACAAGCGCGCCCCGCGCGACGGCCGCTTCATCGAACGGCTCGGTTTCTTCAACCCGCTCCTGCCGAAAGACAAGCCCGAGCGACTCAAGCTCGATCTCGACAAGGCGAAGGAGTGGATGAAAAAGGGCGCGCAGCCGTCGGATCGGGTGATGCGCTTCCTCGACGCCGCCGGCATTGCCAAGCGCACGCCGCGCAACAATCCGCACAAAGCGATTCCCCGCAAGGAACGCAAGGCGAAGGAGGAAGCGGCCAAGGCCGGTGCCGCGCCGGCCGGAGGCGCGCCTGCGGCATCGCCGGCGGCAGGTTGAGCCGGCGTGACGCCCGATGGCTGATCGTATCCGCGTCGCGCGCATCGGTGCCGCGCATGGTCTGCGCGGAGAGGTCAGGATCTGGTCGTTCACTCAGGATCCCACGGCGATCGCGCGATATGGGCCGCTGGAAACGGAAGACGGCACACGGCGGCTGGACATCGTGGCGTTGCGTCAAGGCAAGGACTGTCTGATCGCGCGCGTGCGCGGCGTCGAGGATCGCACGGCGGCGGCGGCGCTCGCCAATTTGGACCTGTTCGTGCCGCGCGAGCGGCTGCCGGCGATCGAGGAGCCCGATACGTTCTATCACGCCGACCTGATCGGCCTCGAAGCGGTCACCACGGGCGGTGACGCGATCGGCCGCGTGACGGCGGTGCACAACTTTGGCGGCGGCGACATCATCGAAATCAAGCCGGCAAATGGCGGCGCCTCGTTCATGCTCCCGTTTACGGAGGCGGCGGTGCCGGCCGTCGATCTTGGGGCAAAACGGATCGTCGTGGTGCCGCCGACCGAACCGGGTTAAAGCGGAGTTCGGCGATGTTGACCCGCTATTGCGAGCGCAGCAAAGCGAGCCGGAATCGAGCGGCTTCGCGCCGGAGGGCTTCGTCGTCCCGTGCGGAACTGCTCGCAATAAAAGGCCGATGCAACCCGACCGCTCCGTGCGCCAGCGCGTGCCGGGCAGGCCGCCGATGCATGGGTTGGCCCTTGCCGCCCGGGCGGAAGATCGCGGCCCGCCCGTGCGTCCACGCCTGTGATCGCGGCAAGACGTCCGTCGTCCGTCAACACGTTGAGATCCTCTAACCGCATGTGGCGAGCAACCGTCCTCACGATTTTCCCCGAAATGTTCCCGGGACCGCTCGGCGTGAGCCTTGCCGGCAAGGCGCTTGCCTCCGGCATCTGGTCGCTCGACGCGCACGACATTCGCAACGCTGCCACCGACAAGCATCGCACCGTCGACGACACCCCGGCGGGCGGCGGCCCCGGCATGGTGATGAAGGCCGACGTGCTGGCGCGTGCCCTCGATGCCCTGCCGCGCGACGCGCGTCCCCGCCTCCTCATGAGCCCGCGTGGCGCGCCGCTCACGCAGGCGCGCGTGACGCAGCTCGCCGCGGGTCTCGGCGTGGTGATCGTCTGCGCGCGGTTCGAAGGCGTGGATGAGCGATTGATCAAAGCGCGTGGCCTCGAGGAAATCTCGCTGGGGGATTTCGTGCTGTCGGGCGGAGAACCCGCGGCCATGGCCTTGCTCGATGCCTGCGTTCGGCTTCTGCCCGGTGTCATGGGCAGAGCGGCCTCCGCCGCGGAGGAAAGCTTCGCCGAGGGTCTTCTGGAATATCCGCAATACACGCGGCCGCTGGTGTTCGAAGGCGAACCGATCCCCGAGGTGTTGCTGTCCGGCAACCATGCCGCGATCGCCGCCTGGCGCCGCGCCGAGGCCGAACGCGTCACGCGCGAGCGGCGACCCGACCTCTGGGCCGCCTATCGGGCCCGGCAGGCGGCAAAAAACGGGCCCAAATCGAACGGGTGACAAGGCCGAAACTTTCGTCTAAAAGCCCACCGACCCATTGCACCACCGAATGCTCGATACGGCGCGCCGCGCCATGGCGCTGCCGACGGAGACATGCCCCATGACCATCATTGAAGAGCTCGAACAGGAGCAGATCAAAAAGCTCTCCGCCGGCAAAGAGATCCCCGATTTCGGGCCGGGCGACACCGTGCTCGTCAACGTGAAGGTGGTCGAAGGCGAGCGAACCCGCATTCAGGCGTACGAAGGCGTCTGCATCGGCCGCGCGGGGCGCGGTCTCAACGAGAATTTCACCGTGCGCAAGATCTCATACGGCGAGGGTGTCGAACGGGTGTTCCCGCTCTACTCGCCGATGATCGACTCGATCAAGGTCGTGCGACGGGGAAAGGTCCGCCGTGCCAAGCTCTATTATCTGCGCGGCCTGCGCGGCAAGAAGGCGCGCATCTCCGAAGCGCAGAGCACCGGCGGGCAGGGCGGATCGACCGAAGCGGCGAAGGCCGAATAGACCGCCGGCGGCAAACCGGGTCGGAGCCATTGTTGCGGGCGTGATGCCGCGGTACGGGACTGCGTTGTCGAAGTCGCGGGGCCCGGTTATGGAATCGAGATGGGCTTCAAGCTGCAGCAGATCATCCTTGCCGATCATGTCCGGCTGCCGTGGCGCTTTTTCGGTCGTCTCGCGGCTCTTCCGCAGACGGCATCCTGACGTCGCGCCCGGCAGGCCCGCTGCCAATCATCGATTCGTTCCGTCAAGCCGAGGTCCATCCTCATGAAACCGCGCACGCTTTACGACAAGATCTGGGACGACCACCTGGTGGACGAGCAACCCGACGGCACATGCCTCATCTATATCGACCGCCATCTCGTGCATGAGGTGACAAGCCCGCAAGCGTTCGAGGGGCTGCGCGCCGCGGGCCGCAAGGTGCACGCACCGGACAAGACGCTCGCGGTGGTCGACCACAATGTGCCGACCACGGACCGCTCCAAGCCCAATCCCGATCCCGAAAGCGCCGAGCAGATCGCCGCGCTCGCGCGAAACGCCAAGGATTTCGGCATCGAGTATTTCAACGAATTCGATCGCCGCCAGGGAATCGTCCACATCATCGGCCCCGAGCAGGGCTTCACGCTGCCCGGCACGACGATCGTGTGCGGCGACAGTCATACCGCAACCCACGGCGCCTTCGGCGCGCTCGCCTACGGCATCGGCACGTCGGAAGTCGAGCATGTGCTGGCGACGCAGACGCTGATCCAGAAGAAGTCGAAGAACATGCGTGCGACGGTCGACGGGAAGCTTCCCGAGGGCGTCACGGCCAAGGATATCATCCTCGCCATCATCGGCGAGATCGGCGCGGCCGGCGGCACCGGTTATGCCCTGGAATATGCCGGCGAGGCGATCCGCGCACTGTCGATGGAAGGACGCATGACGGTCTGCAACATGTCGATCGAGGGAGGCGCCAAGGCGGGCTTCATTGCGCCGGACGAGAAGACCTTCGACTATCTCAAGGGCAGGCCGAAGGCACCCAAGGGCAAGGCGTGGGACCAGGCCATGCGCTATTGGGAGACCCTGCGCTCCGACGACGGCGCGCATTTCGACCGCGAGATCAGACTTGACGCGGGGAAGCTGCCGCCTCTCGTCACCTGGGGCACGAGCCCGGAACAGGTCGTGTCGGTCACGGGGCGGGTACCCGTTCCTTCGGAAATCGCCGACGAAAACAAACGCGCAGCCGCCGAACGCGCGCTCAACTATATGGGGCTCAAGGGCGGCGAGAAGATCACCGACATCAAAATCGATCGCGTGTTCATCGGCTCATGCACCAATGCGCGAATCGAGGATCTGCGCGCGGCGGCGCAGATCGTGAAGGGCAGGCACGTCAATGGCAACGTCAGCGCGATGATCGTGCCCGGCTCGGGTCTGGTGAAGGCGCAGGCGGAGGCTGAAGGGTTGGACCGGATCTTCAAGGCCGCCGGTTTCGAATGGCGCGAGCCGGGCTGCTCGATGTGTCTGGCGATGAATCCCGACAAGCTCCGGCCCGGCGAGCGCTGCGCTTCGACCTCGAATCGCAACTTCGAAGGCCGACAGGGCTACAAGGGCCGCACACACCTCGTGTCGCCGGCGATGGCGGCAGCCGCAGCGATCGCCGGACATTTCGTCGATATCCGCGACTGGCATTGACGGGCGGTCGGGCTCGATCGGGCGATGCGATGCACCGAATGCCGCCGCGGCGGCGCGTCCTCCTTGCGCCCACAGCCTCGCGCCCGCATCGCACGCCCGCTTCTTCACGGATCATGCGCGCGGCGCGTTCACCAGCAACGCCAGACCTGCCGCCAGACACGATGGTGATGGCGCCAGACCCGCACGGTCACCCAGCCGCATGCCGGACCGTAATAGGCCGGCGGACCGTAATAATAGGCGTAAGGCGGTCCCCAACCCCAGGCCGGGCCGAAGGCAAAGCCGAGTCCCCAGCTCCAGTGATGCCAATGGTGCCGGTGATGCCAATGCCCCGCCTGCGCGGCGCTGGGCGCAATGATCACCCCGAGGAGCAGGGCAAGACCGGCGAACAGGCTTCGGAACGTCGACATGGACAAACCTCCGATGCGTCGCCCCCTGAACTCGGTGAGGCTTATTTATATTCTCTCCCTTTCGCCGCCTACTGTTCCCACCAGCAGCGCATCTGCGGCACAATGACCGGGCCGCTCGGGCGAGTCTCCTGCGCCAGCCATGCCCGGCAGAGACGACGCGCCGTCGGCCCGGGCCGGATAGGATGGGGACGGATGACGAGATGCGGCCTATGCCGGGCCTGAGCCGGCATGTCGGCACGGCGGACGGTAGATTGGCCCGCGGCGACCTCCGTCGAGGCGGCGCGCGCGGGCACGGCCGAATGCGCGGCCAGCACGGCAACCGATAGAAGGAGGCTGACGGGTAATTGGCCGATCCGCATGCTCGTTCCCGTTGCGTCGACAACGGTTGCTTATTCCGCCTCCACGGTCAACCGCTCTTGCGGCAACCCGCCGAAGCGCGACGGCCCGATGCCCCTTTCCGGAGCGCAGCTTCCCAATCCTCCACGTTTTGCCGTGCACGATTTTTTCCTAAACGGATACCCTCATGTCCCGTCCGCGGCCGAGGAGCATCGTCATGGAAGGCAGGTCCGACAATCCGCTGGCCTGGCGCACGGCAACGGCGCCCTCGCTCGCCGACATCGAGGCGATGGCGGCGGATGCCTATGCCCGCCTGCCGCAGCGCTTCCGTGCCCTGTGCGAGGACCTGGTGATCCGCGTCGAGGATTTTCCCTCCGACGAGGTGGTCGAGTCCATGCAGCTCGCGAGCGCCTTCGACCTGCTCGGCCTGTTTCAGGGAATCGGGCTGCCGTTCCGCTCGGAGGCCGACCCCGGGCAGATGCCCAACATGATCTGGCTCTACCGGCGGCCGATTCTCGACTATTGGGCCGAGCACGAGGAGACGCTCGGCGCCATCATCACTCATGTCCTGGTGCACGAGATCGGCCACCATTTCGGCCTATCCGATGCCGACATGGCAGCCATCGAAAACGCGACCGACTGAGCGCTTCCGCGGCGGCGAGGAGCGCGATAGAAAACGTGCGTTTTCTGCGAAAGGTCAGGGTGTCATGGAAAAGTTCACGGTGCTCGAGGGCGTGGCCGCCCCTCTGCGCATGATCAATGTCGACACCGACATGATCATACCCAAGCAATATCTGAAGACGATCAAGCGCACGGGGCTTGGCAAGGGCCTGTTTTCCGAACAGCGCTATCGCGACGACGGCAGCGAAAATCCCGACTTCGTGCTCAACAAGCCGGCCTATCGCAACGCCAAGATTCTTGTGGCCGGCGACAATTTCGGCTGCGGCTCGAGCCGCGAGCATGCACCCTGGGCGCTGCTCGATTTCGGCATCCGTTGCGTCATATCCACGTCGTTCGGCGACATCTTCTACAACAACTGTTTCAAGAACGGCATCCTGCCAATTCGCGTTTCCGCCCAAGACCTGGAGAAACTGTTCGACGATGCCGAACGCGGCGCCAACGCGACATTGACCGTCGACCTCGAGCGGCAGGAGATCCGCGGCCCGGATGGCGGCGTGATCAGGTTCGAGATCGACCCCTTCCGCAAGCACTGTCTGCTCAACGGCCTCGACGACATCGGCCTTACGCTGCAGAAAGCCGGCAAGATCTCCAGCTACGAGCAAAAGGCCAAAGCGGCGCGGCCGTGGGTCTGACATCGCGGACGGCCGCGACGCCGGCCGCCGCAAGCGCGTGCGAGCCCGTGGGCCGGGTCGAGGCTGCGTCCGTCATGTCCCGATTGACGGTGAGAACGACCCTTGCGGCGGCGGGGGCGAAACCGCGTCCGCTTCAGCGCGGCTGGGCGATTGCCTCCGCGATCATCACCGTGCGGCGCGCCATCTCGGCGTGCAAACGCTCGACCATGCGGCCGTCGATCGAAAGAACGCCCTTGCCCTTGTTTTCTGGCAGGTCGAAAGCGGCGATCACCTGGCGCGCCCATGCCACGTCCTGGGCGGATGGCGAGAAAACCTCGTTGCAGATCGCGACCTGGCTGGGATGAATGAGGGTCTTGCCGTCGAAGCCGAGCTCCACGCCCTGGCGGCATTCCGCCGCAAAGCCCTCGCTGTCGCCGATGTCATTGAAGACACCGTCGAGAATGTCGATCCCGTGTACACGCGCTGCGGCCACGCAGGCGGACAGCCAGGGCAACATGGGCGCGCGGCCGGGAACGATGTGCGCGCGCGTATCCTTGGCAAGATCGTTGGTCCCCATCACGAAGCCGGCGAGCCGCGACTCGGAGTCGCGCGCCTGCCCCGCGATCGCCAAGGCATTGAACACGGCAAGCGGCGTTTCGATCATCGCCCAGACGCGCGTACGGTGGTCGGTCGCCATGTCGAGCAGACGACGACCGATGAGCTCGAGAACGCCGGGGGTCGAGACCTTGGGGACCAGGATCGCGTCCGGCGCCGCGTGTGCCGCCGCGGCGAGATCGTCGGCATGCCACGGCGTGTCGACGCCGTTGATGCGAATGAAGACCTCGCGCCGGCCGAAACCGCCGGCCTTGACGGCGGCCGTGACCTGCGTCCGTGCGGTCTCCTTGGCCTCGGGAGCGACGGAATCCTCGAGATCGAGGATGACCCCGTCGATCGGCAGAGTCTTCGCCTTTTCCAGCGCGCGGGCATTGGACCCCGGCACATAGAGCACGCTGCGGCGGGGGCGGACGTTCATCTTGTTCCCCGGTCACTTGATTGCGCGATCATCCGCGGCCTGCGGTTAACCTACCGACCCCGCCGTCGCCGCGCCACCTCCTCGCGGTCAAGAACGCGACCCCGCGCGGGGGAGCCCACGAAGACCCGGCTCGCCCGCGCCGGCGGGCGTCGTCCTATCGGCGGCAGCGGCGCTGGAACGCATCTTGCCATCGCCCTGTCGCGGGGCGACGCGACGTAACCGTCGTGACCTCGCGCGTTACCCGCCCGTATCGTGGTCAAATCCTTCGAGCGGCGTCAGGGGTTTGCGGCTTGCGTCGTCGCGCCGGCTGTGGAAGAAGAAACCTCGACCGGATCCGACCAACGATGAACTTCCCGCCGCAGCTGATCGACGGCTACCGTGCTTTTCTCCTGAGCCGGTTGCGTTACGAGCAGGATCGCTATCGGGCGCTCGCGGAAAAGGGGCAGTCGCCGCAGATCATGGTGATCGGCTGCTGCGACTCGCGGGTATCTCCGGAGGTCATCTTCGACGCGCGGCCGGGCGAGCTGTTCGTCCTTCGCAACATCGCCAACATCGTGCCGCCCTATGCGCCGGGCGGTCCCGCACAGGGCGTTTCGGCCGCGCTCGAATATGCCGTCTGTGCCTTGAACGTGAGGCATATCGTCGTGCTCGGCCATGCCCAATGCGGCGGGATCAAGGCCTTCGCCGAGGAAGCCGCCCCGCTCGCACCGGGGGACTTCATCGGCCGATGGATGCGGCTGATGGCGCCGGCCGCCGCAAGGGCGGGCGATCGTGCCACGCAATCGCCGGCCGACTATCTTCGCCGTCTCGAGCAGGCGAATGTCGTCAATGGCCTCGCGAATCTCATGACGTTCCCGGCCATTGCCGCCAAAGTCGAGCGCGGCGAGACCGCCCTCCACGGCGCCTATTTCGGCGTCGCCGCGGGGCAGCTCCTGGTGCACGATCCGTCGACCGGGGCCTTCGTGCAGGTCGCGGCCGACGATCATGCTCGATTGGTGGCCTCCGCGCGTTCCTGACCCCCGTCGAGCCCGCCCGATTCACCAGCCGTTAACCGCGGCGCCTTGCGCGGCCATGGCCCGGCGCACGCCGACGGCGCGTTCCGACAATGCGTCGTTTGTGCCTAACCGCCTGGTAATGTTGCGCGCTTATAGGCGCTTGTCGTCTTTGGCAGACTTTGCAGCTTTTCGATGCAGGACCGGTCGATCATCGACGAGATTGAGCGAGCATTCGCGTCCGGATCGGCTGAAAAGCAGTCGGAAATCGTCCGTCGCGTCACCGACCTGTTCCTCGCCAATGCGGAGAATTATACCGATGAACAGATCGACCTGTTCGACGGGGTGCTCGCCAGCCTTGCCGAGCGGATCGAGGTCAGGGCGCGTGCTGAACTCTCGCGGCGACTGGCGCAGGTCGACAACGCGCCCGCGGGCGCCGTCGGCATGCTGGCGCGTGATTCCGCCATCGAGGTCGCCGCGCCGATGCTGCAGTTCTCGAGAAAGTTGACCGACGACGATCTGCTCGAGATCGCAAGCACCCGCAGCCAGGAGCGGATGCTCGCCATTTCCAAGCGGGAGACCGTCAGCGAACGCGTCAGCGACGTGCTGGTGGCGCACGGCAACCGCGACGTCGTCCTGTCGGTCACGCGAAACGAGGGAGCGCGTTTTTCCGATTCCGGCTACGGCAAGCTCGTCGAAAGGTCGATCGACGACGAGGTGCTTGCAGTATGCGTATCGATGCGCAAGGACATTCCCCGCGAGCACTTCGAGACCCTCATCACGATGGCATCGGAGGTGGTATTCGAACGACTGGCCGCCAGCAATCCCGAGGCGCTCTACGAGTTGCATCACGTGCTGATCGACATCACCGGTCGGCGGGCGGCGACGCGCGGGATCGGTCGCGATTATCGCAATGCGGCGGCACAATTCGACGTCGCCCGGCGTTCCGGCCGACCCGTGGACGACGTCGTCCGGGAGTTCGCGGAAAACGGCCGATTCGAGGAGACGGTCGCCGCACTCGCCGCGCTCTGCCGGCTGCCGATCAAGCTCGTCGAGAACGTCATGAACGATGCGCGGCCCGAAAGTGACTTGGTACTGATCTTGACCAAGGCGGCCGGCCTGTCGTGGGCCACGGCCAAACAGGTGTGCATCCTGCGTCGCAAGTCATTCCGTTTCTCGCCCCAGCTCATGGAGACGGCACGCGCCAATTTTGAACGGCTGCAGACGAGAACGGCCCAACGCCTCGTCCGCTTCTACAACGAACGGTATGCGGCATTTTCCGATTTCCAGGAGCTCGCGCAGAAAATTCGCCAGCGCGAGGGAGGGCAAGGCGTGGCCGGCGCAGCCTAGCGCGGGTTCCGACCGATTGCCTCGCGCAGATCATGCCGCCTTTCTTTTGGCGCGGATCAGCTTGCGGTTGATCAGCACTTCGGCGATCTGAACGGCATTCAGGGCCGCGCCCTTGCGCAGATTATCGGACACCACCCACAAGGAGAGACCGTTTTCGACCGTCGCATCCTCGCGGATGCGGCTGATATAGGTCGCGTCCTCGCCGACGGCCTCGTAGGGCGTGACGTAGCCTCCATCCTCACGCTTGTCGATCACGATACAACCGGGCGCATTGCGGAGGATCTCTCTTGCTTCCTCCGCCGAGAGGGGGTGCTCGAACTCGATATTGACCGCTTCCGAATGTCCGACGAAGACGGGTACGCGCACGCAGGTCGCAACGAGCTTGATCTTGGGATCGAGAATTTTCTTCGTCTCAACCATCATCTTCCACTCTTCCCGCGTCGCGCCGTCGTCCATGAACACGTCGATATGCGGGATGACGTTGAAAGCGATGCGCTTGGTGAAGCTCTTCGTCGCCACCTCGTCGAGCGTAAAGACGGCCTTGGTCTGCGAGAACAATTCGTCCATCGCCTGCTTGCCCGCGCCCGACACCGACTGGTAGGTGGCCACGACGACGCGCCTGATCTTGGCCTTGTCGTGCAGCGGCTTGAGCGCGACCACGAGCTGCGCCGTCGAACAGTTCGGGTTGGCAATGATGTTCTTCTTGGTAAATCCCGCCACCGCGTCGGCGTTCACCTCGGGCACGATCAACGGCACGTCGGGGTCCATGCGCCAGGCGGAAGAGTTGTCGATCACCACGGCGCCCGCCGCGGCAATCTTGGGCGACCATTCCCGGGAGACGGCGCTGCCCGCCGACATCAGGCAGATGTCGACATCGGCGAAATCGTAATGGTCGAGCGCCTTCGCCCGCAGCGTCTTGTCGCCGTAGGAGCACTCGACGCCCTGGCTCTTGCGCGAGGCGAGCGCCACCACCTCGTCGGCGGGGAATTCCCGCTCCGCCAGGATGGCAAGCATTTCGCGCCCGACATTGCCCGTGGCTCCCACCACGGCGACCTTGTAACCCATTGTTAACGCTCCAAAAAATTGACCGCTGCGCGGGGTGCGCGGCAACCGGCCGGCAGGGGCTTCTAAGCCAGTTGGAGGCGCAAGACAATCACAAGACGCAGGAGGCAGCATGCGCCCGCTGCTCCGCCCCGGGCGCGAAGCTTTTTCCGGGATCGTCGTGCGGTGGCTGGCCTATGCCGGCGCGGCCTCGGTGGTGGCCGGAGTCATCACCTGGCCGTTCCGGGCACCCCAGACAGCCACGTTGCCCCGACCGAGACCCGGCGCTTGGTCGGAAATCGAGCGGCCTTTCCCTGCCTTCGCCCTCGCGATTCCCGAGGCCGGCGACGCGCCTGCGCATTACGTCATCCTGCGCCACGTCGTGGGCGGCGGGCGCAAGGACATTCTTTCCCTGGGCGAGCCGGACACTGCCGCGCCCTATCTCGAAATCCGCATCTATCGACCGGGCAATGAGAGCGACCGCTTTGCCGAACCGCTCGCCGCGATCGCCCAGGACGCTCGAAGGCTGGGCCCCACCGCACTCCAGGCCGAGCAGGCGCTTGACAGCAAGTTCGGTCCGCTCGCGGTGGTGGCGTTCAGGACCGCAACCGGGACGCCGCGAAAGTGCCTCGGCTTCGTGCGCGTCTACAACGAACCGAGGCTGCAGTTGACGGGCTGGTTCTGCCGCGGCGGCGATTTCATCGACCGCACGACGCTGGCGTGCGCCGTCGACCGGCTCACGCTCCTCGCAGCCGGGAGCGAGCCCAAGATCGGCGCCCTATTCGCCGAAGCCGAGCTGAGGCGCCGTTTCTGCGGCCAGCGCGACCCGATCATCGCTCCCACGCCGAAATATACGGCGCTATGGAAGGCGCTCGCCCAGCGGCCGCCGCCCCGGCACGCCCGCCGTCGATCAAGGGTGTCGCACGGCATCGCGCAAGCCATCATCCATCCATTGACCAGCACGCGAATCCGGCCGATCATATTCCAATAAGCCTAACTGTGCGGCGATCTCGTTGTGCGCGGCACGGACGGCTTCCGGGAGGAGAGAGCCATGATGACACGACGTCACCTCTTGCAGGCCGCTGGCGCGGGCGCCGCAGCGGCGGCGGCCGGCCTGCGATTGTCGACCGTCGCGCAGGCAGAGTCCGCGGCCAGTCGACTGACGCCGGGCGTGCCAGCCGGCGTCGCGAGCTATGTGCAAATGGGCCGTCTGCCCGGCAAGAGGCCGCTGATCCAGCTCGCCGACCGGCCGCCCAACTACGAGACGCCTATTGAATATCTACGCACGCCCATCACGCCGAACGATGCGTTCTTCGTGCGCTACCATTTGTCCGACATCCCGGAGGTCAAGGCCGAAACCTATCGGATCGCGGTGGGCGGCGAAGGCGCCAATGGGACCATCGAATTGACCCTCGACGACCTCAAGAAGATGCCGGCCGTGGAAGTGGTGGCGGTCAACCAGTGCTCGGGCAATCGGCGCGGCCTCTCGCAGCCGCACGTGGCCGGCGTGGAGTGGGGTTACGGCGCGATGGGCTGTGCGCGGTGGAGGGGCGCGCGGCTCAAGGACATTCTCGACAAGGTCGGACTGAAAAAGGAGGCGATCGAAATCGCCTTCAACGGCGCCGACGGCCCAGCCGTGGACAAGACGCCTGATTTCATCAAGTCCATCCCGGTATGGAAGGCGACGGACGAGAACACGATCGTCGCCTACGAGATGAACGGTGAGCCGCTGCCGCATTTCAACGGTTTTCCGGCGCGCGTCATCGTGCCCGGCTGGACCGGCACGTACTGGATGAAGCACGTCATCTCCATCAACGCGCTGACCCGGCCGCAAGGCGGCTTCTGGATGAACCCCGCCTACCGCATTCCCGTCGGCAAGTTTCCGATTCGCGACCGGTTCATCACGCAGGAGAACGCGACGTCCACCCCGATCACCGAGATGGTGGTCAATTCGTTGATCACCAGCCATCGCGACGGCGACAAGGTCAAGGTGGGCAAGGTCGTCGTGAGCGGGCTTGCCTGGGACGGCGGCTACGGCATCCGCTCGGTCGAGGTATCAACCGACGGCGGCAGAACCTGGTTCTCCGCGACCCTCGGAGCAGATCTCGGCCGCTTCGCCTTCCGACCCTGGCGCTTCGAATTCACGGCGCGGCGCGGCCGCAATACGCTGACCGTCAATGCCACCAACAAGATCGGCCAGACCCAGACCGCCGAGCTGATCTTCAACCCGGCGGGATATCATAACAACGTGATGCAGCGCATCACGCTGATCGCGTGAGGAGGATGTCATGCGTGTCATCGTGCTGGCCGCCATCGCCGCGACGCTCGCCGCCAACACCGCATGGGCCGATGAGCAGGAGATCAAGCTCAAGCCCGGCCCCGGCCTCGACAAAGTGGAAGCCAACTGCCAAGCCTGTCATACGCTCGCCTATATCCCGATGAACTCGCCCTTCCTCAATGCCGCGGGTTGGGACGCCGAGGTCACCAAGATGATCAAGGCCTATGGTGCCCCGATCGACGATGCCGACGCCCAGGCCATCAAGGCTTACCTTGCCGCGCATTACGGCGGCTGACGCCGTTGCAGAAAAGCGACACGACCGGCCTCGCCGCACGCCGGCGAGGCCTTTTGTTAAGGTTTTGATTGAACAATTCGACGCGATCTGGCCCTATCGCCAGGAACCGAACCCCGCTACACTGCATTGTCCGAACGATCGCGAGGATCCCATGCGCCCGAAAATTGCCGCCGCGCTTGCCGTCGCCGGAATTCTTGTCATATTTGGCGCACCGGCGGACGCGGCGCCGCAGAAGAAGCGGGTGACCGTCGCGAACCGTCAGCACACGGTTTTCGTCAGCCGTGACGAAAACGGACGGACCCGGACGCGCATCATCATCCAGAAGCGGTCATTTCTCGATCCGGGCACCGAAAGCTTCCCGGGCGAGCGCAGCGTCCACGAATATGCGATGCTGCCGACCCATCACGCCACCAGCGTGCTCGATAACACGACATTCGGCGACAACATGACCGCGCTGCCGCGCCTGTTCACGCTTCCGAGCCGCAACAATCCGTGGATTTTCGAGTAGAGCTCGGCGAACCGGTTTAAGCCGAACCGCGCCGGGCGACGCGACGAGGCCGCTCGCGCCGGGGCGACATATTCCCGTGCATCAGGTTGACAGCCGCTCGAGTTCGGCAAGTATCGCCGAGCCCATTTCCTCGGTCGAAACGACCGTTGTACCCGCCGATTTGATGTCGGCCGTGCGGAAGCCCTTGGCCAGGGCGGCGGCGATGGCCTGTTCGATCCAATCGGCCTCGCGGGCAAGACCGAACGAGTACCGCAGGGCCATGCCGAATGACGCAATCATGGCGATGGGATTGGCGATTCCCTTGCCGGCGATGTCGGGCGCGGAGCCGTGGACGGGCTCATAAAGCGCCTTGCGCCGGCGCGTCTTCGGATCGATCTCTCCGAGCGAGGCAGACGGCAGCATCCCGAGCGAGCCGGTCAGCGTCGCGGCAATGTCGGAGAGAACGTCACCGAAAAGATTGTCCGTGACGATGACGTCGAATTGCTTGGGCCAGCGTACGAGCTGCATGCCGCCCGCGTCGGCCAGCATATGTTCGAGCTGCACGTCTCGGAACTCGCGCGCATGCAGGGCGGTGATGACCTCGTTCCAGAGAACGCCCGTTTTCATCACGTTGCGTTTCTCCATCGAGGTGACCTTGTTGCGCCGCTTGCGCGCGAGCTCGAAGGCGACGCGTCCGATGCGTTCGATCTCGTAGGTATCGTAGACCTGCGTGTCGATCGCGCGTTTCTGTCCGTTACCGAGGTCGGTAATGGTTTTCGGCTCGCCGAAATATACCCCACCCGTGAGTTCGCGCAGGATGACGATATCGAGCCCTTCGACCACCTCGCGCTTGAGCGACGAGGAATCCGCCAGCGCCGGATAGACGATCGCCGGCCGTACATTGGCGTAAAGATCGAGCTCCTTGCGCAGCCGCAGCAGCCCCGCCTCGGGTCGCACGTCATAGGGGACCTTGTCCCATTTCGGCCCGCCGACCGCTCCGAACAGCACCGCGTCGGCCGCCTTCGCCTTCTCCATGGTGGCCTCGGTGACCGCAACCCCGTGGGCGTCATAGCAGGAGCCGCCGACCAGCGCCTCTTCCGCAGCGAACTTGTCCGGGCCCAGTTTGTTGAAGAAATCGATGACCCGTTTGGCCTGGGCCATCACCTCGGGGCCGATGCCGTCGCCGGGAAGAAGCAGAAGATTGTGGATTGTCATAAACGCCTCATGTACGGGTGGCGCCAGGTCCGGCGCGCTGCCCGGCCATGGCGGACCAGCGGATTGCTAGAGCCTTGCCGTGCGCTTGGCAACCGGCGCGCATGAGCCGGCATGGGGGCATTGTGCCGGAAAGGAAACGCGGTGCCTGAACGTCTTGCCAGGGTCGTGATCGTGGGCGCGGGATTCGGCGGACTGGAGGCCGCCAAGACGCTTCGGCGCGCGCCGGTCGAGGTGACACTGATCGATCGACAGAACTTCCACTGCTTCCAACCGCTGCTCTATCAGGTGGCGACCGCCGCGCTGTCGCCGGCCGACGTGGCATGGCCGATCCGTCACATCCTGCGCGCGCAGGCCAACGTGACGGTGCTCATGGCGGAGGTGAACGGCGTCGATGCACAAGCCAAGCGCGTGCACACCTCGCTGGGGGACATTGGCTATGACTATCTCGTGCTCGCGACCGGGGCGCGGCATTCATATTTCGGGCATGACGGCTGGGAGGCCTGGGCGCCCGGCCTCAAGCGCATTGAGGACGCCACCCGGATCCGCCGCAATATCCTGATCGCCTTCGAACGGGCGGAGGGAACGACCGATCCGGCGGAACGCGAACGCCTGCTCGCCTTCGTCATCATCGGCGGCGGCGCAACCGGCGTTGAAATGGCCGGCGCCATTGCCGAAGTGGCGCGTCAGACGCTGGCCGCCGATTTCCGCCGTATCGACCCGCGCTCGGCGCGCATCATTCTGATCGAAGCGGGACCGAGGCTGCTGCCGACCTTCCCGCCCAGGCTGGCAAGTTACGCCGAAGCGGCCTTGCGGCGCGCCGGGGTCGAGGTGATGACGGGCACCCGCGTGACCAATTGCGACGCGCGTGGCGTCGACACGGACAATGGCCGCATCGATGCGGGCACCGTCATCTGGGCCGCCGGTGTAACGGCCTCGCATGCCGCGCTTTGGCTCGGCGCGGACGCCGACGCCGCCGGGCGGGTGAAGGTCGCGCCCGACCTCTCGGTGCCGCATCATCCCGACATCTTCGTCATCGGCGACACCGCCGCGGTCGTCGACCGCCGCGGCCGGCCCGTGCCCGCGACGGCGCAGCCGGCCAAGCAAATGGGACGCTACGTGGCGCGATCGATCATTGCGCGCGCGACAGGAAGGCCGACGCCGGCGCCGTTCCGTTACCGGCATCTCGGCGATCTGGCGACGATCGGCCGGCGTGCGGCCGTCGTGAAGCTGGGTTGGCTGGAATTGACGGGCTTCGCCGGCTGGCTGTTCTGGAGCGTCGTGCACATCTATTTCCTGATCGGCCTGCGCAACCGTTTCATCGTCGCCTTCATCTGGCTGTGGGATTACATCACCTACCAGCGCGGGGCGCGGCTCATTACCGAAGCGGAGGCCAGTCCGCCCCGCGGGTCGCAGACGCCATGATCGCCATGTTCGGCCGCGATCGCACGGCGCAGGACGCACCGGAGCGCATGGCGAGCCGTGCGTTCGCCGCCAGGCGCGTTCGGACGGGGGCAACCGCATTGTGCATCCGCTTTCATGACAAGCGCCGGCGAATGCGGAGGCCGGGGAAGGAGAACCATCGTGGATGAGGCCGCCGCGCGTTCGATGGAGACAGGCTCAGGCCGGTTCTTTGAGGATTTCCGGCAGGGTGAACGCATCCGCCACGCCACGCCGCGCACCATCACGGTGGGTGACGTCGCCCTGTATAACGGCCTGTTCGGGCCGCGCTTTGCCGTGCAGTCATCCGACGCCTTCGCACGAGCGATCGGCTATCCGCGCGCACCGGTCGACGATCTGCTCGTGTTTCACGTCGTGTTCGGGAAGACCGTACCCGACATTTCGCTGAATGCGGTTGCCAATCTCGGCTATGCCGATTGCCGCTTTCTCAAGCCGGTATATCCCGGGACCACGCTCAGTGCGCAGTCGGAAGTGATCGGGCTGAAGGAGAATTCGGACGGCAAGACGGGCATCGTCTATGTGCGCTCGCGCGGGTCGGATGAGAGCGGAGCCGTCGTGCTCGACTATGTACGCTGGGTCATGGTGCGCAAACGCGACCGCACGGCGCCGACGCCAGCGGCAAGCATTCCCGAGCTCCCCGAGACGGTGGCACCCTCCGAGCTCGGCAGCGCCTGTCCCGAGATCGATCTCGCCGCCTATGACACCGGGCTTGCGGGCAGCGCTCGTCGGTTCCGCGATTATCGGATCGGCGAGAGGATCGATCACGTCGCCGGCGTCACGGTCGAAGAGGCCGAACACATGATCGCCACGCGCCTCTATCAAAACAACGCCCGCATTCATTTTGACCATTTCAGCGAGCGCACGGGCCGTTTCGGCAAGCGGCTGATCTATGGCGGCCATGCGATATCGCTGGCACGCGCGCTGTCGTTCAACGGGCTCGGCAACGCATTCCATATCACGGCGATCAATGGCGGGCGCCACGTTGCACCGCTGTTTGCCGGTGACACCGTCTTCGCGTGGTCGCAGGTGCTCGACGCCGCCGATATTCCTGGCCGTGGCGATATCGGCGCGCTGCGCGTCCGCACGGTGGCGACGAAGGATCGGCCATGCGGGGATTTCCCCTTCCGCAGCGGCGACAAATATGACCCCGCGGTCATCCTCGAGCTCGATTACTGGGTGGTCCTGCCGCGTTAGGGGCCGACGGGGCCGATGCCGGCCGCCTTGCCCTTTCGTTGCGGGCGCGGCGGGTCGATCCGGGATCGACCCTGCTCACTTGGATGGCCTCACGTGGATTGCTGCGTCGCCCCTGCGAGAGTGGGGCGCGCTGCCATGATGGGGTCGTGCCGGTCGATCAAAACCTGCCCCAACCGCTCACGCGCTTGCGCGCAGATGATCCACCAACTGTCGCGCATAGGGCGGGAGCGACTGCGCGTCGCGCACGCATATGGTGAGCTCGCGCAGGGCCCAGGGATCGGTGAGCCGCACCGCGGCAATCGCCATGGTGCGCGCGGTGCGGCGTACGGTCGTCTCGGGCACGATGCCGACGCCCACATTGCACTCGACCAGCCGGCAGATGGCGTCGAAGCTGCGTAGCTGCACCCTCAGCCGCAGCGGCCGACCGATGCGGCTTGCCTTGGCGGCGAGGAAGCGCTGGATCGCGCTTGCGCGGTCGAGCCCCACCATGTCGTAGTCGAGCACCTCGCTGAAGCCGATATGCGGACGGCTGGCGAGTGGATGCCCTTTGGGCACCACGAGGACGAAGCGGTCACTACGGAACGGAAAGGTCTGGAGCCGACCGAAATCGACCGTGCCGGCAACGATGCCGATGTCGCCCGTTCCGTCGGCGATGAGGCCGACGATCTCGTCTGACAGACGCTCCTCGAGATCGATACTGATGTCGGGATAGGCGGCCAGGAAGGAACTCAGCGTCTCGGGCAGAAACTCCGTCAGCGCGTTGGTATTGGAGAGCACGCGCACTTGCCCGGCCAGCCCGCGCGCATAGGGCGTGAGATCCTCGTTGAGCCGCTCGGTCTGCGCCAGAATGGCGCGCGCGTGCTGCAGCAGCGTCCGCCCCGCCGGCGTGGGGGTGACCCCCTGCCGGCCGCGCACGAGAAGCGCCGCGCCGAAGGCGAGCTCCATCTTGCGGATGCGGGTCGAGGCGGCCGCCAGGGCGAGGTTGGAGCGCTCGGCGCCGCGCGTGATGCTGCCCGCCTCGACCACGTGGCGAAACAGATTGAGATCGGTGAAATCGAACCGCATCCGCCTCTGCCTTCTTATTTGACGAAGGCTGTCTACGCAAAATGCATATAGCTGTGAGCAATATACAGCTTCAACTTTCGTATTTGAAGAAGTAAAGTCGGGCGACTCGGGCGCCTGCGCGGCGTCCGCGTCACGGCAATGAGGAGGACGGCAGATGGCTGAGCGAGAGGCGCACACGATCGACGGCACGTCGCGCCCGTTGTCGCCGCACCTGCAGATCTACCGGCCGACGCTGACGATGACCATGTCGATCGCGCATCGCCTGACCGGGGCGGCGCTCTATTTCGGCATGCTGCTGGTTGCATGGTGGTTGATCGCCGTCGCTGCCGGCCCGAACGCCTATGCGGGCCTTGCCTGGTTCATGGGCAGCCTGCTCGGCCGCCTCATCCTGTTCGGCTATACTTGGGCCCTGATTCATCATCTGCTCGGTGGTATCCGACACCTGATCTGGGACACGCTGCACGGCTTGGAGCCGGTCGAACGCGAGCGGCTGGCGGCGGCGACGCTGATCGGTTCGATCGGGCTTACGATCGCCGTCTGGGGTATCGGCTATCTCGTCATGGGAGGTTCGCGATGAGCGCGCCGCGCCGCATCGTCACGCCGATGCGCAGCGTGCGCGGGCTCGGCGCCGCCCGCTCCGGCACGCGTGATTTCTGGCGCCAGCGCGTCACATCGGTGGCCGGCATTCCGCTCACCATTGCGTTCATGGTCATCGTGATTGCGCTGATGGGTCGTGGACACGCGGCGGTCGCGCAGATTCTCGGTTCGCCGCTCGTGGCCGTCGTCATGCTGCTGTTCATAGCCAACACCGCCTACCACATGTGGATCGGCATGCAGGAGATCATCCTCGACTACGTCCACGACGACCGACTCAAGCTGCCGAGTCTGATGGCCAACACGTTTTTCGTCTTTGCCGTGGCATTCGCGTCGGCATTTGCCGTTCTCAAGCTTTCCTTCGGAGTATAGGCATGGCGGAGAATGGAAAAGGCAACGGCGCCCCGGCGATCACCGGCCGCGCCTACCCGATCGAAGATCACACCTACGACGTCGTCGTCATCGGTGCCGGCGGTTCAGGGCTGCGCGCGGTGGTCGGCTGCAGCCAGGCCGGCCTGCGCACCGCCTGCATTACCAAGGTCTTTCCGACGCGCTCGCACACCGTTGCCGCGCAGGGCGGCATTGCCGCCGCCCTGGGCAACATGGGCGAGGATGACTGGCGCTGGCACATGTACGACACGGTCAAGGGCGCCGACTGGCTCGGCGACCAGGATGCCATCGAATATCTGTGTCGCAACGCCCCGGAAGCCGTCTACGAGCTCGAGCATTGGGGCATGCCGTTCTCGCGCCGCGAGGAGGACGGAAAAATCTATCAGCGCCCCTTCGGCGGCATGACGACCCATTACGGAAAGGGGACCGCGCAACGGACCTGCGCGGCCGCCGATCGCACGGGGCACGCCATGCTGCATACGCTCTACGGGCAGGCGCTCCGGCACTCGGCCGAGTTCTACATCGAATATTTCGCCATCGATCTCATCATGGACGAGGAGCGCTGCCGCGGCGTGATCGCGCTCAACATGGAGGACGGCTCGATTCATCGCTTCCGTGCCAACATGACCATCATCGCCACCGGCGGCTACGGTCGTGCCTACTTCACGTGCACGGGTGCGCATACCCAGACGGGGGACGGCAATGCGATGGTCCTGCGCGCCGGCCTGCCGTTGCAGGACATGGAATTCGTCCAGTTCCATCCCACCGGTATTTACGGGGCCGGCTGTCTGATCACCGAAGGCGTGCGCGGCGAAGGCGGCTATCTGGTCAACTCGGAGGGTGAGCGCTTCATGGAGCGCTATGCGCCGTCGGCCAAGGATCTGGCCTCGCGCGACGTCGTCTCGCGCGCCATGACCATCGAGATCCGCGAGGGACGCGGTGTGGGCAAGGAAAAGGACCACATCTATCTGCATATGGATCACCTTGATCCCAAGGTGATCCGCGAGCGGCTGCCCGGTATTTCGGAGTCGGCGCGCATCTTCGCCGGCGTCGACGTGACGCGCGAACCGATTCCCGTGCTGCCCACCGTGCACTACAATATGGGCGGCATCGCCACCAATTATCACGGCGAGGCGCTGACCAAGAAGAACGGCGATCCCGACGCCGTCATTCCGGGTCTCATGGCGCTTGGCGAAGCCGCCTGCGTCTCCGTCCACGGGGCCAACCGGCTCGGCTCCAACTCCTTAATCGATCTCGTGGTCTTCGGCCGCGCCGCGGCGCACCGCTGTGCCGAACTGCTCACGCCGGGTGAGAAGCAGCCGGAATTGCCCAGGGATTCGGCCGATTACGCGCTCGCTCGTCTCGACAAATTCCGTCATGCCTCGGGTGGGACGCCCACGGCCGAGCTGCGCCTGAAGATGCAGAAGATCATGCAGAACAATTGTGCGGTCTTCCGCACGGGCGAAGTGCTCGAGGAGGGCCACAAGCTCATCCATGAGGTCCATGCCGGGATGAGCGATATCCGCGTGACCGACCGCTCCATGATCTGGAATTCCGATCTCATTGAGACGCTGGAGCTCGACAACCTGATCGCGCAGGCGGTGGTGACCATGGACTCCGCGCTCAATCGTACCGAGAGCCGCGGCGCACATGCGCGCGAGGACTTCCCGGAGCGCGACGACAAGAACTGGATGAAGCACACGCTCGCGTGGATGAACGACGCCGGCGAGGTTACGATCGACTACCGCCCCGTGCACACCTACACGCTGACCAACGACGTCGCCTATATCGAACCGATGGCGCGCGTCTACTGATATCGCATGGAAAGCCACGATGGTCGAATTTGCGCTGCCGAAAAATTCCAAGGTCGTCCCGGGCAAGACCTGGCCCGGTTCTTCCAAGGCGAACGTGGAGACGGAATTCCGCATCTACCGCTGGAATCCCGACGAGGGCGGCAATCCCCGCATCGACACCTATTATGTCGACCGCGAGGACTGCGGCCCGATGGTGCTCGACGCCCTGATCTGGATCAAGAACAAGGTCGATCCGACCTTGACTTTCCGCCGCTCCTGCCGGGAAGGCGTGTGCGGCTCCTGCGCCATGAACATCGACGGCCTCAACACGCTCGCGTGCACCAAAGCGATCGACGACGTGAAGGCGCCGGTGCGTGTCTACCCGCTGCCGCATCAACCGGTGATCAAGGATCTGGTGCCGGATCTCACGAATTTCTATGCGCAGTACGCGTCGATCGAGCCTTGGCTGCATACCGTTTCGCCTACGCCGGAAAAGGAATGGAAGCAGAGCCACGAGGACCGCGCCAAGCTCGACGGCCTGTATGAATGCATTCTGTGCGCCTGCTGCTCGACCTCGTGTCCGAGCTATTGGTGGAATTCGGACCGCTACCTCGGCCCGGCGGCGCTATTGCATGCCAACCGCTGGGTGCAGGACAGCCGTGACGAAGCGACCGGCGAACGGCTGGACAAGCTCGAGGACCCGTTCCGCCTGTATCGCTGCCATACGATCCTGAACTGCTCCAAAGCCTGCCCGAAGGGGCTCAACCCCGCAAAAGAGATCGCGGCCCTGAAGAAGGCCCTGGTGGGGCGTCAGCTTTGAGCGGCACGCCCGCTGCCCGCAGCGGTGCCGAGCCTCGCTCGCGTGGCGCCGGTCGCCGCAGCGCCTCAATCCGATCAGAGCCTCCATAAATTGTATCGGACGACCGTTACAACCTTTACTTGATTCCTTCCTGCCCCCGTGCGAGGATCGGGGCGGGCTCAGGGGGCTTGGGTGGGTGTGTGTCGCTGGTCCGCGGTGCTCGCAGCGGTCGGGCTGTGCGCCGGCTGCGCAGGGCCGACTGCCCGGCTTCCTGAGCTTCCCGACGACGAGGTGGCCGCCGAGCGGCGCTTCCAGGAGACGGCGCAGATTCGCGATTACTACCGTGCCCTGGCGCGGCTTGACGCAGTGGCTTTCCGCCTCCGCATCGCCAATCGCCGCTATTGCAGGAACGTCGCGCCGCAGCTCGGCCTCCGTGCGGCCTCCGTGCAGAGCCTGCCGCGGCGATTCCGTGAATTTTCCGCAGAGACCCTGGGCACGGGCTGGACACACCCGACCGTGCTTTCCGTCGTGGACAATTCGCCCGCGGCGCTCGCGGACATCCGCAGCGGCGACGAGATCCTCGCGCTTGACAATGACGTCGTCCCGGCCCGGCACACCGCGCGCTGGATCGACACTCGTCTCGCGTCCCGCGGGGAAGCACCCGTCACGCTCATGATACGACGCGGCGGCAGGGACGCGCCGCATACGCTTCGTCCCCTGACCGGTTGCGCCGTCCCGATCGAGCTTGCCGTGGATCCCCTGCCGAACGCCTTCGCCGACGACGAGCGGATCGTCATCCACTCCGGCATCCTGCGGCTGGCGAAAACCGACGCCGAGCTTGCGGTGATCGTCGGCCATGAACTCGCTCATCTGACCCTCGGTCATCTCGGCAAGCGACGGCACAATGCTCTGCTCGGCAAGCTCGGCGGCATGCTCCTGGATCACGGGCTGATGACCGCGCAAATTCAGACGCACGGCATGTTCGAGAAACACTTCGAGCGCGCCGGCGCACTCGCCTACAGCATCGAGTTCGAGCGCGAGGCGGATTATGTCGGCGCCTATTATGCGGCCCGCGCCGGCTACGACATTTCCGCCGTCCCGCGCGTCTGGCGGGCCCTCGCCTTGGAAAGCCCCGGCGAGCTGCGCGTCAACGACAGCCATCCGACCACGCCGGCGCGTTTCGTGCACATGCAAAAGACGATCGCCGAGATCAAGGACAAGCAGCGTCGCGGCCTGCCACTCGAACCTGATCTCAAGTCGATCGCGGCGCCGCCCGAACCGCCGGGTGCCTCGCCGAACTGACCCGTCAACGCCGATTCTCGCAGCTCTTTCCGGCACAGAGACGTTCGAGTTCGGGGAAAGGCTTGTAGGCCGCCTTGCCGCACTGCTCGGGCGTCGCGTCGACCAGCTGATTGAGGTGGCCGCCATAGAAGAATGCGATGCGATCCTTCGGCCCGGTATAGCGTCCGCTCGCGTCCCGCACATTCGCGCGCACGCAGACGGCGTAGCGCTGCGCGGTGCCGGCAATGCGCAGCTCGGGATCCGTGATTCCGGCATCGCGTATGCCAGACGGGTCGGCGAGCAGCGCCTGCATGGTGTCGAGAATTTCCTTGCGATAATCCGACGGAAACAGATTCGGATCGACCGGCGCCTCCTGCTTGCCGCCGCCGAGCCACTCCGGCGTGGACGAGCAGGCGGCGAGCGCAAGGCCCAGCGCCAATGACAGGAGGCGACACGTCGTGGATCCTGGCGTCATCGCGGGATTGATTCAGCCGAGATTGAGCTTGCGCCGCCTGCGCCCCAATGTGCGCAACCGCAGGGCATTGAGCTTGATGAAGCCCTCCGCGTCGCGATGATCATAGGCGACGGCGCCTTCCTCGAAGGTCACCAGATCCTGGTCGTAGAGCGAATAGTCGCTCTCTCGACCGACGACGGTCACGTTACCCTTGTAGAGCTTCAGCCTGACGCGGCCGGTGACATAGGCCTGCGACCGATCGATCGCCGCCTGAAGCATTTCCCGCTCCGGCGAAAACCAGAAACCGTAATAGACGAGCTCGGCGTATTTCGGCATCAGCTCGTCCTTCAGGTGCGCAGCGCCCCGGTCAAGCGTGATCTGCTCGATTCCGCGGTGCGCGGCATGGAGAATGGTACCCCCCGGGGTTTCGTAAATACCGCGCGACTTCATGCCCACGAAACGATTCTCGACGAGATCGAGCCGGCCGATCCCGTTGTCGTGACCGAGCTCGTTGAGCGCCTGGAGCAGATTTGCCGGCGACATCTTCTTTCCGTTCAGCGCAATCGGGTCGCCGCGCACGAAATCGATCGTGATGACGGTCGCCTCGTCGGGCGCCTGCTCGGGCGAGAGCGTTCGCGAATAGACGTAATCCGGCGCTTCCCGGGCCGGATCTTCCAGCACTTTGCCTTCGGACGACGAATGCAGGAGATTGGCGTCGACGGAGAACGGCGCCTCGCCGCGCTTGTCCTTGGCGATGGGAATCTGGTGTTTTTCGGCAAATTCGAGGAGCTTGGTGCGCGAGACGAGGTCCCACTCGCGCCAAGGCGCGATCACCGTAATGTCCGGCTTGAGCGCGTAGTAGGTCAATTCGAATCGGACCTGGTCGTTGCCCTTGCCGGTTGCGCCGTGGGCGACCGCGTCCGCCCCCACCTTTTCCGCGATCTCAATCTGCTTGCGCGCGATCAGCGGCCGGGCGATCGACGTGCCGAGCATGTACTGGCCTTCATAGAGCGCGTTTGCCCGGAACATTGGAAACACGTAATCGCGCACGAATTCCTCGCGCAGATCCTCGACGAATATGTTCTGCGGCTTGATTCCGAGCAGGAGCGCCTTCTGCCGCGCCGGTTCGAGCTCCTCGCCCTGGCCGAGATCGGCGGTGAAGGTGACGACCTCGCAGCCGTAGGTGGCCTGCAGCCATTTGAGAATGATCGAGGTGTCGAGCCCCCCCGAATAAGCGAGCACGACTTTCCTGGGTTGCTTCTTCGCGGTCGCGGCCATGGCACCTCGGTCGATTGCGGGGCTGGACACGGTTGTGAGCTTGCCAAGCCTTGTTGAACCCTTCGTCGACCGGCTTGTCAAATTGTGTACACGGTCATCCCGTTACCGCGTCTCCTCGGTCACGTCCTCGAAGACCTCCATGTCGGCACTGCCCTGCAGGATGGCGCGCCAGCCCTGCAGGAAGGTCCGCACCATGGGATCGGCGGCGAGCTTCTGCCGGCTGAGCTCGAGCGCGGCGTTGGCCGCGTAGTCGATTTCGATCAGCAGCTGTGCCGGCTCGTCGACGTTTTGCAGGATGCGGAAGCCGGTGCCGCCCATCGCGCGGTAGAAGGGCGCCGAGCTGCGGATCAGCGCCAGCAGCTGCGCCGGATCGCCCAGGGCGCGCAGGCGGATTTGCAGCACCCTCCTGACGTCCTCGGACCCTGTCATGTCCGCGCCCTCATGGCCCATCACAGCCCGGCCTCGGTCTCTTGCCGCCGAAAAGGCCGGCGAGCACCGTCGGCAACGCGACGCGCGCGAGCGCGCGCTCGACCGCGTCCGCCGCCAACCGCGTTCGCGGCCAGCGGAAGATCACGCCGTGCGCCAGCCAAATGATCAGAAACGTGAAGACTCCGGCAAACACCGTGTCGGTGAGAAAATGGGCGCCCGTTATGATCCGCAGCACCGACATCCCGACACCGAAGGCGAGCGCGGCCGCATAGGCGAGCGGGCGCCAAGGCGGGGGCGTGAGCGCCGCCGGCGCCAGCGCCCAGAATGCTCCCGTCACGTCTCCCGAAACGAAGGAGCAATTTGCCGGACAGTCGCCCCGCGGGTCCCACCATGCGACGAAATGCTGATCGCCGCCGAACTGTGTCACGTCGATCGGGCGCGGCCGCCCCCAGTGATCCTTGAGGATGACGTTGGCCAGCAGACCGGGTCCGAGCGCCATGGTCACGATCAGGAACAATGCTGCACTGCCCGAAACGAGCATCTTGCGTCGCGGCACGATCAATTTCATCAGCACGGCCGCGATCGCCGGCGCCAGCAGCGCCGCGCTCGCCCACAGACCGAGGTCGCGCAAGGTCTGGACGAACGGCGACAATCGCCATGCGAACATGTTGTGCTGGCTGTCGCTGACTGCATAGAACGGCGCCGACAGCGCCAGATCGATCTGCGGGAATAACGCCAACGGAACGCCGACCGCGGCCGCGACGGCGAGTGCAACGATGAGACCCGTTCTATCCATGTCGCCGCCGGCTTGGTCTCGCATCATGGATCGACGATCCATGGTCTGCGTGTCGTGTCCCCTCTCCGAGGGACGGAATCGTGCAACGCATGCCTGCGCCTCGAGCGCGTCACGCCCCTTGCAGCCTGCGCGTCCGCCCTTGCAAGAGGAAGAAGGGTCGGGGGCACGCGAGCGGCCGTTTGGCCGAAGCGGGTACTAGCGGAGGCGCATCCGAAAGGGAAGGGTCGGGCCGCGCCATCCGGCTATAATGGGCACATGTCGCCTCCCACGCTCGATTTCTGGTTCGAATTCGCTTCAACCTATTCCTACCCTGCGGCGATGCGTGCCGCCTCGCTCGCGGAGCGCGCAGGGGTCGCCTTGCGCTGGCGACCATTCCTGCTCGGCCCGATCTTCAAGGCGCAGGGCTGGAACGATTCGCCGTTCAACCTCTATCCGGCGAAGGGCCGCTACATGTGGCGGGATGTCGCCCGCATTTGCGCGGCGCAGGGTCTGCCTTTCAAGCGGCCGGCAATATTTCCGCAGAACACGCTGCTCGCCGCGCGGGTGGCGCTGGTCGCCCTTGACCAGGGGTGGGGCGAGGACTACTGCCGGGCCATCTATACGGCCGAGTTCGTGGACGGCTGCAATATCGGCCTCGCCGAAGCCGTCGCCGCGGTGATTGCCGCGCAGGGCAAGGATGCCGAGTCCGTCCTGGCGGAAGCGGGAAGCGAGCGCATCAAGCTCGCGCTCAGGGAGCAGGTCGCCGAGGCCCAGCGGCTGGGCATTTTCGGCGCGCCGAGCTTCGTCACCGCCGACGGCGAATTGTTCTGGGGCAATGACCGGCTGGAGACCGCGCTGCAGTGGACCGGTGGCCATACATGAGCCGACGCCCGGGGGCGAGCCATCCTCGATCAAGATCGAACGCCCATGCTTCGCCGGCAGCGGCTTCGGAGGCGGGCATCGCGGCAATTCCTGCGGCCACGGGCGTCAGCCGCCGCGTTCCCGCCAGCGTCCTGCCGTGCGGCCGGCGATCAGCCAGTAGGTGAGCCCGAAGGCCGCCCCGGCGGCGACCGCAACTTCTGCGGCGCGCGAGATCGGCGGCGGGGGATGATCGATCGATTCCTCGTAGGAGGCGGGAATCGCGCCGGTTCCGTAATAAAGCAGCAACAGGAATGCCGCGCCGGCCGCCACGTGCGCAAGCAGCGAACGTACCTTGAAAACTTCCGCGAGCCCGATCATCACGACCAGCGGCAGGAGGCCTGCAGCGCTTGTAAATCCCGTCGTCGCCGCGACCGTCATCCAAAAGAAGAAGACGACCGGCGCGCCCGCCTCGCCGAAAGCCTCGTGCCAACCCGGTCCCCAGAGGGCCGTAGCGACGACGATGCCGGCCGCCAGACTCGCAGCCATGACCCCCAAAAGGATCGCAAAGAAGTGGCCTATCAGCGACAAGTCTCAATCCGTCAGCGCCATCGCTCGCAGCGCCATGCGTTCGCGCGCGGAAAGCTTCTCCGTCGCGCTCTTGAGTTGGCCGCAGGCCGCAAGGATGTCGCGGCCGCGCGGCGTGCGCACCGGCGAAGCGTAGCCGGCGTCGAACACCACCTGCGAGAATCGCTCGATCTGCTCCCAGTCGGAGCAGGCATAGCTGGTCCCGGGCCAGGGATTGAACGGAATGAGGTTGATCTTCGCGGGAATGCCCTGCAGCAGCCGCACGAGCGCCTTGGCGTCGGCCAGCGAGTCGTTGACCCCTTTGAGCATCACGTATTCGAACGTGATGCGCCGGGCGTTGGAGAGACCCGGATAGTTGCGGCAGGCTTCGAGCAATTGCGCGATCGGATATTTGCGGTTGATCGGCACGAGTTCGTTACGCAGTTCGTCGCGGACCGCGTGCAGTGAGACTGCGAGCATGCAGCCGATCTCGGTGCCCACGCGCGCGATGAGCGGCGCCACTCCCGATGTCGACAGGGTGATTCGGCGTTTGGAGATCGCAATCCCGCCGCTGTCGGCCACGATCAAGAGCGCGTCGCGGACGGCTTCGAAATTATAGAGCGGTTCTCCCATGCCCATCACCACGATATTGGTGACGCAGCGAGCGCCCGACGGAACGATGCCGTCACGCGGGCGCACGCCGCCCGGCCAGTCGCCGAGGCGGTCGCGCGCCACCATCACCTGCCCGACGATCTCGCCGGCGGTCAGGTTGCGGACCAGGCGCTGCGTTCCGGTATGACAGAAGGAGCAGTTGAGCGTGCAACCGACTTGGCTCGACACACACAGCGTCCCGCGCTCGGCATCGGGAATATAGACGCATTCGATCTCGTGCGGACGTCCGCTTTGCGGTTCGCCCGGTAGCCCCAACAGCCACTTGCGGGTGCCGTCCGTCGAAACCTGCTCGGCAACGACCTTGGGACGGTCGAGCGTGTAATGCGTTGCAAGCGCGGTCCGCAACTCCTTGGACACGTCGGTCATCGCGTCGAAGCTGCAGGCCCCGCGGACATAAAGCCAGTGCCAGAGCTGCTGCACGCGCATCCTGCGCTGTGATTCGGGCACGCCGAGTCCCGCAAGCAGCCTTGCGAGCTCACCGCGCGACAATCCGATCAGGGACGGCCTCGCCGGCGCGACATAGCCTTCGAGCGGGACCTTCTCGAGAACGGGTGTAGCGGCGGCGAGGCGGGCGGGGGTCATGGGATCACCGCCTCCAATATAGGCCGCGGGCACGCTACTTGCACTCGGCTGCGACCTTGTCGAGCGCGTCGGAAACGCCCTTGAGAGAATAGGTGTCGGTCGTCTTGGTGCCGCGCGTCGACTCGCTCGTGATGACGAGGCGGCTGCCCTTGCGCATGGCCTCCACCATCTGCGCCTCCTCGGCCGCGTTCTTGACCCAGGCGCCATCGTCCTGCGTATACAGGGCGTATTTGGCCGTGCCGTCGATCGTCGCGGTCGCGTCGACGCCCGCCTTCTGCGGATAGCCGACGATGACCGAGACCTCGTTCTTCACTTTTTCGGCCGGACGCGTGGAGACGAATGCGTAGGAAGGGTCGCGGTTGCGCCCGGGCGGATCCGTCACCGCGGAAATCGGCTTCGACAGCGCGAAGCAGACGGTCTTGCCGTTGGGCGTGGCCTTGTAGGCTCCCCAATCGCCGAACTGGCCAAGCAACACGGCCTGCTCCTCGGGCGATTTCTTGGCCGG
>Ga0070740_10001640_pt1 | contig 29604 bp, 27 predicted proteins | sample Coa_R2_FD_67286 | JGI IMG/M metagenome (GOLD analysis project Ga0070740, IMG submission 67286) | Surface soil microbial communities from Centralia Pennsylvania, which are recovering from an underground coalmine fire - Coalmine... | ecosystem: Environmental > Terrestrial > Soil > Unclassified ...
TCGAAATTGCAGCGTAAATTGCAGAAACGGGGGAAGTAAGCTTTTGGTGGACGTGAGGGGATTCGAACCCCTGACCCCCTGCTTGCAAAGCAGGTGCTCTCCCAGCTGAGCTACACGCCCGTAAACTGGCTACAGCAAGTATTTTCTACGACTTACGCGGCAGTTTCAACCGACTCCTGCTCGGAAATTCTAGGAACACTAGGAACAATATCAACGGTTTTCGGAAGGGTGAAGCCATAACCGACGCGCTCGGCCTCCGCAAGGCGTGTTTCTAGTTCCTCGTGGAGATGAGAATAGAGTTCCGACATCGTTTGTGGCTTGTGGGCCATCCAGAAATTGTTGATGTCTTCCAAGCAACGAGCACGACGTAACCACGTCTTGCGGAAGCGCTTAAAGGAATGCCAGCCGAGTCCTTTCTCGTCCAAATTCATCTTGGTGAGACGAGGCGTAAGCCAGCGGGATTCCAGGTTTCCGTATAGATAGGGTGTGCCGTTTGCTGTGTGAAACAGCAGTCCGGATTTTCCCGAGGTGTATTGCCGCAGGTACTCCGCGACGTCCGGGTGCAGGTCGATCTCTCTGTTCGAGGTCAGGGTTTTCAGATACTTCACGATTCGAGGGCGGTCCTTCTTGACTTGTTGTTCAACCCTGATGGTGCGTCCATCGTTATGGATATGGCGCACTTCAAGGCCAAGAGCCTCCGAAATTCTCATACCGGTGGCCGCCAGCAAGACATACAACGCCTGTTCCTGCCCCGTGCTGTCGGTGATGAGTTCTGAAATGGCCTTTGCTTTGAGAGACGGTCGTTTTTGCTCCAAGTGATTCACGATGGGCAAATCCATCGTTTCGGCGTCCCAAGTCCGTTTATGGATTGGCTCACCGTTTGGTGCTTTCAGCGACTTTACGACCTGCTTGACGTATTCGACATACTTGTTGACGGTTCGAGGGCTGAGAGAAGCGGCGGACATCTTCTCAACGAGTGGTTGGAGGGCAAGGTTGTCGACGTAGGCGAGCGGAAGGTCGCCGATGGCCGGATAAATCCACTTGTTCATGGCTCCTTCGATACTCACCGTGTCTCGGAGAGGATTTCGTTTGCGGGAGACCGCCGTCTTTAGATAAATCTTGGCTTGCTCCCGGAACGTGACCTCACCTAGAACCACCCGATTGAAGCGCTCCTCTGAATTGGCTCCGGCGTTCTGCACGATTTCCTTCGCCCGGCGTTGCAACTCGGGCTTGGTCAATCGCATGCTCACCGGAGCCACTTTGACCGACATCTGCCTTCGCTCACCCCCTGGCTGATCGAGGCGGAAACGAACCCTCCACCAGCCAGTTTGCTTTACCAACGTACCGCTTTGACCGCTGCGACGACTCATGGACTTAAGTCCTTTCCGTCGTTGCTTCGGTTGCGCGTCAGCGAGCATGCCACGGTCGGGGTCTGTGAGCAACCGCTCCGAAATGGAAGAAGAGAGCCTGGTCATCGGAAACCTAGCTACGGATTACCTCTGCTTTTCCTCGATGGCGACAGGGCGGGCGACCTCCACCCCATCCGGGCGCATGGAGTGCAGAATCGCCTGAGCTTTGCCTACGGTCAGGCGCGCGTAGTAGAGGGGATCAGCCTTGTCTTCCGCACGGTAGTCGGCAATGCGTTCAATGACAGCTTCGGGAGCGTCACCGCGCGCCAAAGCCCGTTTCGCATAGGCCCAGTCCGCCTCCGACTGGCTTTTATGTCCAGATCGCCGTCGATAAGTCGGGCCATGACCATCCCAAAGGCGTCTCGGAGCTTCGGGCGAGTCTTCATGGACTACGAAGTCGTGTAGGTGATAGACCGCGTCGGTTTCGTGAACGGCGCGAACCAGGAATTCGTCGCGATACTTGCGGTTTGTAAAGCCGGGCAACCGCAACACCCGTGCGATATCCGTCGCCGCGGAATCCCCTAGGAACTGTGAGGCGAGCGAACTCAGCAGGGCTTCGGCCTGGCCGCGGTCGAGGCCATCGACGCGCCAAACGACTTGGCATTTCTCGGGAGAAGTATCGAGGACAAAATTGGGTATGGGTATGTCTCCGCTGGTTAGAATGGCGCGCAAGGAGGCGGGCGCGTCGGCATCAAGGTCCAGATACACAGAACGGATTTCGCGGATACTCTCCTTGGTCCTCGAGAAACTGTTGGGCTGCAGAGGATTCATTCCAACAAACACGTCCGCACCAGCCCGGTTCTGAATGCGGAGCCATTCCTGGAAGGAAGGGCTTGCGATATCGTCGGCGCGCAGGATGCTTTGCTTGGTTTGTTGCCGCGCGCGATTGAGCAACAAGACGGCAACCCGATCCTCGGGACGGTGTAGCGCCAAGAGGTATTCGGAAGCGGAGACGTGCCGAGGTGTAAAGGTCTTTGTGCCGGTCATGCGCGTTCCTGGGAAGCGATATAGAGGGGGCGAAGATCGAACCGGTCGGCCTCCGGGTCGTAGCCGTTGACTTCGAGCACTTCGGAGACGAACCGGCGGCCGGGCCGGCGTTCGAGTTGGATTACAACGTTCAGAGAATCGGCGATATTGGTCTTGATGGCTCGGTAGGGCAGGTCCACGCCGCTTTGCAAGACACAGCTTGTGAAGCGCGAGAGACCCTGCTTCGCGGAGCTCGCGTGAATGGTCGAGATGGTTCCCGAATGTCCTGTATTCAGGAGCTGCAAGAGATCGAAGGCTTCGCCGCCGCGAACCTCGCCGAGCAAGATGCGGTCGGGGCGGTGGCGCAGCGCCGCTTTGAGCAGGTCACGAAGGGAAACGGCCGGGATTCCGTGTTGCTCGCGGCGGGCTTCGAAACGGACGAGGTTCTCATGCGACAACTGAATCTCGGCGGTGTCTTCGATGAGCAGAATGCGTTCATCGGCAGGGATGAACCTGGCGAGGGCGTTCAAGAGGCTTGTTTTTCCGACGCCGGTTGCGCCGCAGAGCAGTAGATTGGACTTCCGAAGCAAGTGGTCTTCGAGCTGGTTGGCGAGTCCGCGGTCGAGCATACGGGCGCGGATCAGGTCCTCGACGGCAAAGTGGCGCGAGGCGAATTTTCGAATCGTCAGGGTGACGCCGCGCAAACTGCACGGCGGGATGACCGCGGCAACGCGGCTTCCATCGGGCAAACGGGAATCCAGAATGGGCTTCGCTTCCGAAAGGTCGTCTCCCAGGCGGCGCGCGATGTTTTTCACCGCGACAGTCAGAAAACGTTCGCTGAGGGAAACTCCGGGAACCGGTTCAACGAACCCAGCCCGTTCGATGAATACCTGTTCGGAACCATTGACCATGATTTCGCTGACCGAGTCATCGCGGATCAGATGCTCGATGGGTTTCAGGAAGGGAAGAATGGTTTCAAAACCACGCATCACAGGACACCCTCCTCGAGCTGCTGGAAGTACGATTTATTCGGGTCGTTGTAGTAGGGCTTGAGATAGCAAAAACTAGGCGGCAGAGGATTCAATCCATCGTAGGCAAGCACGACGGATTGGGCGTTGCGCAATTCGGTGAAAGTTTTCGTGTCGAAGCGATAGTCGTTGTGGGTGTTGTAGCTCTTGGAGGCGGTGACGTTCGCGCGATGCGAGAGAGCTTTGCCCGTGAGCAGGCTGACCCGGGCGTCGTGGGCGCTTTCCGACAGGTTGTAGCTGACCGTGAGGTGGTTTTCGCGTCCGCAGAGTTCACTGGCGGACCGCGCGGAGAAGTCGTCCGTGAGGGTCAGAAAGATTTTGGTGCGGAAGGTCTGCAGCAGAGTGCGCCAACTCTCGCCGGGCAGGGCCGAGCGCAGGGAACTGATGCTCTGGGTGGCGATGATGGGAATACATTTCGGCTGACGCGAGAGGCTAAAAAACTTTTCGTCGCCGGTTGGGTCGTTTTCGCCGACGGTGGCGAAGTGCTGGTATTCGTCGCAGAGGAACAGCACTTGGCGGAAGTACTTGTCGGGATTGGCTTCGATCTCGGGCACGCGATTGAGGACGGCGCGCTCGAAGTCGAGCTTCATCATGACGCCGATGGCCTTCGCGAGGCCGGGGTTCATGCCTATCGGGAAATTGAGTGCGGCGATCTTGCCTTGCTCGATTAACCAGGAGAACGAGGGCAGGGGTGTTCCATGCTTCAGGGGATTGTTCTTTGACGGGTCATAGCACTCCTTCTCGGGGCAGAACACCCTCTTCACCTTGGCGTTGTCATCGAATAAGGAAAGAAATACGGAAATGCCTTCGACGATGGAGGTACGGAGTTTTGGCTCGATGCGCTTCCAATCCTCGGTGAACCATCGCTTGACGGCCTGCAATTGACCGAGTTTCTCGGGGTCGGCATTCGCTGGATCAAGAATGGTTCGTGGCTCGAAGGAAATGCCCTTCGTGCGGAGCAAGGCTCGCAGTTCGGGTGTGGCGTCCGCGACGTGGCGGTCTTCGGCCCGCAGGTAACGGAACCCGATGCCGGCCAGATCGGCAGCTCGTTCCGAGAACACCTTCGGGGTGAGTGCGACGTAATGCCGGCCCGTGACGATCTCTTCGGCTTCGTGCAGGCGTTGCTCGAGGAGGGGCGGAGAAATGGCGCACTCGTACACGTGGAAGAGCGTCACGTAGTCGTAGGCGACCTTGTGCAGCAGGATGATGAATTTGACGAGGTTGGTGTAGGCCTGCTGCCAGAACGGTTCCTTGCCGCGGCCGAAGAGGTTGTTGAGTAAGGATGCGATGCTGAAAGCCAGCGCGTACGCGTCGAGGTCGTTGTGAAGGGGGTTGTAGCGAAACTCGGAGTCAAGGCTGATTTCGACGTAATCCTCGGCGCGCCCGTGCCGTTCAAGGATCTGTTTCACCTTGCGGCAGAAATCCCCCTTGACTTCGAGAACGAGGCCGCCGATGCGGCGTTCGGGATCGCCGGCGTTGTAGGACAAGACTTGTTCCGCGTAGGGGTACATGCAGCAGGAGGTTTTCCCGCTGCCGATTGCGCCAAAGATCGCGATGCCGGTGAACAATCCCCGCTCTGGAACGATGAGCCATCGCGGCGATGGTGAAGGGCCGAGTCGGCGGGGGTCATGGACTTCCCCGAGGACGAGAAAGAGATCTTTCCGCGTCGGCAGTTCGGGATAAAGGGGAAGGCGCCCTGCGGTGATGCGAGGGCGCAACTTGAGCGTTGCGATGTACAGGGCCGAGAGCATGCCGAGATACGCCAAGTAGGGTGTGGTGAAAAGCAGCACGTCGTACAAGCATCGAAAGCTCGTGAACGCCCGGGGAGCACGAAGCGCGATGAGCGCCAGAAACAAACCTCGCTCGGGGAAGGGATGGGTATAGAAAAGGACCATTCCCGTCGCCATGGCAAGTAGCGCAGCGACGAAGTGCCGGGAGGCGAGAATGCGGCGCATCATGACTTTTCCGAGCGATGAGAGGGGTTGGCTGGAGTCTCGATCGAGCGCTCGCGCCGCTGCTCGCGCCACTTGCGGTAGTCTTGGTCGCGCCAGAGCGTCTTCTTCAGAACGGTATTGACCACGTGGTCCGCGCTGCTCTCGATGAATTGCGCGTAGTCGTCGAGAAGGGTGCTGACGGGTTCTTCGAGACGCAGTTCCCGGGTGAGGATGGCTGGCGCTTTCTTAACGATGGGCATTGAGGTTTCCTTCGAACAGGGTTTGTAAAGGCGAGCATCCGAGCGGTGGGAAAACGGCCGGCATCGTCGTACGTGCCGCGGGCGGGAGCGACCCAGAAAAAGTCTTCGGGCGGGTGAAAGCCCGAAACGTGGGGTCGCTCCCGCCCGTTTCCGTTGTTTTCCCGCCGCGGCTTTCGGTGTTTTGTTTTGGTATCCGGGCTTGCTCCAAAGACTTACGTCCCCACAGGGTGCGGGGACCGGTACAGGGGGGCTTGCAGAGTGTAAGGATTACGCGCTTCACCGGTTTTCCCCAGTTTCCGCATCGGGACCGCAGATGGGCCTCAGTACTTGCGTTTCAAAATGAACATGGTGAGGCTGATCGCTCCCGCGCAGCTCGGCGCGGATCTCGTTTTCGGAGACTTTGCCAACTTTCCACGCGCGATAGAAGTGCTCAAATCTCGCGCCGCCGAAGCGTTCCCGGGCGAGATTGCGAAAGATCAAGTCGTCTTCGCTAACGGTGCTGTACTGAGCGAGGTCCCAGGCTTTGCGAATGGCGAAATAGCGCAGCAGATCGGCGGCGGGATTGCTTTCGAGCGGGATGGTCACAAGATCCCGGAACAATTCGTGCGCTTTCTGAAACTGGGAATCGTTCCGTGCCAGGAGGAGAAAACCGAAGTGGCACAGGTGCCGGAACAGCGGCAGATAGGTTCGCAGATGGTGCACGAAACCTGCGAGGTTCGCTTCCGGTCCCTGGATGTACGTGAGCGTCACGACCCGCGGCGCGGGTGCGGGCCGGAAGAACATCGGATAGCTGTCAACGAAGTAGCGAACTGTGGGTTTGGGCGTGTAGCGCCCCGCGTAGGATTTGGAAGGCAGATCGTGCACCGGAACGTTCAAGTCCGAGCAGAAATGCGCCACCTTGGCGGGTTCCGTTTCGAGGTATTCGTTTTCAAGATTCCCGAGCACGAAATCCAGCATGGCGATGCGCGTTCGCACATAGTCGAATTCGTGCTGGCGCCGGTTACGGAGATTTTCGTATCCGATCTGCCGGTAAAGCGTTCGGGAATACAAATGGTAGACCGTGCCGCCTTGCGCGAAGCGGTGGACCTGTGCATGCTGCCTGGCCTGGAGCTTGCTCCAGAAGAGCGTGGTGCGCTTTCCCCAATGCGCGCCGGTGAAGCCGAGAAACTGCCGGGCGACGAAATACCCTGAATGCGTGGCCACCAGGTAAAGGAACCGAGCTTCCTGTTCGGTGTAGCCGAGCGCCCGGATGGCATCGATTTGGGGCTGCGCGCCGGTCATAGGGAAAGGATTTCCGCGGTAATCTCGCGTTGGTCGAGCACGCGGCGCAGACGCGGGGCATCCTCGCGGGGCGCATAGAAGGAAAACCCTGCTTTGGCCTTTTCGGCGAGTGCGCGAGGCCGGTAGTTGCGCGTGGCAAGCTCCAGATCGAGATGCTGGCGTTCGAGCTCCGCAGAGTCGTACTCGATGCGCATGTCGGGAACAGGAATCTTGCCGTCGACGATGGTCAATCCATGGCGCTCCGCGAGTCTTTCGCGGGTCTCCGAGGAGAGCAGTTCGGTTTCGAGAGAGGCAAGCTCGCGGTTAAGAGTTCGTTTCAGTTCATAGTCGAGGACGATGCGGGTGATGCGCCCGCCCGCCTGAGCGATGCGTTCGGCTTCGGCGTGGTACATGCGATACAGGTCGGCGTCGTGCTTTGCCTCGCGGGATTTGACAAAGCCGTGATGAAAGACCTGACCCTCCGGGAAGCCGGAGGATTGCTTCGCCAGGCGAGCGCCCTTCTTGGTCACGGCGAAAAGCCGAAGAGCGTGCTTGCGGTCGGCCCGGACGACCTTCTCCGTGAGGAGAGACTGCTGTTTCAAGCGGAGCGTTTCACGCTCCATTCGATGCGAATCGCCTCCATAACTGAGCCGGGCAAGATCATCGGCGGCGACAGCTCGGAACGCGCCGATTTCCGCGAGCGTGTGCAACTCCGAGTCGCGCAGAAAAAAGGCGCGGTCGCCGAGATAGTGGGCGCGGGGCGTGTCGAGAGTTTCGGGTGGCCGGGCGGGGCCCGCGGTTCGTTCGGTGGGGCGGCATCGAGGCGCCGTGGCGCGCTGGTCTTCAGGCCCTGTTGCGGACACGGTGGACGGTGTGGATTGACGGTCGGAAGACCGTGACGGGCTTGCGCTTGATTCCCGGGGATCATCGGAAAAGACATCACGCAGCATGGCGGGGATCCTCCTCGTCTTCCGGCAAAGGCATTTCGAGTTGGCGGACTTGGAATTGGCGGTCGAGATGGGAGAGCTTTCGTCCGGTGTTCTTGAGCAAGAACGTGCGCTGGATGAGGAGTGCCGCGCCAAAGACATTCAGGAACAACACAGCGGCGGAGGCCAGAATCGTGTTGCCGTACTCATGGAAGAGCAGGGTCTTGTAGCTGGCCAGAAATCGCAGCTGCTCCATGAGCCAGAACCCGTAAGTCAGTAGGACGGCGATGGTGAGGAGAAGCGCGTTGGCGATCATGGGTTTACGCCGTGATTTTGGAAGTCGGGAAGACCGTACCCTGGAGGAAGCGGGCGGGGAGCCGTAAAGCACCGGAGGCCGTTCAGAGGCGCGCCTGGGCTGTCGAGGAAGGGAGTCTCGGGGAAGGGCTGTGGCTTGCGTCGGGCGGAAGAGCGACGGGCAAAGGGAGAAGTGGCGCGCGGAGGTACGGCCGAGGATGCGAGGCGTCCGTCCGCGACCACATCTCGCTTCAATAAAGCAATGCGGTTCATTGGAACGCCTGGTCCTCTCGGAAGTAGGTGATGGTCAGGCCCAGCGGATTGATGGGGATCAACTCATTCGGCACGCGGGTCTGAAACACAAAAACGAAGTTGGCTGTGTAAAGGTCGCGCTTCAGCTCGCTATGGTCCGCGGGCGAGTGGTATACGAGGTAGAAGTCGACGCGTGCGCGATACGGAGGGTTTTGTAACTGTTCGAGAGCGACTTTTTTGACGTCCACATCGATCTCCGGGGTGGAGGTATTGGTGAGGAACTTGCGGATGATGTCGTCCTTGCGATAGGCGTCGAGAATGCCGTTGGCGAGCTTTCCGTCGAGGAAGTACAGCGATTTCGCGAAGTCGTCCTGGATGGTGTAGCGGTTCCTGCGGTAGTAAAGCCGGGTGAACTCAGAGAGAAAGTATTTGGCTTCGGCGTCCTGCGGTTTGTACTCGAAGTTATGGTAGTTGATGGCTTCGGCGCGCCCGAGGTCATCGATGCGGATGACCAGGGGACGGAAGTTCTCGAAGGTGCGAATGGTGCGCAGGTCAACCAGGGCGAGAGCCACGGCGACGAGCGAGACGAGGACGAGAGCCATCTTGAGATAGGTGTTGGTCACCATGGGATCACCGTAGGATTCGAGATAGAGCCGCTTGGCATTGTGAAAGCAGGAGTCGCGGTCCATCAGAGCACCTTGTTCACGGCTGCGCCCGCAGCGTCCAGAAGTCCAGCGGAAGATCCGCCCGCCGTGCCGCTGAAGATGTGATTGGTGAGCGCGGGAACTTTGAGCAGGACGTAGATGGAGGCGAGAAACGTAATAAAAAGGACCGGGAACCAGCCCATGAGCTGCAGCGTGGAGATGGCGCCGGTACCCTGCAGGGTCAGGACGCCGATGATAAGATTTCCGATGATGTACACGACCGCCGCCGCGATGACCTCATAGAAGGCGTATTGCAGGAAGCTGCGCAGCCAGCCCCAGAACAGCCATTCCAGCTTGGGCACGATAAAGAACGGCAAAAAGACCGGGCCGACGAGCACGCAGACGGCGGTGGCGATAAACCCATACGCGATGACCACCACGGCGATAGCCTGTGCTGCGGCGAGCAGAACGACGATGACCACATAGATGATGGTGCCGAGCAGGTCGGTTACGCCGGGGGCGTCCAGGCGCGCCTGAAAGTCGCTGACGCGGTCCACGATGGTTTGCAGTTCGGTTTGGTTGATGCGGTTGGCGAGGAACTGCGCTTCGTCGGTGATGAGGTTATGGAAGCTGTGTCCGACGCCCGGGATGGGGCTGCTGTAGTAATTCACCATGGCGAAGCCGAAGGCAATGGTGAGGAGCAGGCTGGCGAAGTTGTCGAAATGGAAAGAGTGCTTTCCGCCAGCGGCCGCCAACGCGGACTTCACGCCGTACCAGGCCACGAGGATGGTGGCGAACATGCGGAAGAGGTTCTGGCCCATGGCGTCGAAGAAGCCGAGGTTCTGTGTCAGGAGGTTGTTGATGGCCTGATACAGGAACTGCAGGAAATCGGTGTGCATGGGCTCGGCTCCTTCGAGGCTCGGTGGGAGGGAATGGCTACGGCATGCGGAAGTTCTGCAGGGAATCCGCTAAAGTGCCGCTGACTTGGTTCATGTTGCTTAGGAGCGTCGCGCGGCGGTTAATGTCGGCGTTGATGGCGTTGGCGATCATTTCGCGCTGTTGCTTGCCGGTAACGGTCTGCTGCTCGAGCAGGGACGCAAGCAGTTTGTTGGAGTCCTGGATGGAACGCAGCGTAAGGACGTTGGCTGCGTTGATCTTGTTGAGCACCTGGATTTCGCTGTTGAGGCTGGAGTCGCCAGAGAGCGAATCGTCTTCGAGGTTGCTGATGCGCGTGTCGAGGGTGCGTGCGTTTCCGCGGATGGCGCCAATCGTAGCGAGCGCGGTGGTATTCGCTCCGTCCGCCAGCTCGACCGAGGCATATTGTGATTTCACGCGGGAGAGTTCATCCGGGGTCATGGCGGAAAGGGCGTTCGGGTTGTAAAGGCCGAGGCGGGTGGTCGCTTGCTGGTATCCGGTCAACACCACGGGGAGCACGCCGGAGTTCGCCCCGTTGACCCATCCCGTGGTGTTCGCATAGGTATCCGCTGCCGCGCCGTTGCGCCATGGGGAAAACTGGGCGCGGTAGCGCGCGGGCATGTTCTGGAGATTCTTGGCCATTTGCAGGGCCAGTTGGTATTGAGAGACGAGCTGGGCATAGCTGTTGCGCAGTTCGATGAGCTGCTGTTGTAGCTGAAAGTACCGCAAGAGGGCGTTGTGGTAATTGGTCGGGTCGTAGACGATGCCGCCGAAACCGAACTGCGCGGAAGCAGTGCCAGCGGTTAGACCCAAGACGAGCAGACAGAGCAGGAGTTTTTTTCGCACGGACGTTTTCCTTTCGTTTTTCAGAGGTTTGACGGGATGGCGTGGTCGGCGTAGCTGGGCAGCGCGAGGTCGCCCGACAGATAGACTTTGACCCGGTGCCCCTCGCGGATGGTGATGGTCGGGAGAAGGTTGAGAAAGCGGTCGAGGATCTGCGCGGAGGACTGCGCGGTGCTTTGCGCGAACCCCTGGCGGAGAAGGTCGCCACCCGAGGCGGTCAGAGCGCCGGAGGTTCCTCCCTCGGCGGCTGCGCCAATGGCGCCGATGGCGAGCGAGGTGCCGAAAATGCGGAGATAGTGGTTGTTGACTTGGTCGCGGAGGCCGGCATCCCCAATCTGATTGAGGCCGGAGAAGTGATCGAGGGTGACGGTGTAGCCGTCGGGCATGAAGAGCCGGTGAAAGGCGACCGCCAGCCGGCTCTGGCCGAGGGTCTCTACTTTTCGGGTTTCGCCCAGGAGCTTGGAGCCTGCGGGGATAAGCAGATGCTGGCGGTCGCGGGAATAAACATCGCTGGCGAGCAGGCACTCGACCGGGCCGGGAAATTGTCCGTCGAGACGGTTGATGAGGACGGTTTCGAGCACGGTTCCTTCAAACAGGATGTAGGTCTTGCCTGTCGCCGCGGCCGGAGCGCCAGTCGGCGCGGCGGCAGGGTTCGGGTGTTCCTCCTTTCGTTCGCTTTCCGCTGCGGAATCCTTTGGCGACGGAGAAGCCGGAATGGCGGGCGGACCTGGCGGAGGCGGCGCGAGCGGTCGCAAGAGTTCGGGCCACGACGCGGTGCCTGGGTCCAGGGCAACGGGAGCAGGGGGTGTCCCCGCGTCCCGCTCGCCAGCTTCTCCGAGTCTTGGCGCCTTGCGGTAGGTGAGGGCGATATTCGAGGCAAACAGCGAAAGGTAGGCTCGTTTTTTCCGCTCCGCCTGAATGGAGTCTTCCGGGCGTTCTGGCGGTGGAGGGGCCGCGCCTTGAGCTGCTGGGGAGGACGGATCCGGCGCTCCTGCGGCATTCATGCGGCTCTGTTGCGCAAGCGCGGTCTGCGCGGCGGCTTGTTCGCGTTGCAGCTCTTGGATGCGATTCTGCAGGTCGACGATCTTGGCTTCGTTGACTTCGAGAGGGGCTTCGACCGGCGGAGCCGGAGGCGTCGCATGCGCCGTTGCAGGAGGTTTTTTGCCTCCGGTGAGCCACATGATGGCGACCATGAGAACCGCGAGTCCGGCTAGAAGCCAGGACTGCACGCGTTTGGGGAGCAAGCCAGGGGGCTTCGGGGCTTGATCTTGAATGGGTGTGGGCGAAGTCACAGGCGGCCTCCTCATCTCGCGGCCATGCGCCGCGCGAAACGCAGTTGCTTTTTGCCGAGGGCGAGATATCCGGAATCAACAATCTTCGGGACGATGTACACGCCGCTTTCGACTTGGAACGGGATCAGATTTGGTTTGCCGTCTTTGATTTCATACAGTGAGGGCTTTTCGCGGGCTGCGCAGCGGATGTAGGTGAAGACGTCATCGTGAAAGATCGCCGAGACGAGAAACGGTTCCCGCGCGGACTTGGCATCGAGGTCGTAATCAAACTGAAGCTTCACCGGATAGTTGGAACGGAACTGACGCACGTCGTCGGCGGCGCGCGCTTGCGCCGTCCGCACCTGTTCCGCGGCCTGACTACGAACCGTGTCGAGTTCTTTCTTGTAGGCGTCGGCATCCGCCGCGCGGACATAGCCGCGCAAGGCGGTCGTCGACGACGGCTGCTCCTTTGGCTCGATGAATAGTTTCAAATCGGCTTGTACGCTCGGGTCGTTGCTGATTTCGATCAGCAAGAAGGAATAGATATGACCGCTGGCGGTGATGAGGTTCAGGTTGCTGCGGATGGCGGCCTGGGCGGGGTGGACGTAGCAGAGATTGTGGGCGCCGTTGATGATCCAGAATTCCCGGTCGCCCGTGGTGAAATCCAGAATCTCCTCGTCCTCGGGCAGAACGATGAGCGTCGAAAACCGCACTTTGGCATGAACAGGAACAACATCCTCTCGGCCGTATTTCACGACGCGTGCGGCATCGTCGGCCGGGACCGCCTGGGCGGGCAGCGGAGCGACCAGGGCGGCGGCGAGGACGCCAGCGCGGATCCATCCCTTACGCGCGAGCTGAGAGGAAAGAGTCGTCATAAACAGTTCTCCTTGTTGGGGAATTGGTGTTGTTACGGATTCCGGTCGTCAAACCACCGCGAAATGGACTCGAAGAGCAGCACCATGATGGTGAAGAGTCCGGCAACCACGAGGGGAGCGAGGAGGGTGTGGACGCCGAGGCGCTCGAGGAACTGCAAGAGATGCGGAATCACAAGCGGCCTCCCGCCAAGGCGTCGAGGCCCTTTTCGAAGCCGTATCTCGCGAACGCCTCGTTCCGTTTCTGGTTGTCATATGGGTCGTTGGTGTACAGCCAGTAGCTGCGCCGGTCCACGTCGAGATTGGCGACTTTGGCGAGGGCGGGCGTCTTGATAAGGAATTGGCGTTTCGGAAGCAGCGTGGAAATCCATGCGAGTTCCGTATCGTTCAGGTGGAATTGCTGGCGGTACAGGTCCTGGTCCATATCGGGATTGGCCAGGAAGATTTTGGTGGCGCAGCTTTCCACGATGACGTGCAGGAGTTGCGAGCGCTTGAGTTCGTCGAGCGATTGCGTGGACAGGATCATGGCGGCGTTGTGCTTGCGCCAGGTTTTGAGGGCCTCGGTGATGTACCGCTGGATGCTGGGGTTGCGGAGAAATACCCAAGCTTCATCGATGAAGAAGGCTTTAAAGGTGGCGGCCATCTCCGGGTTCGTGATGACCTCGTTCGCGCGATGGAGGATATAGAAAAGCAGCGGTTCGAGAAGCTCGGGATAGCCGCTCATGTGCTGAAAATCGAAGCACTGGAAGGGGCAGAACGAGATGGTGTCGACGGGGTTGTCGAAAAGGAGGCCGAACTGCCCGCCGCGCAGCCATTTGGCGAGTGCGTGAGTGACCGGGCGGGGCAGCGTGTTTGCGAGGACGTTCAAGGTGCGGAGCGACGGATCGAGGGAGTAGAGATTTTCGATCTGTTCATACAGCTCGCGCTCGCTCCGAAGGTCGAGAGCCGCGGCGTTGCTTCCGAGCAGCACCTTGACGAACAGAGTGAGAAAGTTGAGGTTCGGCTTGGTGGGCGGAAGGCAAAACGGATTGATGGAAACCTGGGCCGATTCCGCGCCGATGCGGAGATAGGAGCCGGCGAAGAGCTTTGTCAGGCTCTCGAAGCTGCCGCCCAGGTCAAAGATGAACGTGAAGGGTTCATATTTCTGGAGATGGGTGATCAGAAAATTCAGGAGGAAGGATTTACCGCTCCCGGTGCGTCCAAGAATCATGGTGTGGGCGGTATCGCGGTAGTGAAGATTCAAGAAGAACGGCGTGCCGTGATTGGTTTGGAGGACCGCAAGATATTCTCTGCGGAGCTGAGCGTTGCGCTCTTCGCCGGAATTGAGGGTGAAGAGAAACGACAGGTCGGCGTAGTTGGTATTTAGGAGATAGAGGTAGCGAAGATTGAACGCGTAGTTTCCGGGGATGGCTGCGAGGAAGGCGTTCAGCAGGTTGTAGCGCTCGTTATAAAGCTGCGCGTCGTGCAAGCTGAAGACTTTGTAGAATTCCGCTGCACCGCGCTCTGCGGCGGCAAGGTCGCGGTCGTACAGGACCACGGTCAGCGAAAAGAGGCCGAAGTAGTTTCCGCGCAGCTCGATCTCCTCGATGCCTTTGCCCAGTTCGCGAACCTGGGACTCCTTGGCATCGTCGAGCAGCGCGTCTTGAGCGGGCGCATCGTTGAGGTTGACCTGGCTCAAGAACGAGCGCTTGGTGTTGTGGAAGTGCCGTCGTTTCGACTGAATCTGGCGGCGGGTCTTGCCGGGTTCTTCCTTTTTCCATTCGGTCACCACGTGGTAGTTAATCCCGACGGCCGACAGGTCTTTCAGGAGCAGGGGAAAGGTGTGGGCGGAAGGCTCCTTGAGGGTGAGGACCTTCACGTAGTAGTCGTCCACGCGGAGATGTCCGCGATGGCATTCGAGCGGCGACTCCGGGAGGTAGTAGTCGAGGAAAGTGTCATGCTTTAGCTTGGCGTTCTCGATTTTGAGCGGGTCGAAGTTCAATGTTTGCTTCAAAACGCGGAAGGCGTCGTGTTTGCCGAGGATGCGGGCCGAGACGAAATCGCGGACGTGCGCACAAAAGGTTTCGGCTTTTTGCTCGAGGGCTTGTTCTGCCTGGGCCATCTCCTGGGCGTTCAGGCGGATGGAGGCCTGAGAGGAGAGGCGGGCGCGCAGTTCGGCTAGAGCTCCCCGCGGGTTCCGCGGCAAATCGAGAAGGGCCTTGGCGAGCGGCTGGCGGGAGCGAAGAGCTGGGCAGAGCACCACAAAGTAGATGGAAAGAGAAAACAACGAGTCGGCCTTTTCGCGGAAGAATGTCATGCGGTCGCGGATGGCGGCATCGACGACGGGCTGCCCATAGAAGGAGTGGGGAAGGTGCTGCCGATTGCGCTTAAAAAGAAGCTGGTAGACCCGGTAGTTCTCATCAAAGAGGCGGAACGCGGATTCCAAGCGTTTGGTGAGGCCGTCGACGGTTCGAGCATCGAGGCACTCGTAATCCACGCCGGCGAGGGAAAGCACTATTCCGGCATCGCCCGATTTGGTGAGAAAGACTTGTGGGCCGATGAAGCCGAACAGGTTGACCATGGCATTGAGGGATCCGGCTTCCTGATAGTTCTTAAAGATGCGCCGGAGGCTCAGCATGAGCTCTCCCGCACGACCGAGAGGCACGAGAGCTTGGCCGGGTCGTACTGCCGGCGAAGTTTGGCGGCTTGCAGCAGGAGCCGCAAAAGCTGCGGGTCAGTTGAGGTTGCCCAGCGCGCAGCGCTGTAAAGGAGCAGAAAGGTGAGAAGGCCGCCGAGGAAACTGTTCAGCAGATTGAAGGTGGCCGCTCCGAGGCACATGGCAAAGAAGAAGAGCTTGCGTTCCGCGCCAAGGATGGTGAGCGGGCGCGAGAGCGACCGCTGCACGGGATTGAGTCGTCGTTGGTAGGACATGGGCCGGCCCTCGGAAGGAGTCTTCTCTCATGGGAAGAGCCAGGCCATGAAGTTGACTGCAGCGATGGCCATGCCAACGCCAAAGAGCACGCCGGCGAGGACGCGCTTCGATCCGCCTTCACCGAAGGCAAAGGTAAGGCCGGAGACGACAATGGCGACGAGCGAGAGTCCGCGGGCTATGGTGCTGGTGAATGCCTGTTGCAGAACGTTCACCGCGTTTTCCCATGGGGAGGCACCCGCTGCCTGGGCAAACGCTGGCGCGGCCAGCAGGAGCGCCACTACGGACGCCGCCAAAATGCGAACAGAGCGAAACCAGCCGAGGAAGGGCAAGGCGCGTTTTCTCATGATCCACCTCACGAAGGAATTGGCACGGACCAGCGAAGGGAAGTTCAACGGTTTGTGCCCGCCTCACGTGACGGCCGGAACGCACTGGTCCAAAGACACGCTAGGCGTACCGCTTCTGTGAACCGCGCCTGTTGCGTCTTGACGCCGCGCTACCGAGTACGGCGGTTTGGCGTGAACTTCCCTCTTCCGAGCTATTCCGTGGCGCGAGAAAAAAACGTGTCGCGCGAGGATACGACGTCGCCCCGAACGAGCCGATGGAGCTCAAAGCGCTCGCTGGGCCGCCCGGCGGAGCTTTGCGAGCAAGCGCTTGAATCTCTGGCGAACGGCGTTGGCGGATATGCCGTTCGAGCCGCCAATTTCCTCGGCCTTGCCGCCGTTCAGCTTGAAATCCAGGAGCAGATGCAGTTCGGTCTCGGTCAGCATTCCGCTGGTAACGCAGCGATGAAGAAAGAGGCGCAGCGCGGTCAGGCGTTCGAGCACAGCGGTTTCATTGCCCGGCTGTGGCTCGGTGCGCAGTTCTTCGAACCGGGCGAGCTTCCGGCTCTCGCGCTCCGCCCAGGTAAAGACGTGCCGTTTCACCGCTCGCGCGATCGCAAAGGCCAAGTGCGAGCGCCGGTTGCGCATCTCCTCGGAGCGGACGAATTCCAAGAAGAAACGCAGGGCTTCCTGCGCGGTATCTTCCGGAGCCAGAGTGAATTGCTGTCGGGTGACGAGATGCACGGTGCGGTGGAGCATGGGGAGGAAGGCGAGGACCAGGCAAGGTTCCACCGTTGCCGGGTGATTCCAGCGCAGGGCGAGTAGCGCCCGAAGCAGGTTGTCCGATTGGCCATCCGGCGGCAAGTCCCTGAGGTGCGAGAGAAGATCCGCCAGGGAGGAGTACGGCGCGAGCACAGCACACCCGGCGAATGTTTCGCCCACGGCACGACCGTGGTCCGCGAGTGCCAGTTCGGCAAGCAAGCGCGTTTCGGTGTGGCAAAGCGTGCAGCTGCAGGGAAGTTCCGGGGGCATGGTCGATCTCCGCTGACGCTAGAGATGGATCTATTCGGGAGAGTGGGGACGCACTCTCGCGATTCGCGAATAGCTATGGAACAGCGACCGGGCCGCGGGGAGGAACCGGTTGACCGCCGGCGAAGGGACCACCGGCGAAGGACGGTAATCCTCGGGAACGCGCGCAGCGGAAGGCGGGATTTTGATTTTTCGGCAGGAATTCAGGACAGACTCAAGTGTCCTTCGGCCGGAGGCGGGGCAGTCAGACGGGCGTCCCTCATTTCCTCAAGCCCGCTTCGGTTTGGTTCATTCTTGCTGGGATTCGGGACGGTACGCGTTCCGCCGATACGACGCGAAGACTCCAAAGCCGACGAAGGTCAGTCACGTTGGAATCATTAGATTCCCGTTGCCGTTTTCCTAGTTCCCACTGACAGACTGTCCGCCAACAAGGACACTGCTTACCATTGCCCCCGTACGCGGTGAGTTTCCGCCGAAGGATCGACGGGCAAGGAAGTCCATTGCCATGATAGGTACTTGAGCGGTATAGTCACAGTAATTCGGCGGAGAAATTTCTCGCCTTCGGTCTATGCTTAGAAGTTATTGCACAACCCTCCGTAGGACGATCATGAAGCAGGCGATATGAAAGAACGGCCGGTAGATTTGGAGCGGTCCGTTGCTGACCGAGGCCAAACCTTCAAGTCTTTCTTTGAAACAGCGACAGGCACTACGCCCTATCCCTATCAGGCTGTCCTCGGGAAGAATCCGATTGAAAGCCGCCTGATCAATATTCCTACAGGCTGTGGAAAAACGGCTCCACGTAAGAGGCTTTGTCGGCGCAGACGCTCCTCTAATGCGTGCCGAAACGCCGTTGCCGTTTTGTATTTCAAGACGCCTCTTTCGACATTTCTGAACAAGCCCCAATCAGACGCGCAGCGCGTCCCCCCGCCGTTTTGCATCTGATAGAAATGCTTCTCTCGTTGTCAGCCCGCGTTGGAGGGCTTCGCCTATCGCGTGAGCGAAGTAATCTTCGGAAAGTCCGGCCCTGGCCACGTCTGCGATGGTGAACCGAGGTAACCGAGCGAACGGCAACGCGGCGAAAATTATGAAGCCAAGCGAACAAGCGTTCGATCTTCCAACGGCGGCGATAGCGGCGCACCACGCGGCCGTCTTGTGTGGCTTTCCGGCTGCGCACGGAATGGTGTGGAGCAATCAACTGCACACCGAAGCGTTCGCAAATCTGCGCGTCCAGTGGGTCGCTGTCGTAAGCGCGGTCGGCGGTGAAACGCTCGGGAGTTTCGGTGAGGAGGCGCCGCTCGATGGTGGGCGCGACGAGCTTTGTTTCATGCGGCGAAGCGCTGGCCACGTGCACAGCGAGAGGAAGACCATGGCCGTCGCTGATCGCCATGATTCTGCTGCCTTTGCCGCGGCGAGTAGGGCCGACAGCAGAGCCCCCTTTTTCGCCGAACTGAAGCTGGCAGCGATGAACGACTCGCTCAAATCCAGCTTTCCTCGACCGCGTAAGTCTTCCGCCAGTTTCTGCAGCAGTGCGGTGAGCAGCCCGGAGCGCTGCCGCTGCTGGAAGCGGCGATGGCAGGTTTGGTAGGGAGGATAACGAGTGGCAGATCGTGCCAGGGAGCACCCGTGCGCAACAGCGAAGAAACACCGTTGAGCACCGCTCGGGTATCCTGCCACGGTCGGCCTCGCCTATCGTCCCAGCGTTTCGGACGAAACCGTGGTTCCAGCACCGCCCACTGGGCGTCGGTGAGGTCCATGCTCCAGGTTTACGCTAGTTCGCAGAAATCTCAAGTCCCAAACGACTTTAGTGTGTTTGTGAGATAAGCTCTAGTCTTATTACACTTCGCGCACACAATTGTGCTTAGCGTCACAACTAGTGTCACAAGTTTTTGTTGAGATGGCCCTGGCTAAACCAGTTGCTCCCGGTTATAGGATTATATAATCCATTCTGGCGCGGTCACGGGCACGCTGGTAGAATTTGCGTCCGCGGAGCAACCCAGTCCCTTATGCCCAGCGAGAGGTATAGTCCCCCTTTCTGCGAGCGTTGGCTCGCGACTGCACTGGCCTTGTCATCGCCTGAATTGCTCTTCCCGTGGCAGACACGTCTACTCGACCGGTTCGGCAAGGGCGATTTGCCTTGCGCGATCGATATTCCCACTGGGCTGGGTAAGACATCGGTAATCGCAATTTGGCTGATTGCCCGCGCCTGCGAAGCCAAGGTGCCGAGGAGACTCGTGTATATCGTAGACCGCAGGGCGGTCGTGGATCAGGCAACCGAGGAAGCGGTCCGCCTGCGCGAATTCGTCGAACGAGAGCCCGAGGTCAAAACTCGTCTTTGCCTCAGCGCAAAACCGCTGCCTGTTTCCACCTTGCGCGGTCAATTCGTTGACAACCGCGAGTGGCTCGATGATCCATCGCTCCCAGGGATCATCGTGGGCACGGTGGACATGATCGGCTCGCGGATACTTTTCGAGGGGTATCGTGTTTCGCGGAAAATGCGGCCCTATCATGCGGGCCTGCTGGGTGCGGACACTCTGGTCGTTCTGGATGAAGCACACCTCGTTGCGCCTTTCGAGAGACTTCTCGATGCGATCGCCAAACCCAACATTGAGTTCAGGTCGGCCAACGAAGCGCTAAATGCTATCGTTCCGCCGTTTAAGCTTCTCTCGCTCTCCGCAACGGGCCGAAGCTCCGGCGGCAACTGCATGGGTCTTGAGGACGACGACCTCAAGCATGAAGTCGTCAAGAAGCGACTGGCCGCGCCCAAACGTCTCGTCCTGAAACCCTCGGGCAAGGCAGCGCGTTGGGACGGCGGCGCACAACACCGAGAGAGCGGCCAGATCTCCGTGACTTCAGCCGCGCCCAATGACACGCAAGCTGTAGGAGAAGACGCCGCAAACGGAAAAAAGGCGAAAGGCCCAAACGCGCTCGTTGACGCGATGGCGTGCGAGGCGTGGGCACTGACCGACAAGGGCAAGAATCCGCGGCGGATCCTGGTCTTTTGCGACAAGCGCGAGGTCGCTCAAAAAGTGGAATCAGCCCTCAAGAAATTGGCAGAAGGTGATGCCAATTCGGGCCAAGCCATGGCAGCAATCGAAACGGAGTTTTTTGTCGGCGGTCGCAGGGTGTTCGAGCGGGAAAGGGCCAAAGAGCGCCTGAAGGAGCTTGGTTTTCTCGCAGAGAGCGAGGTCGTAAGGGCTAAACCCGCATTTCTCGTCGCCACTTCGGCTGCCGAGGTTGGCGTGGACCTGGACGCGGATCATATGGTGTGCGACCTGGTGCCCTGGGAGCGCATGGTGCAACGTCTTGGCCGCGTCAACCGGCGTGGCGATGGTCGTGCCACTGTCATCGTGGTCGTTCAACCGGAGCCGGAGGACGTTGAAGGGCTGCTAAAAAGGCCCGCATACGAGTTATCGCAGAAGGAAGCCAAAACTATTGAGGGGATCAGGCGATCGCGCGCCGTGGTTGGGGTTCTGAATAAACTTCCCGCCATTGACGATGGCCGAAACGCTAGTCCGGGCGCTCTGCGCCAGCTTAAGGAGGGAGCGGAAAATGATTCGAACTTGAAGGCACTTCTTGAGGCTGCGACCACGCCAGCACCGCTGCGGCCACCGTTAACGCGAGCACTTGTTGATGCCTGGTCGATGACTTCGCTTGAGAAACATACGGGCCGTCCAGCGATTGATCCGTGGCTGCGGGGCTGGCTCGAAGATGATCCACCACAAACTGCCATCGTTTGGCGAATACAGCTTCCCGTCCGAAATGGGGCGCAACCCACCACAAAGGAAATCGACGGTTTCTTTGAAGCCGCCCCACCGCACACGAGCGAACTCCTCGAAACCGAAACTCACCGCGTGATTGATTGGCTCGGCAAACGAGGCCTGGCCCTGCTGGATCGGGCGACCAAGAGCGAGGCGGGGCTTCCCACCAAAGATGAAATCGTGGCGTTCGTGCTCGCGCACGATCTTACTCGGCGCCGCGCAATCACGCTTGGTGAGCTAGCCGTGTTGGACGACGAAAAGAGCGAAAAAGAGAAACTCAAATCGGCGCTTGAGGGTGTGACGCTCGTCATCGATGCCCGGCTCGCTGGACTGAATAGTGGATTGCTCGAAAGCGGTGAGAACACGCTGCCTCCGACCGCCGACGGCGGGAATTGGCTTGCTGAAGAGGTGGTGGGATTCCGCGTGCGCTCCGTCTCGGCGGGAGAGTCTGTCGCAACTGATTCCAAATGGCACGAGCGTTGGCGTTTCGCCGCAGAACTATCGAGCGAAGGGGAACCACTCCGATGGCTGATCATCGAGAAATGGCGGGACGATGCCGCCACGGAAGACGACAGGTCCGAATCGTATCATCCTCAGCTCCTGAACGAACACCAGTGTTGGGTAGAGCGCTGCGCCCGCGAGATCGCAAAGCGGCTCGGCCTCGACAGCGAGTACGTCGAGGTGCTCGCCGCGGCGGCCCGGCTTCACGATGAGGGAAAGCGAGCAAGACGTTGGCAGCGTGCGTTCAACGCCCAGAGCGGTGCCGACTACGCGAAGACCGAAGGCCCTATCAACTACTCGCTATTGGATGGATACCGGCATGAGTTTGGATCGCTTCCCGCTGCCGAACGTGACGAACAGCTCAAACGGTCGCCTGAGGATCTTCGCGAGCTCGCGCTGCACCTCATTGCCGCACATCACGGATTTGGCCGCCCAATTATCAGCACCAGCGGCTGTGAAGATGCGCCTCCATCGCTTCTACAACAACGAGCGCGAGAGGTCGCATTGCGTTTCGCGCGCTTGCAGCGCCGGTGGGGACCATGGGGCCTCGCGTGGTGGGAAGCCTTACTGCGTGCCGCTGATCAACAGGCTTCTCGGGAGAATGAAAAACTCCCTTCGCCAATGGAAACGGAGGTTCTCCGTGGTTGAAGCCAAGATCCCGGTGGATTTGTTCAATCCCGGCCAAGTATTCGCATGCTTGGGTTTCCTTGAAACGGCTGATGTCCTGCTCGGCAATGCCGAAGGAGGTTTCGATTGGAGCGACAAAGCTGACGTCTCTTTCTGTCTTCGAGCCAAGGGAATGGAGAATCCGTTCGGCGTCGTGCTCGGATTTTTGGCTGAAGCGGAAGTCCGACGTTATGCTCCCTATAATTACGAGGGCCCGCCGCCCAAGAAGAAAAAATCTGTCGAAGGAGAAGCCACCATCCCGCCGGGAGACCCACCGGAAGTGTCCGAAACTTTTCCGGGGCCAAAACCCGACCGCATGTCTCTACCGATACGTTTGGTCGTAGGCAGCTCCGAATTGGAGCGCGCGATCCTCGTTAGCCATTGGGCGGATGGCTCCACTCGAAACAGTTTCAAGCTCTATGCTGGCAACCGTTCTGCGGCGAGCATCGCGAACGCGATGCTTCAAGGATCTGGTGAAAAGATGGCTGTGCAAGCATTGTGGCAGAACAGCCGCACTGAGTTGGAAAACAATCCGTTCGAGGTCGTCACGTCCATGGGCGGCAGTTTCAACTTCGACGCGCGCGGTGCATGGACCAGTATCGATGCTGGCTATTCACCAAACGACCAGAAGGATGCGATTTCGGCTTCGCCGGTCGTCGAGATTCTTGCGGCTATCGGCCTGGAGCATGCGCGGCCGGACGAGTTCGAGACGCGCCGGGTGCGCTACGGTGTGTGGGGCTGCCTGTTATCGCCCGTCTTCGCAAGAGCCGCGTTAGCTGCTGCGCCCTTCGCTTTTCCGATGCGGCGATTCGTTTTCGAGCTTGATCTCTCGGGGAAAAACAAAGTCGTCACATTCGCACAAGAGGACAGCCTATGAACCCAGAACGCCAACCTACTACAGTAACAGACGAACTGCTCAACAAGTGGTCAACAGACTCAACAGGTCCAGTCGGCCTCCACCTCAAACAGAAGTTGCTACCCGTGGAGGCCGTCGGCGGCAAGAACAACGAAGATGGGCAGGTACGGCCTGTCATCTTCCCGCCCACCTATGCTGATATCGGCTATAACATCGATACGCTCATGGATGGCACGCGCGTTGCAACAATCGACAGCGTAGGCTCCCAGGCGAACCGGCTGGAGCCAATGTTCAAGAGCGATTCGTCGGACCGTAACGATTGGCTCGTACCACAAATAAAAATCAAGCTCAACGAAGGCAAGACCGTCTCGCTCCTCGAATTGGCGCATCGCTCCGCGGATTCCGTGGTGCGATCATCCCCCGGTCTCTTGAAACTTGCTCAAGACGCTTTCGACTCCTTGCGCAAGGGCAACGCTGGTCCGCTTTGTGAGCTGGCTCCGACTTCGCTGGTGTTTGGCGTGTGGGACTCGCGGGGCGAGAGCGGCGAAAAACGGCCACGCCTCGTCCGATCGATCATCCGTGCGTGGAACGTCGAGTCGCTTCACGCCGCCGCGCAGTTCAATTCTGTTTGGAAGGCGTTGGATGAAGATCAACAAAATGAACTGAAAAAAGACGCAAAAGCGAAGAAAATTGAACTCTCCGAAAAAGGCTTCGCGGATGCCCCTGGCGTTTTTCGCAAGAGTGATAAGGTCCCTCAGTTTCGCGAAGGTGCGCCCAATCCTGAAGCCCGCGTGCTCGGCGGCGTCATCGTTCATGGTCAGATTGAGCGCCAAGTAACAGTGAACCTTGTGGCGTTACGCGCCCTCCGTGGCAAGGACGAGACGGAGACGAACGCGATCCGCAAGTACCTCCTGGGCCTTTCACTGATGGCTGCGACGGCCGACATTGAACTGTTCCTCCGCGAAGGCTGTCTGCTTCGGTACGCAGACGGGAAGGACAGTTGGTGGCAGGTGCCGCGCCGGGGCGAGCCTACGGAAGTCACGCTAGAGAAGTCGGTCATTGAGCAATACGTGAAAGCCTCGGCGACTCATTTCCGGCCAAGGTGGCCAGAGAGGCTTGAATTCAAGTTTGATCTCAAGGAAGCCAAAAACCTTCTGGCCAAGACGACCAAGGAAGAAGCTTCAACTAAGGGTTCCTGATGTCGAGCGCTGTCGTCATTCACGTGCGGCTGCACGAAGGCCGCTACCACGGCGAGGGAGACTGGCCGCCATGTCCCGCCCGACTATTCCAGGCGCTGGTCGCAGCCGCAGCCCTAAACGGAAAACTTGGGGCCACGCGCGAATCGTTGGAGTGGCTCCAGAAGCAGCCAGCACCGGTCATTGGCGCGCCACGCGCACGACGGGCTCCTCATCGGGACCGCGTGATGTTCTACATGCCGAACAACGACCTCGACGCTGTTCAAGGAGACCCAGGACGCATCGCCGAGATTCGCTCCGCCACCAAGGTTTTCCGGCCTTACCTTTTCGATGCGAACGTGCCATTCCTCTACGCGTGGCCGATCGGCGAGGAAGAGGCTGGTCACGCCAATGCTATCTGTTCGCTCACCGACCTGGTCTATCAGCTCGGGCGCGGCGTCGATATGGCATGGGCGTGGGGCGAAGTGCTCGATTCCTCCGAAATTGAGTCACAACTCGCCGGGTACCCCGGACAGGTCTTTCGACCGAACCGGGCCGGGAGCGGCGGCACCACCCTCCTTTGCCCGCACCCCAGCTCCCTGGATTCACTTGATCGGCGATATGCAGCCTACCGTAACCGCTTCAGCTTCGAGGGTAAGAGCGTCACATTTCGGAAGGCGCCACCGCCAAGTTTCAAACGTATTTCGTATAACAGCCCTCCGAAGTATCTTCTTTACGAATTGCGAAGCCCGCAAGACGCGTTGGCGTTCGCGGCGTGGCCATTGATTCGCGTAAGCAAACTCGTTATTGCGTTGCGGAACGTTACGGGTGAGCGACTCCAAAGAGCATTTCCTGACCGGAAGGACGAGATTGACCGCGTTCTTATTGGCCGCAAGGCTGATGGCGCGAACGATGGCCCGACGTGCGAACGAGTGCGGATCATTCCTCTGCCTTCCATCGGTCACCAGCATGCTGATCGTGCCATTCGTCGGGTCCTCGTTGAGGTTCCAACAGAGTGCGGGCTTCGGGCTGAGGACGTGAACTGGGCGTTTTCTGGTCTAGAACTAGCTGATTCTTCCACGAGCGAGGGCTTCGGATTTGTTCTTGCCCCTGCAGGCGACGAAAGCATCTTACGGCACTACGGAGTCAACGAAAGCGGCGGGGCGCACACCTTTTACACAGTGACCCCCGCAGCGCTACCGCAGTTTGCTGCGCGACGGCGGATCGACCCGAGACGCCAACTGGAGGAAGCCAAAGGTGGTGCCGAGTGGCGAAAAGAAAACGAGAGTGCCGCAGGCGCGGTGTTGCAGGCCCTGCGACACGCGGATGTGCGCGCGACCGTTGAAGAAATCCTGGTTCAGCGCGAACCATTCGACGGCAATGGTGAGCGCATCGAAACCTTCGCGGCCGGGACGAGGTTCTCGAAACATCAACTCTGGCACATCAAGGTCACATTCAGCCTACCCGTCACTGGGCCGCTCGTGGTTGGCGATGGCAGATTCTTGGGACTCGGCGTTCTTGCGCCTGTTATGTCGGTTCAAAGCGCGCCGGCAATCCATGTGTCCGCCTGATGAAATTTGATCCCGTGCGTCGTGTTTCGCGGCCCAGCGCAGAACGACAGATCCAAGTCGCGCGGTTCTCACTGGATGCGAGCGTTTTGCCGCTCGTTGCTGAAACTCTGCCCCTCGCGGAATCCGCCAGGCGCTCGCTGATGGGCATCTACGGCAGACGGTTTTCTCAGCCCGACGGTTCCAAGGCGAAGTCGGCAATTTTCGCTGGGAAAAACGAGACATCGCAGCCACTGAGCGGTCATGGCCACGCCTACTACTTGCCGACCGACGAAGATGGAGATGGCCGCCTTGACCACCTGACGGTGATCGCTTCAATCGGGTTCGGCCAACAGGAGCTCAGGACACTCGATTTGCTGAAAGAAATTAAGCTCCGCGACGAAATGCGATCTCGTCACCCGTTGAGGGTGCTGCGGCTGGGGCTTGGCCGATTGGATGATTACAATTGTTGGCCGCTACGCCCGTCGGGAATCTGGGTATCGGCAACACCTTTCATTGCAACTAGGCACTTGAAAAAGCGCGGGACCAAACGCGATCCTGAAGAGCTTTGGAACAACCGTGCTGCATTCCTTACAGCCGTGCTCAAGGAGGAGTTGGCGAGGCTACTCCAGCGGCGTCCTGACCTCCAGGATTTGCCGCTAGATGCTGTTGGTGTACAGCCTTTGACCGATCCCAACGGGGTGTTCCGTATTGGAAATCTTCGTCCGATTCAGTTTCGGCGTTTCCGCCAAAAGGCGGATGATGATGGTGGGCGCAGAACGAGCGGGAGTTTCCAGATTACATTTCCCCGTCCTGTAAAAGGCCCGATTTGCCTGGGCCATTCGAGTCATTTCGGAATGGGACTTTTTGTCCCCGATGCCTCAAACGATAAAACTCCCTGAAGGCGATAGGCGATGCGAACTTCATATCTGGTTTGCTACGACATATCGGACGACAAGCGGCTGCGGAAGGTGCACAAGGTGATGCGCGGCTTCGGCGATCACTTGCAGTATTCCGTGTTCGAATGCCAGCTCACGCCGATGGACCTGGTTCGGTGCCGCAGTGAGCTCTCGGAAATCATCCACCATGAGCAAGATCAGGTGCTCTTCGTTAATCTTGGTCCGGCAGAAGGCCGAGGCGAGCGCGTCATCACCGCGCTAGGAAGAGCGTATTCGGCAATTGACGCGCCTTGTATCGTGGTCTAGCGACAGGCGGAGCGATGAGCGTCTTACATGGAAATCCGCTAACCAAAGCGGCTACAGCCCGCGATAAGGTGGGAAGCGAGCGCGATAACCTACCCGACTATCTGCCGGCAAGGATGGTCAACGAATTTGTCTATTGCCCGCGATTGTTCTTCTACGAATGGGTCGAGGGCCTATTTCGCGAAAGCGCTGACACGGTTGAGGGCAAAACGCAGCATGAGCGCGTAGATGCCAAAACGACCGAACTGCCGACAGCCGAAAAAACAACCAGCGAAACAATTTGTTGCCGCTCCGTAACTTTGTCGAGCGAACAACACCGCGTCATCGCCAAGATGGATCTCCTTGAGGCTACGGAAGGCGTTGTGACGCCCGTCGATTACAAGCACGGCTCGCCGCGCGAAACCGAGAAAGGGTTGGATCTCTGGCCAACCGACCGCGTTCAGTTGGCTGTTCAAGGACTCATCCTTAGAGAGAACGGCTACCGATCAGATGAAGGAGTGGCGTATTACCAGAAAACGCGGCAGCGTGTACGCGTCGAATTCAACCAAGAATTAATGAGCGAAACGCAACGCACGATTGCGGAGGCCTGGGAGTTGGCAAGATTCGGGACCATTCCGCCGCCCCTTGTCGACTCACCGAAATGTCCCGGTTGTTCGCTGGTTAGCGTTTGCCTTCCGGATGAAACCAACTGGCTCCGGCGTGTGCCGGAAACTGAACTGCGGCCAGCCGTTCAACTCGTTTTGTTTGCAAACAGCAACGGACACTCAGGTCAGGCGCTCGCGGACGAAGAGCCACGGCAGCTGATTACGCCTCGCGATAATCTGAGGCCGCTTTATCTGAATACCCAAGGTGCGCGCGTAGGCAAAAGTGGCGAAGTGCTCCAAATCCGCGACAGAGACGACAAGAAGCGGGAAATCAGAGTTCGAGAGATTTGCCAGTTGAACGTAATGGGCAATGTTCAGGTTTCGACTCAAGCTGTTCAAGGCTTGTGCGAGGCCGGAATCCCGATCTGCTACTTCTCCCAGGGCGGATGGTTCTATGGAATTACGACGGGACTCAACTCCAAGAACATCTTCCTGCGACGGACACAATTCCGCCTCGCCGAAGAGGACTGGTTTTCCCTTTCACTGGCGCGCCAGCTGGTGGCTGGCAAGATTCGCAACCAGCGAACAATGCTCCAGCGTAACCACCTAGAGCCGGAAGCCGACGATCTGGCCGCGCTGAAGCGCATGGCCGAGTCTGCGGAACGCGCTCAGAGAATAGATGAACTGCTCGGCATTGAAGGCAACTGCGCACGCCTGTACTTCCAGAACTTCGCGGGCATGATCAAAGTGGACGATCAAGAGAATCAGAAAGCTCAGTTCCGCTTCGATTTTGCGGGACGGAATCGACGCCCTCCCCGCGATGCTGTCAATGCGCTCCTCTCGCTCGGCTACAGCCTGCTCGTCAAGGATCTGACGATAGCAAGCTACGCCGTCGGATTCGATCCGTACCTCGGCTATTACCACCAGCCACGTTTCGGGCGGCCTGCCTTGGCGCTCGACCTGATGGAGCCGTTCCGTCCGTTGATTGCGGATTCGGCCGTGCTTGCTGCGATCAACACGCGCATGGTGACTCCAAAGGATTTCGTTCAGGCAGGACCGGCGGTCGCGCTGACTCCGGCGGGAAGAAAAGCTTTCTTTCGCTCGTACGAACTCCGAATGGATTCGCTTGTGACCCATCCGCTTTTTGACTATCGTGTAAGCTACCGGCGTTTGCTTGAGATTCAAGCGAGACTCCTGGCTCGCGTTCTAGAAGGCGAGATTGGGGAATATCCAGTCTTCGTGACGCGCTAGGCCAGGGTGGAACGACCAATTCCTGGTATAGGCCCTGTGCGCGATGCGAGACGCGAGCGGTGCCGTGGTATTCAACAGCCAGGAGCCGCTCGAACGGGGCAACGCTTGGAAACGGCAGGGTTTGTGACGAAAAATGGTCGAGAACCAGACACGAACCCTTACGGGCGACGGGATCGCTCGTAACACCAGCCGTAGCTATTTGACAATTCGAGGGTTGCATCGGCAGCCATTTCCGCGCTCATCTGAGCGCGGCCCCATTGAAGATTATTCGGCCACTACAAGTACGGCGTTGGGAATTGGATTTCCGCGCTCATCTGAGCGCGGCCCCATTGAAGAATCGCCCAGAGATAGGCCGTCATCTTTTCGCTGAGCGTATTTCCGCGCTCATCTGAGCGCGGCCCCATTGAAGAACTTTCACCGATACGGGCCTTTCGCAAGCAGCGGTCATTTCCGCGCTCATCTGAGCGCGGCCCCATTGAAGAACGGTTATCGTGAGCGCATCCAGCGTGCTGCTATGAAATTTCCGCGCTCATCTGAGCGCGGCCCCATTGAAGACTGACGATGCTCAGACCTCCCGCCGCTCCTGTGTACATTTCCGCGCTCATCTGAGCGCGGCCCCATTGAAGAGATTTCGCCCCGCACAGGACGGTGCAACTTGATTTTGACATTTCCGCGCTCATCTGAGCGCGGCCCCATTGAAGACAGACTCCCTTCGGGAATACTTCGGGAACGCTTTTATTTCCGCGCTCATCTGAGCGCGGCCCCATTGAAGAGTTTCCTTGATGTATCTCGACAGCGCTCCGGTCTGGAATTTCCGCGCTCATCTGAGCGCGGCCCCATTGAAGATTGAAGAGGAGCTTCGAGACAAATCTGTAATAATGCATTTCCGCGCTCATCTGAGCGCGGCCCCATTGAAGAACAACGACGACC
>Ga0070740_10001643_pt1 | contig 29575 bp, 20 predicted proteins | sample Coa_R2_FD_67286 | JGI IMG/M metagenome (GOLD analysis project Ga0070740, IMG submission 67286) | Surface soil microbial communities from Centralia Pennsylvania, which are recovering from an underground coalmine fire - Coalmine... | ecosystem: Environmental > Terrestrial > Soil > Unclassified ...
CTAATTGATCTTCTGTGAGCAATGACCTATATTTCTGGTATGCCTCACTAAAACAAACCACCTCGATCTGGGTGGCACCATCATCCAGGGCAAATATACCGATGCGGTCACCGCGCTTGGTCTGGCGCGCGCGAATGTTGGTAACAATGCCTGCGACGCGTGCGGTTTTATGTTCGGCAGGATGGAGTTCGGCAACGCGGCAAGTAGTAAAATTTGCGAGTTCGGCAAGATAGCGGCGTAAAGGGTGTCCGGTCAGATAAAAGCCTAACGTTTCTTTCTCGCCCTGTAACTGTGTTTCATCATTCCATGGCGCGGAATCAACATATTTTGGGGTGTCTGCATGCTCATGCATGCTCAGCAAATCATGTTGTCCATAAGTTTGATTATGCAATGACTGTTCGGCATGCTGCAGGGCCTGATTGAGTGATGCCATCAGGGAGGCGCGGTGTGTTCCAAGAGAATCAAAACACCCTGATTTGATCAGGGCTTCCAGTACGCGCCGATTGATTTTTCGCAAATCGACACGCTGACAGAAGTCAAACAAATCCCGGAAAGGACCTCCTTGCTGGCGCGAAGCAATGATATTTTCGATGGCCGCTTCTCCGACGCCTTTGATAGCGCCTAATCCATACATGATATGGTGATCATCAAGTACCTTGAAGAAATACTCGCTATGATTAATGTCTGGCGGCGAGACGTGAAGCTTCATAGACTGGCATTCGTCAAGAAGAATAATGACCTTGTCTGTTCTATCCATATCCGATGATAAAACAGCAGCCATGAATGCCGATGGGTAGTGCGCTTTAAGCCAGGCTGTTTGATAGGCAATTAATGCATAGGAAGCTGAATGTGATTTGTTGAATCCGTAGCCGGCAAATTTTTCCATCAAATCAAAAATCTGATTGGCAAGTTCTGAATTGATGCCGCCCGCAACCGCGCCCTTGCAAAATATTTCACGCTGTTTTGCCATTTCTTCGGGTTTTTTCTTGCCCATGGCGCGGCGCAATATATCTGCTGATCCCAGGGTGTATCCAGCGAGCACCTGCGCAATTTGCATGACTTGCTCTTGATACAGTATGACGCCATAGGTTGGACGTAATACAGGCTCAAGTTTCGGGTGCGGATAGGTGACTTTTGCCCGACCATGCTTGCGATTGATGAAATCATCTACCATGCCAGACTGCAGCGGCCCAGGGCGGAACAATGCAACGAGAGCGATTAAATCTTCGAAGCAATCAGGTTGCAGCCGCTTGATCAGGTCGCGCATGCCGTGAGATTCAAGCTGGAAGACGGCGGTAGATTGGCAGGCTTTCAGTAATTTGAATGTCTGTGCATCCTGAAGCGGTATCAGGCTTATATCGAGAGGAGGCTCACTGGCCTCTTTACGTTTCCTGTTTATGACCTGCAGCGCACGATCAATAATGGTCAGAGTCTTTAAACCCAAAAAGTCAAATTTTACCAGGCCGACAGCTTCCACGTCATCCTTGTCAAATTGTGTGACAGGATGGGCGGCTTCATTAGGTTCACAATAGAGAGGAACAAAATCTGTCAGTTTACCGGGTGCAATGACAATGCCTCCAGCATGTTTACCGACATTACGGGTTAAGCCCTCCAGTTTTCGCGCCAGATCAATGAGGGTGCGGACTTCTTCTTCCTGGTTGTAACGTTCCCTTAATAAAGGTTCCTGTTCCATGGCTTTATCAAGCGTGATACCCAGCTCGAAAGGTATCAGTTTGGCAATTTTGTCGACAAAACCATAACTCAGTGCAAGCACGCGTCCGACATCACGTACAACTGCTTTGGCTGCCATGGTTCCATAGGTAATGATCTGTGAAACGCTGTCATGACCATGCTTGTCCATCACGTATTCAATTACTCGATCGCGTCCTTCCATGCAAAAGTCAATATCAAAGTCGGGCATGGAAACACGCTCCGGATTCAGGAATCGTTCGAACAATAATTCCAGGGAGATTGGGTCGAGGTCAGTAATTTTCAGGGCATAGGCAACCAGTGATCCTGGGCCCGAACCGCGTCCTGGACCCACAGGAATCCCGTTTTCTTTTGCCCATCTGGTGAAGTCGGCGACAATGAGAAAGTATCCAGCAAAACCCATCTTGTTAATGACATCGAGCTCACGTTCCAGGCGCTGATCATATACTTTTCGCTGGGCCGCGATTGTGTCGGCATGACTGTCAAACAAGGTTTGTAAGCGTTCGTCCAGGCCTTTTTTGGCTACCTCATCAAGGTAGCTTTCAGTGCTGTAACTTTCCGGTACAGGAAAGTGTGGCAATTTGCTTTTGCCCAGTGTGAATGTCACATTGCAGCGTTTGGCAATTTCTAATGTATTGGTCAGCGCTTCCGGCAGGTCGGCAAATAATTCATGCATTTCCTGCTGGCTGCGAAAGTATTGCTGTTCGGTATATTGACGCTGCCTGTGTGGATCATTTAGGGTGACGCCCTGTTGTATGCAAACACGCGCTTCGTGTGCTTCAAAGTCTTCTTTTTCCAGAAACCGTACATCATTCGTTGCAACGACCGGAATGGAATTTGATTCAGCCAGTTTGACGGCTGCCTGAATATATTCGTTTTCCTGCGGTTTGCCGACACGATTAATTTCGATATAAAAACGGTTGGGAAATAAAGATTGCCAGAATTGCAAACAGTCCGCCGCTGTCACGTGATCTTGCGCAAGCAATGCCTGGCCTATGTCGCCCTCCTGGGCTCCGGAAAGTGCTATTAAACCATCAGCAAGAGGCTTTAGCCATGCTTTCTGGATCATGGGCTTGTCATTGGTCTGGCCTTCAAGATAGCTGAGCGATATAAGCTTGAGTAAATTCTTGTAGCCGTTATTTGTCTGGCAAAAAAGAGTGAGGCGTGAATATTCCCTGGGTTGTTTTTCATTTGCAACTAAAAGATCGACACCAATGAGCGGTTTTATTCCTGCCTTGAAAGCTTCCTGGTAAAATTTAACGGTTGCATAAAGATTGCTCATGTCCGTAATGCCAATGGCTGGCATGGAGAACCTCGCCGCTTTTTCGAATAAGGCAGGGATGGTCAGTAAACCATCAACCAGAGAGTATTCGGTGTGCAGTCGCAAATGAACAAAAGTTGGATCCATGTTGAACAAGTCCTAATACTGCGTAATTCAGATAATTTAGCTCAATAAATCAATATCTTATAAATGAACTCACTTTTCATCGACTCATTTTGGCCGATGATGATATCAGGCATATACCATAACAGTGTGAGCGGTTTTTTTCTATCGTTGGCTTCTGAAGCTGGACCACTTAAAATTTTAATAGTAACTTCTGCTAACAAACCGGCTTTACATATTCCGGGTGCTACGGGTAAGAGTAATGGATTGAGGGGATAGAAAGCTATAAGGGAGTTCTCTTGTTTACGAATTCAAATTTGCAAGTGTTGAAGAATAAACACACTTTGAATGAAAAAATATCTGCAGAGATAGTCAAACTTTTATATGACCAGGCTAAAGGAGCGATTCTCGGCTCGCTGCTCACCGCAACCTTTATTGTTTACGGATTATTTGGCGTTGTCCATGATGATATTTTAATTGGATGGTATGCGACGCTCATCATGATCTCTATTCTCAGATATTGTGTGATCAATGCGTATCAACAAGCTTGTCCCGGGATCGAGGACACACAGAAATGGTACCGGTTATTCTTGGTCATCACTATTGCGAGCGGGATTACCTGGTCTTTTGCCGGCATGTTTATATATCCTGAGAATATAGCAAGACAGGCTCTTGTCACTTTTGGCATTGCAGGTATCGCGGCTGGTTCAATACCATTTTTTTCTTCCAGCAAAATTGTTTCATGCGTATTCATCATGCTGGTACTGCCCTTTTTCGGGGTGCGAATGCTGATGCAGAACGATATCGCGCATCACTTGATCGGGCTGTTGGCGTTTGTTTATCTGGTAACGCTCATACTGGCATCGTTACGATTAAACACCGAAATCTACAGCGCGCTGAAATTGAAATTCGAAAACGATGATCTGATTTCAAGATTATCGCAAACCAAGAATGAAATTGAGTCGATTAATAAGGAGCTGGAGGTTGAAATCAAGGAGCGCAAGGAAGTTGAACGTTTGCTTAGAAATAGTGAGGATCAATACAGACTGGTCACCAACGCCTTGCCAGTATTGATCGCCTATATCGATACTGACTTTATTTTCCGATTTAATAATCTTGCTTATGAGGAATGGTTCCGCAAGCCATTGAATAATATTACGGGCAGCCCTGTGAAAGAAATATTGGGTGATGCGGGGTTTGCCATCTTTTACGAACATTTTCAAAAACTGCTTAACAGTAAGCAGATGACTTATGAAACTATCATGTATTTCCAGGATGAGCAGGAGCGATATGTGAGTGTGACGCTGATACCTCACATTCGTGATGCTAACATGAGCGGATGTTTTTCCCTGATCAGCGACATGACGCCGAGAATTAATTATCTTGCCACGCATGATTCTCTTACCGGATTACCCAATCGAAGTCTGTTTACAGCCCGTCTGTCACATGCGCTTCGCCGCGCGCATCGCAATAACACCAAGGTAGCACTATTGTTTCTTGATCTTGATCATTTCAAGAATGTAAACGACATGCTGGGGCATGATGTAGGAGATCAACTGCTGATAAAAGTGGTGGAACGCCTGAAAAATTGTGTTTATGAAAGCGATACCATTGCGCGTCTCGGCGGTGATGAATTTATCATCATTCTGGAATCAGTGATTGAGTCAGAGAGGGTTGTTACGATTGCGAAAAAGTTGTGTGGCGACCTGGCGAATATTTTTATGCTGGACGAACATGAATTGTATATCACGACCAGCATCGGTATCAGTATATATCCGGATGACGCGGACAATATGCAGATTTTGATGAAAAATGCCGATATGGCCATGTACAGAGCCAAAGAGCGCGGCCGTAATACATTTGAGTTCTACACCACAAAAATGAATGAAGTGATTCAAAAGAGAGTCACCATAGAAACCAGTCTGCGAAACGCTCTGGATAAAAATGAGCTGAAAATATTTTATCAACCCGTGGTTGATATCAAAAAATTAAGCATCAAGGGTACGGAGGCCTTGTTGCGATGGGTTCATCCCGAAATGGGATTTATCCCGCCCAGTGAATTCATTCCGATCGCGGAAGAGACCGATTTGATTGTTCCGATAGGTGAATGGGTATTGAGAACTGCTTGCAGTCAAAACCTGATATGGCAGCGTGCGGGCCATCCTCAGCTGCATATTTCGGCAAACATTTCTGTGCGGCAGTTCATGAAAAATGACTTTGCCGAAAGGGTAGCCAGAGTGCTGAATGAGACTGGCCTCGAAGGAAAGTATCTGACTTTAGAAATGACGGAAAGCCTGATTATGAGTGATATCGAATACAGTATCAAAATGACCAGGCTGTTGAAGGAGCTGGATGTCACTATTTCACTTGATGATTTTGGGACAGGCTATTCAAGCCTGAATTATCTCAAGCGGTTTCCATTTGATATCATTAAAATCGATCGGTCATTTGTAACCGATTTTTCTGTTAATCCCGAAGACAGCGCGATTGTGAAGGCGATAATTACCCTGGCGCATAATTTGAAAATGAAAGTGATAGCAGAGGGAGTCGAGAAGCCAGAGCAATTTGCTTTCTTGCGTGATTATGGCTGTGATGAAGTGCAAGGCTATCTTTTCTATCCCCCGATACCTGAACTGGATGTTCCGGTTGTACTGGATAGAAGGGTTTCGGATATTGCCCAGGATGTGACGATATGATGTATCGCGGCTCGCATTGGCAGCTGACCGCGTATCTTGACTCCTGTCTCGCAACATGCTGGAAAATATGCAATAATTTAAGTATCGAGAGGCTGTACTGTCCAGAAGCAAGGTTTTAACCCAGGAAGGGAGGATGTGCATGAAAGCAAGACTTTTATTTTTACTGGGATGTATAGGATTATTAACAGGTTGCAATGCCCTGGATGGAAAATGTGATTACATACCACCGAATGATTGCGGCTGCCGTTATACTTCTCCTTTCGATCCCGCCTATTACAATTGTAACTGCCGCCGATATGTATCTAACCAGGCAAAAGAAAACCTCTATCACTGCGGAACCTGTTCTTGTCTCGGCTCTGCCTGTGCCAACTGCTGGTCTTGTGGAAAATACTATAATTTCCACGATCAATAATATGCGAAGATAGCTCTTCAACAAAGGCATTACTATCTAACCCAACCTGATATCTTGGTGCAGCCTGGATGTCTGTCTTATTTCTGCCTCCAATATCTGTATTTTACTCGCACAAAATTAGGTATCATATCGGCTTTTCGCCAGAAAAAGGTTTAGGATACATGAACATCAATTTTCTTGATTTTGAGCAACCTATCGCAGAACTTGAAGCAAAGATTCAGGAATTGCGCATGGTGGGTACGGATGCAGATATTAATTTGAGCGAAGAAATTACGCGTCTGGAAACCAAATGTAACCAGTTGATTAAAGAAACATTCAGTAAACTAACTCCATGGCAGGTGACCCAATTGGCCAGGCATCCGCAGCGCCCGCATACCATCGATTACATTAGCCGCATTTTCACGGAATTTGATGAATTGGCTGGTGACCGCATGCTGTCCGCTGGTCCTTCTATTGTGGCGGGTATTGCCCGACTGGAAGGTCAACCAGTCATGGTGCTGGGGCATGAAAAAGGCCGCAAAACACACGAAAAAATTGAACGCAATTTTGGGATGCCAAATCCCGAGGATTATCGCAAGGCTTTGCGTCTGATGAAAATGGCTGAACGTTTTAAATTGCCGATCATCACTTTTATCGATACGCCCGGTGCATATCCGGGAATCGGGGCTGAAGAGCGGAATCAGAGCGAAGCGATCGCCCGCAATCTTTTTGTATTGTCCAGGCTCAAGACACCGATTATCTGCACGGTGATTGGTGAGGGGGGGTCAGGTGGTGCATTAGCTATAGGTGTGGGTGATCGTGTCTTTATGCTGCAACATTCGATTTATTCTGTCATATCACCGGAAGGCTGTGCATCCATATTATGGAAAAGTGCAGAGAAAGCGCCAGAGGCTGCCGAGGCAATGAACCTGACCGCCGACAGAATTTTAAAGCTTGGTCTGGTAGATGGGATCATACCAGAACCTCTTGGCGGCGCGCATCGTAATTATGATGCAATGGCTCAATCCATCAAGAATGAATTGCTGAAACATCTGACTGAATTACAATCCTATCCTCTTTCATCATTACTGGATGAGCGTTATAGGCGTATCATGTCCTATGGAGTAAGTGCCTGATAGTGTTTTTGAAAAATGATGGTACTTGTTCACCGGAGAGCGGTGTGACAACGTTGGTTTAAAATATGAAATTAGCGAGCATGAAACTTTTAAATGCGGTTCGGGATTTCTGCAGTCAACACGGCACTGAAACAAAATACTATATTGCCTTGAGCGGCGGTCTGGATTCGTGTGTTTTGCTGACGCTTTTTTATCAATTGAGCCGACAACAAAAAATCAATGTAAGTGCAATTCATGTTAACCATCAATTAAGTCCCCATGCAGATAGCTGGTCCCAACACTGCAAGCAGTTATGCGGCAAGTATTCAATACAGTATATTGAGCGCATCATCCGGCTGGAATTGAATGCGGGCGATAGTCTTGAAGAATTGGCGCGAATTAAGCGTTACCGCATCTTTGCTGATTGCATTGGCAAAAATGATATTTTATTAACCGCGCACCAACTGGACGATCAGGCTGAAACGGTCATGCTGCAGCTTTTACGCGGTGCTGGACCAAAAGGCTTGTCTGCCATGCCTGTTATCAAACGATTTGGGCGCGGTTATCATGGGCGTCCGCTGCTGCATTTTTCACGTGATGATTTATTGGCATATGCGCATGAACACAAATTGGAATGGATTAATGACGAGTCAAATGATGATGTCAGGCTTACGCGTAATTTTTTACGGCATCAGGTGTTAAGTGTCATCAAATCACGCTGGACGAGTGCTGCCTCAGCCATATCGCGTAGCGCGGCACATTGTGCTGAGTCACAGGCGTTACTTGAAGAATTCGCTGCTGAAATTTATGCGCAAGTATCCGGATCACGGGAGAATACTTTATCAGTATCAAAACTTCTGCAGATAAGTGCCGCACGACAAAGATTGGTTCTTAGAACATGGATACTCGAGCAAGGATACCCAGTTCCCGATACAAGAAAAATCGGGACAATACAGCGTGATGTGTTAACGGCCGCTTGGGATCGTTCGCCTTGTGTGTCCTGGAGCGAAGTGGAGTTGCGACGTCACCGCGATGATCTTTATCTTATGCCTGCTTTGCCAGAAACAAGAGTCCAGCAGGACTTTTTATGGAATTTATCTCAGCCATTATTGATACCTGGACTTGGTACCCTGAATACTACCTTGAGCCAGGGGCAGGGGTTATGCAGGGATATTCAACAGGTAACAGTCAAATTCCGCCAAGGCGGTGAAATTGTTGATCTTGACGGGCGTGGCCGACATGCTCTGAAAAATCTGCTCCAGGAATGGAAGACACTTCCCTGGGAGCGTGACAGGATACCGCTGTTATTTATTGACAATAAACTGATTGGAGCTGTCGGATATTTTCTTGACAAAAAATATAGCGCCAGGCCGGAAGACACGGGATATCAGATTGTTTTTAACAGGAATTGATGAAACAGGATGAGTGAGGCTGCCAGGTACTGTTAAGACAGCCTCATTTGACTTGTTATTCGCTCTTCTTGTCCGGGGCAGGACTTGAACAAGCAGTCTTGCTGTGGCATGCATCGCATTTTACGCAGCATGTGCATAGATATTTAATCAATGCACCGAAAGCCAGCACCGGCAAGGCAGCATCGAAGAAGTCACGGAATATAATAACCTTGATGAGCAGGTCACGCGGCAATTGAGTCCCAAGTCCAACGCCGATGGCGATCAATACGATAATAGATACGAAGATTTTCATAAACATTAATACATCTCCTATTTGGTAACACGAATCCTTCAAACAATACAGGGTAAAGGGATACTGGCAGGTAGTCAAGCTGGCATATTTGCCTTAAATGCCAGCATAGTCAGTAACTTACGCATATATTTGATAAATATTTGATCAACCCGTAACGTCCGATTTAATGGAACTTGGCATTGCAGCAGCATTCTGATTTTGTTAAAGTCGCTTCAGGTTTTTTTCTCAACTTTTCCATTTATAATCCTTTATTATGACAAGATATATATTCATCACAGGCGGTGTTGTTTCTTCTTTGGGCAAAGGGGTGGCGGCAGCGTCTCTAGGCGCAATTCTTGAGGCTCGCGGGTTAACAATCAATTTAATGAAGCTGGATCCCTACATTAATGTCGATCCAGGCACAATGAATCCTTTGCAGCACGGAGAAGTGTTTGTCACTGAAGATGGTGCAGAAACGGATCTGGACCTTGGCCACTATGAGCGTTTTGTCAGGGTCAAAATGACCAAGGCAAATAACTTTACCACTGGACGTATCTACGCCAATGTTATCCGCAAGGAGAGAAAGGGTGACTATTTGGGGGGCACGGTACAGGTTATTCCGCATATAACCGATGAAATCAAGCATTGCATTATTAATGGTGCCCGCAATGTCGATGTGGCATTGATAGAAATTGGTGGTACAGTAGGTGATATTGAGTCTTTGCCATTTCTTGAGGCAATTCGTCAAATGCGTATGGAGCTAGGCCGGCATAATGCCTTATTCATACACTTGACACTCCTGCCATATATCCCGACTGCTGGTGAGATTAAAACCAAACCGACTCAGCATTCTGTCAAGGAATTACGCTCAATAGGTATTCAGCCTGATATCTTGTTATGCCGAAGTGACCGTCCAATATCAGACAGCGCTCGCTCCAAGATTGCTTTGTTCACCAATGTTGAAAAAGAGGCTGTCATCCCATTGCTGGATGTGGATTTCATTTATCAATTACCACTGGCATTGCATGAACAGGGATTAGATCGCATTGTTGTGCAGCATCTCGGGCTGGAAGCAAAAGCTGCCGATCTGCACGAATGGAAAAATGTTGTTGATGCGTATCGTCATCCTGATGCCGAAATCACCATAGGCATGGTCGGCAAATATGTTGATTTGGCGGACTCCTATAAGTCCTTGTCTGAAGCTCTCAAACATGCGGGTATCCAGACAAGAACACGAGTGAATATTGAATATATTGATTCCGAAGAGCTGGAGCGCAAGGGTGCAGGTAAACTACTGTCAAACGTAGATGCTGTATTGGTGCCCGGAGGTTTTGGCAAGCGCGGCGTCGAAGGCAAGATTCTTGCGGCCCGATATGCGCGTGAAAATAATATTCCATACCTGGGTATTTGTCTGGGTATGCAGATTGCCCTGATCGAGTATGCTCGGCATGTTGCAAACATGCCAGGTGCGAATAGCACGGAGTTTGACTCGGAGACAGCCTATCCAGTAGTCGCTCTGGTGACAGAGTGGATTACGCAAACAGGCATACGCGAACAGCGCAATGAAAAATCCGACGTAGGTGGTACGATGCGTCTCGGTGGTCAGGCTTGCAGTCTAATGAAAGGTTCATTGGCCCATACTCTGTATGGCAGTGATGTCATCATTGAACGACACCGTCATCGATATGAAGTAAATAACAATCTCTTGCCTGCTATAGAAAAAGCAGGGTTGAAAGTCTCGGGGCGTTCAGTGCAGGATAATCTAGTTGAGCTCATAGAGCTGCCAAACCACCCCTGGTTTATTGGCTGCCAGTTTCATCCCGAGTTCACTTCGACACCGCGCGACGGACATCCGTTATTTAGCGGTTTTATTCGCGCTGCGAATGCCTATCATGAATCGAAAGTTAAATCGGGAGCAATGGTAAAATGAAATTATGCGGCTTTGATGTTGGTATCGAACATCCGTTTTTCTTGATTGCTGGTCCCTGTGTAATCGAGAGCGAGCAATTTGCTATTGATACTGCTGGTGAGCTAAAGGAAATCACACAAGCCTTGCAGATCCCGTTTATCTATAAATCATCTTTTGATAAGGCGAACAGAACATCCCTGCAGAGTTATCGCGGCCCTGGTATGCAGGAAGGGTTGCGCATTCTTGACGAAGTTAAAAAGCAGATCAGGGTTCCAGTGCTTACGGATGTGCATGAAGATACACCTGTAGAAGAAGTCGCTGCTATTGTTGATATCATGCAAACACCTGCATTCCTGTGTAGGCAAACCAGTTATATACAACGGGTAGCCCGACAGGGAATCCCGGTGAATATCAAAAAGGGGCAATTTTTATCTCCGTGGGAAATGAAGAACGTGGTTGAAAAAGCCATTGAGACAGGGAATAAACAGATTCTGGTGTGTGAACGGGGCGCTTCTTTCGGTTATAACAATCTGGTATCGGATATGCGGTCAGTCGCAGTCATGCGCGAGACGGGCTGCCCGGTTGTATTTGACGCCACCCATTCAGTACAGTTACCTGGCGGCGGCGGGAATAAAACGACAGGTCAGCGGCAATTTGTGCCTGTGCTCGCGCGTGCAGCTGTTGCTGCTGGGGTAGCCGGGGTATTTATGGAAACGCATCCTGATCCCGATAATGCGCCATCAGACGGCCCCAATATGTGGCCATTGCAGCAAATGCGCGTTCTGTTGAGTACACTGAAGGAACTTGACTCGGCGGTCAAAAAAATGGGATTACTGGAGTTTGCATCCTAAGTTTTATGTAAGCAGCGTAAGTGCAGATCATATTGATGCTATGTCTGTATGGTGAAATCATGTAAGGCATTATTGATTTCCTTTCTTAATAAATCATCAGATGGACTCAGTGAGTCATTTATTTGTGTAATCAGCCTGATTTCGCTGATTAGGTTCCTGAAATCCGTCTCTCTCAGGATTTTTCCGGCTTCGGGATCGGCTATTGTTGGAAATAGTACGACATCAATGGACAATAAATTATGTTTGGACAGTATATCTTCTATATCGATATTGACACCCAGGTATTCGTAAATTCGTTCACATATATCCGAAATTTTTCCGCATAACAATTCATTCGCAAGGATGGAGTCTGTGTTGGCCTGGACAAAACCATTAATCACATTGATAAGGTGATTCAATAATCCTTCTTTAAAGGATTCATGACGGGAATCCATGGCCGATCCTCGTGCTTTTGTAGTTATACCAAAATTATAACATCAGAAATAATAGGCGATATTAAGGTAAACATATTGAAACATGGCGCAGCAAGTCAGAATTATCGAGTCTAATCAATAGGTAAGACAGCAAAGAAGCTTTTGCGTATTGATTATTTAAATGACCTGTAATAGGCATATGCGCCTGCACAGCCAAGAACAGCCGCAACTCCCACAGTTGTGATGGCCTTGCGATGATTGTACCAAAAGCCATGGGGTGAGCTTGAACTTGGTGTTGAGGAGACGAAACTTGTCTGTTTCGGATCAGGCATATGTTCGGTTTTAAGGGCTGTGTGATCCTGTTTATCAGCGATGACGGAAACATCCAGAGACCTTGACAGGGTATTGCGATAAGCTGTTATATCGTATTTTGTTCCTGATTTTGCGAGGGCATCGATTTTTTGCAATAGAATTTCAAAATTTGTTTCGATAAGAGATTTGAGATAATCCCGGTCAAGCGGGTCATGATGACCATTTGCATGATATATGCTTCTGTAATCCGCAATGAATGCTTTTTTTAGCAGATATCTGGCATAGTCATGTGCGCCAGTATTCGGATCCAGTTTAAGCAGTTTATTGTAAACAGCGTAAGCTTCAATGACGCAAAGCTGATGCGGCAGGACATCACTTGAAGCACCAACAAAATGGCTTTGATTTTCCTTTTTGAAAATGAGAGCCGGATTTTTTGAAGCTTTCTTTAATAAATTGATTAAAGCATTGCGCTCATTGTCGGTGGGTGAGCCGCTATGCAGGCCTACATATCTTCCTGTCGAAAACATCTTGTATGGCTGATATGCAATATCATTTCCATTCAGCATTAATGGTTCAATTTGAGCATCCGGAAATTTAAGAAATAATTTTCTGAAATATCCTCGATACTGATCGTAGTCTTGAGCATCGCATAATTTGGTGTCAAAATTTCTGTCGCCACCGGAGAGAACCAGTTCATTGATATCCACGCCGTTTATATTTACCAGCTTGAATGCCTGAGGATAAAGATTATGGATGGTCTGATTGATGGCTTGTCTCAAGGTTGTCGTTTTAGGATCAAAACCAATAATTCTGCCTTCGTAATTCTGTAAACGCTCTTTTAATTCATCCACGCTGTCCTGTGGTACGAGAATACAGGAGTGACTGCTTAACTGATGCGATCCCATGGTCATGGTATCGTAGGGTGCACATCCCATGACATTTTGAAAGCTGGATAGAGGTTCAATATAGGCGATCAGCGAGGTTTCCCAGTCGCCGCCAGAATTTGCATGAAACAGACCGTTCCACCACCAGTGAATATGCGGCCTGTCAACAAATGAATCAGTATACTGATCGTCGGTAAATGACAGATGCGAGCCTATTACGGCGTCATCTGTCAACATGGTATTGTCTTTGACAATTGCATTAACGGCAGACAGGGGCGCATCAAATTGTCCCTTGATTGGATCAAAGACAGCAAGGTGATCTTTTCCGATATCGTATAGGCAGTTTAATATCGAATTAGACTGTAAGGGATGGACTAATAAAACACGGCTGGCAAAGTCGTCAGTTACGTCTGCCTTGATTTTATGATGGGTATCCTCGTTTTTTTTCGTGCGACTTTGCATGGGTAGTTCTCTGTTTTATATATAAAATATTTTAATTAGATTTTTTCTGTCTAATATTGTATCAAATTATCTCTAATTTATATATATATTTCTTGCTATAGCAATATAAGCAGGCATGGGAGAGGTGATGATGGCCCTCATCACCTTCCATGCAGTCTGCCTATGGATGGGCAACTTGCAAGTCCAGTCTTACTGTTTCTTGCTCATGAATGCAGCAGTGATAAGACTGCCAATCACCACGGCGCCGACTCCCAGCATCACCTTATTGCCATGCCGGTTCCAAAAACCATGTTTTGAGCCTGACATTTTTACTGCTTTTGGATGGGCAACTACTGTTTCCAGTTTTAAAGGAAGCACCTTTTCGTAGGCTCTCATCAAGGTTTTGCGGTAATCCATGAGGCTGGTCGGTGTCTGTGAATCAGACAGTACGCGAAGACTGTCAAGCAGGGTATCAAAATTATCCTCGATCATGTCCTTAAGTAGGGTCATAGTGAGGGGTGTTGAACTTCCTGATTGCACGTGAATACTTCTTAAATCAGCAATGAGTGCTTTTTTAACAAGGTATTCAGCATAATCATGGGTGCCAGTGGCTTTGCAATATCGTCTTGAATCCGTTAGGTCGACATATTTTTTATATGTAATTACAGAAAGAAGCTGATGAATTTTCTTTTTGCCACTCAATCCTGCGAGCACATTCATGTTGGCTGGAATTTCGCGGTCGGGATTCTCTGAAACATTTTTTAATTTCTTGAACTTATCGCATTTCTCAATGTCCGTTGGCGAACCTTGATGCAAGCCGACATGCCTGCCCTGGGTGTATTCATGATATTCTTTCAGTCGTACAGTATGCGGACTGTCAAGAAGTTTCACTTTTTTTGATTCGGACGCTGCGACATAATATGAATTAAAATATCCACAATTCTGATTATAATCATTCTCCGTGCATGTTTTAATGTCAAATTTTTTCTTGCCGTCGGAAACGACCAGTTTGTTTATTTCAGTATCGTTTTTATTTATCAACACAAACGCATCAGGATAGGCTTCCTTCAGGATTGTTGCAACGGCTTCCCGAAGTGTTGACGTTTCTGGATTGTATGACAGGATGGTGCCTTCATACCGCGTCATGCGCTGACGTAACTTGTCTGCGATCGCTTCTGGAACCAGAATAATCGATTTTGCGCTTAACTTATGATGTCCAATCGTCATGGTGTCATAAGGTGCGCAGCTATAAATACCTGAAAATTCACTTAGCGGTTCAAGATATGCAATGGTTGCTAATTCCCAGTCGCCGCCTGAGTTTGCCTGTACCAATCCATTCCATGTCCAGTGCATGTGAGGTCTGTCAACAAATGTATCTGTATATTGTTCATTTTTGAAATGCAGATGCGCTGCGATCGTGCCATCCTTTCTCAGAAAGCTTTCAGTCCGCTCAATAACGGCTGCTGATGGATCCAGTCCTTTCTCGAATATTTCCATCACCAACTCTGATTGAGATGGATCTGAGGTTAGATAGTTCATTGCTGAATCAGCCTGAACAGATGAAACCAGAATTATTCTATCCTCGAATTTTAATTCTTGTTCGATTACGGATTCTTTTTCTTTTCTTGTATGTGACATGGCGGTGTCTCTCGTTTTGTGTTCAACTTTTATAATAATAATGTTCGCTTATTTTAAATCGTTCTTGTTAAGAGACCATTAAACGTAAATTAAGAGAACATTATTCATGATGAAATACTGGTGTGTCCTGATTGATGATTTTGGATATGCAAAACGAATTAGATAGTTATTTGCCTGGTTTTTTGCTGGCGGCGCTTTTGGCTTAATCTTTCCTTAATGTAAGAAATATAAAATATCTGGCCTTCAAACATATAAAATTCAAAAACGAATAGACGAGAGAGTGGCTTATGATAACGATTTCACCTGGTCAGGCGATATTGCTTTTGCTAGACCGATATAAACATGACAGCAATATATGCAATATGGTGAAGCGCTTCTATCTCACTGGTATACCCAATCAGGTAGACCTGAAAATCATACTTGAATTGTTTCAGGAATCAGGGTTGTCGGATAAATATCAAATTTCCTATGATTATAGCGTAATTAACGAGGATCCATCGCGTCGCTATTTTGAGACACATCTTGCTTATGAAACGTTGCTGGATACACTGGATCGTGTGAATCTCAAAGAGTTAACGATATATCGTAACTCTGTGCTTGATACGCTCGACAACGAAAAACAGAAATTATTCATGGATTATATGAGTGGCGCGAAGCCGGTAAAAGACGACAGGTTTGCGCAAGAATATACGGATGCAATTAAAAAAATTCATGATCATCCTGGCTACAGTGGATTATCGAAATCCAAAAAAGAAAAATTGATCTTGATACTGCAGTGCTCATGGCTGGCGGTAATGCATAACAGGGCGCAATTCCTGCCATTGGGCAAGGTATATGAAAGCGGATTGTTTGCAGGCAGAGGTAAGATTCAAAAACCAGATGATATCCCGGTTCAAGTGCAGACGAATCAGAACCCGGTGGATCTATCATGTTTGGTAAGTACATCGAGCTCAATGTCTTCCAAAACAGGCATGAGTGAAGTCAAGTCAATGGAACATCCGTCAAAATCAGAAGCAAAATTTGAACCAGAACCGACATTAACACCGGAGTCCGAATCGAAGTCAACGTTAAAAACGAATTCAAAATCTGAAATCAAGGATCATGAAAATTCTGCAGTGTTGCCATTTTATTCCAGACACTTTGGCTTGATGAAACAATATATGCCAGTGCCAAAAGATGATGTGATTTATGCGGAAAACGGCTTTTCCTTTGTAAAACCGTCAGACCAGAATAACTTTGATCCGTCTGCTGAATGGCCAAAGAAAAATTTTGCCATGCTGGTTCATCCATTTTCATGTGGAATTTCAGGTACAACGCTGATGCAGCTGCGCGTAATGAAATACCTTAAGGACAATAACAAGCTTGTCTGGTCTTCCAATGAGCAGTTCACCAAATTTTTGAAATGCTTTATGTCCGGATTGCTTTTTAACAGCGGTGGACACGGATACTATGAATTTATCGCTGTTTTGAAGATTCCTGATATTAAAAACAATTTGAAATTCATATCGGACTTTGATCAGATCACTGCTGAGACATTGCTACTGGACGGCAATGAACGGGCATTCAATCAGGCACTCAATGATGCAATCGCTTATAACAAAGTGGTTCTCGCAAAGCAGGAATTTCATGCCAGACTCACAAGCAGTATGTAGTGATATGGCAACCTGATGTATCTAATATCTGCGTCTCGAAGGAGTTTTCAACACTGCATGAGGTTGATACTACCATTTTCACCGTGATCCATGCCGGTATGTCTGGATTGACGGACATGATGGGATCGAATGTGGTTACGTATCTGTTTGCATCGGGAGGACCAGGATCAAAAAAGTTCTGTTGTTGAATTGGAATTCGCCGACTGTTTCCATGTCTAGCTTCTCGTGAGCCTTGATCGACCGTATATTCTCTTTGGCAATGAGCACCGTCAGCAGCTCCAGCTCTGGATGTTCATGCAATATAAGCCATTTCATTTTATCGAAGAGATTATTCAAAATGCCTTTGCCTCTGTATTCCTTGTCAATACAGACAGGTCCATAGATAAAGGAACGATAGGCATTCAGTGGTTTGCCTTTATAACTGACATGCTGGAATTGCTTGAGCATGTTCGCTACAAGCGGCACTCCCTTGTTGTATTCGATTGAAGTGGCACAGGCATATCCCGCTATTTTCTCACGATCGGCGCAAACGACAACACACAAGTCGTTATTCATTTCACGAAATTGCTGTTCCGAAAATGCGGCTGAGAGATAACCGTCAGCTTGCTCTGTTTCTCCGAGGACGGAAAGCAGATTCCTGTTTTGCAAATCGACAATTTTTGTAAAATCATCAGCGCTTGGTCTTCGATATTCCATTATCTTGTCCTCATTCAATCTGAAAAAATCTCCGGGTTTTACCACCCGGAGGGGTAGTGACGTTATGTGGCTATTTTCGCCAGTTCATCCAGCTGGTTTTTTAGCTTGGAAAGTGTCATCGAAATTTCCTGTAGCCTGCTACGTTCCTTGGCGACAACATCAGCCGGCGCCTTGTCCACAAATTGAGGATTATTGAGTTTATTTTCAATCAGTGTCAGGTCTTTTTCCAGTTTCGCAATTTCCCTGTTCAGGCGTGCCGATTCTTCCTCTTTATTGATGAAGCCGGCCATGGGTATAAAAATCTCGAGTTCACCTGTAAATGCGGTTGCAGACTGCGGTGGTGTTTCATCTGGGCTTAGCCAGTTTGCCGATTCGAGTTTGGCTAGTGAAAACAGCAGGCGCTGATTTGCCGCATAGTATGACTTGTCAATATCTGTGCCTTTGCGCAAAAGGACTGGCAGCAATTTCCCAGGTGCGATATTCATTTCACTGCGAATGGTACGGATGGCAACAATAATATTTTTTAGCCACTCCAGTTCTTTCACTGCGCTTTCATCAATGAACTGTTTGTCTACCTGTGGATAATGCTCGAGCATGATGCTGTCGCTACTCTTGCCGGCGAGCGGCGAGAGACGCTGCCAGATTTCTTCGGTAATGAAAGGCGTGATTGGATGGAGTAGGCGCAATAATATTTCAAGCACTGTCACCAGTGTGTGCCTTGTGCCGCGCAGCATTTCTGGTGTGCTGTCAGATGAAGTGAGAATAGGCTTGGATAATTCCAGATACCAGTCGCAAAATTCATTCCAGGTGAAATCATAAAGAGCCTGGGCATACAAATCAAAGCGATATTGCTTGATCTGCTGGTGGGCTTCTGCAATTGTGGATTGCAATCGGGAAAGTATCCAGCGGTCGGGAAGAGAAAGTATTCTTGGTCTGTCATTAATGCCGGTATCGTGGCCTTTTGTGTTCATCATGACATAACGCGAGGCATTCCATAATTTATTGCAGAAATTCCGATATCCGCCTAATCGATTGGTATCGAAACGTATTTCACGCGTATAAGAGGCGACAGAGCAGAAAGTGAGCCGCAGCGCATCCGTGCCATATCCAGGAATGCCTTCTGGAAATTCCTTGCGAGTGGCTTTTTCAATTTTTTGTGCCATGGACGGCTGCATCAATCCATAGGTGCGTTTTTGCACGAGTTCATCGAGATCAATGCCATCGATCAAATCAATCGGATCCAGTACGTTGCCTTTTGATTTGGACATCTTGTGGCCTTCCGCATCGCGAATCAGGCCAGTGATGTAAACTTCACGGAAGGGAACTTTTCCAGTGAATTTCAGGCTCATCATGATCATTCTGGCTACCCAGAAGAAGATGATATCGAATCCGGTGACTAATACATTGGTTGGAAAAAAGGTATTCAAATCACCTGTTTTTTGTGGCCAGCCCAGTGATGAAAATGGCCAGAGTGCAGCGGAAAACCAGGTGTCCAGCACATCTTCATCCTGTGTAAGCGGCAAATCTGCATCAAGCTGATAGCGCTTGCGCACATCGGCTTCATCATGCCCCACATAAGCCTCACCATCCTCGTCATACCAGACTGGTATGCGGTGTCCCCACCACAATTGGCGGCTGATACACCAGTCTTCGATATTGTTCATCCATTGAAAATAGGTTTTATCCCAATTTTCCGGAACAAAACGGATATCACCATTTTCAACGGCTTTGATCGCTGGTTCTGCCAGGATTTTGGATTTTACATACCATTGATAGGTAAGATAGGGTTCGATGACTGCATTGGAGCGGTCGCCACGCGGGACTTTTAATTTATGCTTTTCGGTTTTTTCGAGAAGTCCATGGGTTTCCAGGTCTTTGACAATGCGTTCGCGCGCCTTGAACCGTTCCAGGCCTTGATATGTTTCAGGTGTATTTTCATTCATGTGTGCTGTCGGCGTGAAAATATTGACAGGTTCGAGACCGTGCCGGGTACCAACAGCATAATCATTAAAATCATGGGCTGGAGTAATTTTCACACATCCTGTTCCAAAAAGAGGGTCCACATAGTTATCTGCAATGACTGGGATGGTTTTCCCTGTTAACGGTAGCTTGACCTGTTTGCCAATCAGATGCTGATAACGTTCATCTTCTGGATGCACTGCGATGGCGACATCACCGAGCAGTGTTTCTGGACGAGTGGTAGCGACAATGACATGGCCTTCGCCTTCAGCAAGAGGATAACGGATATGCCAAAGACTGCCATCTTCTTCCTGATTCAGTACTTCGAGATCTGAAATGGCAGTCAGTAATACCGGATCCCAATTGACCAGGCGTTTCCCGCGATAAATCAATCCTTCTTCAAAAAGGCGGATAAATACTTCGCGTACGGCGTGAGAAAGTCCTTCATCCATGGTGAAGCGTTCACGAGTCCAATCCATGGATGCGCCCAGACGGCGTAATTGACGCGTGATGTTTCCGCCTGATTCTTCTTTCCATTCCCAGATTTTTTTTATGAATGCCTCGCGTCCCAGATCATGGCGGGTTTTACCTTCAATATTCAGTTTGCGTTCCACGACCATTTGTGTGGCTATGCCCGCGTGGTCGGTTCCCGTTTGCCACAAGGTATTCATCCCGCACATGCGATGATAACGTATCAAGACATCGATCAGGGTAAATCCAAAGCCGTGACCCATGTGCAGGCTGCCAGTGACATTGGGCGGTGGAAGCATGATGGAATAGGGGTATCCTTTCCCGGCGGGCGCAAAATAGCCTTTGGATTCCCAGGTCTGATACCAGTGTTGTTCCATGGATTGCGGATTGTAAGTCTTTTCGATTTCGGTCATGGTTCGTTTGCTTTTAATTTGATCGTATTAATATCATAGCCTTTATCGCGATATTGTTTGTACCGCTCTCGCGCCAATTGTTGCACAAGCGGGTCAGAAAAAACAATTTCTATCACATGCTCAAAATTTTCATGAAATAAGGGAAAGTCTCTCGAGAGGTTCAATAATACTTCTCGTGATCCATCCGGTGCTTCATGATGACCGATTTGTATGGGAGGAGGGTTAGGGTTATCCTGCCGATAAATATCATGGGGCAAAAAGCTGTCATCACGATATGTCCAGAGCAGTGCGTCAAATCGTTCGGCTTCTTCGCGTGAATTCATATTCACATAAATGCGCCTATGTTGCTCTGTATGGATTTTTTCAATCAGCTGGCAGGCAAAAAATAATGATTGTTGTCCGCTTTGCGTGTCCAGAACGTAAAAATCTATTTTCATAGGTTGATATTCCGCAAATTATATTACCTGTGATGAATGGCAGTGAATCTGAATTCAATTCTGTCAAAACGCATTATCCATACAGTCAGCCAAAGCCCTGCATCTCTGAATGAGCTTAAGAAATGCAGGGCTGGCAATGATGCATGCATTAGCCCACTTTATTGATGAGATATTGCATGAGCATGGGGACAGGTCTGCCAGTTGCCATGCGTTCACTGGTGCCTGCCATCATGGCGGCGGTACCTGCGACATCAAGATGCGCCCAGTGGAATTTTTTAGCGAAGCGGGAAAGAAAACAGCCCGCTGTGATGGTGCCGGCGGCACGTCCGCCTGTGTTTGCGATATCAGCAAATGGACTTTTGATCTGTTCCTGATATTCATCCCAAAGCGGCAATTGCCATGCGCGATCATTGCTTTCCTCGCCAGCCCTCAGCAAGTCCTTGGCGAGTGGGTCATGGTTGGATAACAAGCCGGTAGCGTGGAATCCCAGTGCGATAACAACTGCGCCGGTCAGTGTGGCGATATCAATGACAACATCCGGGTTATAGCGCTCGCAATAGGTCAAGGCATCGCTAAGAACGAGCCTGCCTTCCGCGTCAGTGCTGATGACTTCTATCGTTTGACCAGACATGCTGGTTAAAATGTCTTCCGGCTTGTAAGCAGTCCCGCCAGGCATGTTTTCAACGGCGGCAATAATACCGACAATATTGATGGGTAATTTGAGCTCCGCGGCTGCCTTGATCGTTCCAAGCACTGTTGCGGCTCCGCACATGTCATATTTCATGCCAACCATATTATCTGGTGATTTCAATGAGTTACCGCCTGTATCAAACGTAATTCCCTTGCCTACGAGTGCCACCGGGGGCTGTTTTTTTGCGCCGCCCTTGTATTCAAGACAAATGAGTTTGGCATCTTCTGCGCTGCCCTGGGAGACGGCAAGTAAGGCTCCCATACCCAGCTTTCGCATGTCACTTTCTTCAAGCACTTTCACGGAAATGGAGGAATAACGTTTTCCCAGCTCTTTGGCTTGCTGCGCGAGAAATGTGGGGGTACAGATATTGCTAGGCAAATTAGCCAGATTCTTGGTCAATATGACGCCATCAGCAATGGCCTGTCCTTGCTTCAGAGCTTCTTCGCAAGCCTTGATTTGGCGGGCTTCCGGAATATGTATCACCATGTCCTTCAAGGATGGCGCCGCCTCTTTATCGGATTTGAACAAATCAAATCGATACAAACCGTCCCAGGCGGCTTCAGCTATTTGTTTGACTTTCCAAGGCAGGGATTTATCGCGAATTTCGAGCTCGGCAAGATAACAGACAGCTTGTTTGGCCTGGGAGCCATTCAAGGCCTTGATCACAGACGGGATCATTTTGCGAAACCCGGTTGGTGTGAGTGTCTTCGCTTTGCCGCATCCAACCAGTAAAACATGCTCAAAACCTGAGCCAGCAAGGTGAAATAGCGGCAGGATTTGTCCTGACTTGCCTTGAAAAACACCTTGCGAGAGGAGTTTTTTTATGTAGCCGTGCGCTGCCTTATCAATTTCTCTCGCTGTGGGGGTCAATTCACCGCCTTCATAAACTCCGACAACCAGGCAGGATTTTTTCTGTTTTTCTGGCTGTGCCGCTTTAACACTTAGTTTCATATGTGCTCCCAATAGGGTTTTTAAGGATTGAAGTAATAAATATTCAAGTTTATTCAAAAAAAAAGATTTGTCACCCGCTGGATCGCGATATAATCACACTACTTGAAAAGTTGCTATTGTCTTATGAAGGTGTCTTTAAAGGTTTATTAAGTGATTATCTCTCGTTACCTCGCACGCGAAGTCGTGAATACAATGCTGGCAGTGACGCTGGTACTGCTGCTGGCCTTTCTTAGCCAGCAAGTTGTGCGTTACATGAATTACGTAGCCATAGGAAAGATACCGACGGATGTATTGTTATTGCTCGTCAGCTATGAAATTCCCTATCTTTTGGCTTTTTTGCTGCCCTTGGGCTTGTATCTTGGCATTCTTCTTACTTACGGCCGTCTATATGCTGATAATGAAATGTCTATTCTCCAGATGTATGGATATGGTAACCGGCGTATTCTCAGGCTGACAGCATTGCTGGCTTTATTCATTGTTGCAGCCGTGCTTTATCTGATGCTCTGGGTCAATCCTCTGATCTCTGCCAAGAGACAACAGGTCATGGCTAGTGACGAGGCAACTGTCCACCTTGTCCAAACCATGATTCCTGGACGTTTCCAGGTGAGTCCGGATGGCAGTCATGTCATGTATGTTGAAAAACTCTCAAGAGACCGCAAGCGTGCCGAAAATGTGTTTATGGCCCAGGACAGGAAAAGCATGGTGAATGGCATGGAACAGGATTCCTGGATGCTGGTGCTGGCAAATGAAGGCTATCAGGCCAAGGATCCGGACTCCAATGATCAGTTGTTTGTTACTGCCGACGGCTATCGATACGAAGGTACGCCAGGCCAGAATGATTACAAGATCATACAGTTTAAAAAATACGCGGTACGGATACCGCAAAATGATGTGCGTGTGACGCATGAGGAAGATGAATCTCTCTCAACACTGCAACTCTTGCAGAGTTACTCAAACCCAAAACGGGCCGCTGAGTTTCAATGGCGTTTTTCAGTGGCAATTTCAGCCTTTTTGCTGGCGCTGCTTGCGGTGCCCTTCAGCATGGTGCAGCCAAGACAGGGACGATACCTGTCATTGCTTCCCGCGATACTGATCTATATCGTTTATATCAATCTGCTTTTTATTGCCAGGCGCTGGGTAGAGCAGGGTAATGTTCCCGTTATATTAGGCATGTGGTGGGTGCATGGCATCATGCTGGTGTGTGTGTTGGCTGTCATGTTACTCGGTAACCGACAATGGTTTAAAACACGATGATTAAAATCCTGCAGCAATACATAATGAAAACGATTATTGGCGCGACAGCCATGTCAGCGCTGGTCATCATTGGTGTTTTGTTTCTGATGAACATGCTTGGTGAGCTGAAGAATATTGGCCAGGGTGATTATGGTCTTGGCCAGGCGTTCCTGTATGTCTTGTTGCGTATGACCAGCGTAGTTTATCAGTTTTCGCCACTGCTGATACTGTTAGGCTGTATTGTGGGTCTTAGCCTGTTGACGTCACATAATGAGCTTGCGGTCATGCGCGCTTCAGGTTTTGCCATTCGAAAAATTATTACCAGTGTGCTTGGCGCGGCAATCGTAATGATTCTTGCCATCAGCATTGCTGGCGAATGGTTAGGTCCTGGTTTAAGTTATAAAGCCGAGGTACGCAAGGAAAATGCGCAAAATGCAGGCCAGGCAGTGGTGACTGCAGCCGGTGTCTGGTTTCATATTGATAATAATTTCATTCATATCCAGCATGTCGTGGGCAGGCAGCTTCTGGAGGGTGTGACCCGGTATGAATTTGATGATAAACATCACTTGCTGGTCGCCTATTACGCCAAGTCATTATCATTCCAGGACAGTCAGTGGAAAATGCATGATGTGGTCAAGACAATATTTCTCAATGAACGGACCAAAAGCTATTCATACAAAGAAGCACTCTGGGATTTGAAGTTGAATACCAATCTCTTGAATGTAGGCCTGGTGGATCCGAATGAAATGTCCCTGCCCAGGTTGATGAAATTTGTTCGCTATCTGGAACAGAATGGGCTGCAGGCGAGTGAATACAGGTTTGATTTCTGGCAGCGCGTCTTTCAGCCCCTGGCTTCTCTGGTCATGATATTCCTGGCTATTCCATTTGTGCTTGGCGCCTTGCGGACCTCGACAATGGGGTGGCGAATCGTGGTGGGTATCATGACTGGGTTTGTCTTTTTCATACTGAATTCGTTTTTTGGCCAGCTATGTGTTGTCTATCAGATTCCAACCTTGATTGCTGCTATCTTTCCTCCTATAATCTTTGCCCTTTTTGGGGTAATCCTTTCAAATCGTCTGATAAGGTATTAAAAAACAAACAGTTTATTTAATATTACTTTAATTTATGTCTAGTAGAATAGGCTTACTGAAAATAATGATAGAAGTAATTTATCACTGACAATAATAACAATAGCACTAGCACTATTAAAAATATAAACGAGGAGAAGGGTATCATGAGTAATACAAGACCGACTGAAGGTAGTAATACACCCGTTAAGCCATTTTCATATAAAGAAATTGTACTTCCATTTTTGACCGCAGGTCTCACCGGAAGCACCATTGCGTGCACGCTTTATCCAATTGAGTATATTCAGACCCGTATGCAAATCGGGGTGGCAAAAAGCAATCTCGGATTTTCTGCATTCTTTCTCGCAAACTGGCGACCTATTTTTACCGGATTGTTTCATGCCAATAAAGCATCTTTGGTTAAAAATGGTGTTTTATCACAGCGTGATAGTGTGCATGATCAGGTGCATGGGTTGCATGATAATGAAAAACCAATTACAGCGATGAAACGTTATATATCAACTGTGGCTACAGCAGGTATTATTGGTTTTTTTGATACCGTATTTACCCATTATTTTGCAAATCATCGTATTCGTAACGCGATGGGTGAAACCGTTAAATTCAAGTCCAAGGCTGAAATGCGTCAATTTGCCTTTGCTGGTATTAACCCTCGCTTGTTCCGCAATTTCTTCAATGCATTTTTCTGTATCGGTGCGAATACCATTATACAGCCCAAGGTGAATGATCTGTTTCCTGGTAATCAGTACCCAATGATTAATTTCATATTCTCGAACCTCTCTGCTGGTATGATGGGCAGTTTTATCATGAATCCGCTGGATGTGATTTATAAGCGTAAAATCCAGCAAATGGATATGAGTACAATGAAGACCCCCAGCGCGTGGAAAGTTGCAAAAGAGCTAATCAGGGATGGCGCCAGACCATACTTCACAGGGTCGCTATCTGTTGGAACATTGTTTAAAGGTGCTTTTCATGGAACCAAACCGTTATTCGTTGGCTCAATTTATGGCGGCGTGATGAATGCCATCGTTTTCGGTATTCTAAACGGCGTAGATTTTGAAAAATGTGCTCGCGTCATTCTTGCTATGGATTGGACTGAGGGACAAAAAGTATCGAAAAAGAAGCTGCCCCAGCCAAGCTCGGTGAAAATCGAGGAAGTTACTGATGAATCGAAGAATGATTCTATCACGCCAAGAAAACAATAACAGGAAGTGATTTTTGCAAAAAACCACCTGCGTAACAGGTGGTTTTTTTGTTTGTGCAATGACGAACCAGAATTATCGATGGATGGAATATTGCGCTGGATGATCGTGAGTAGACTCTATCTGCGGCATTCCGGATTGCAGGTGTCTTCCTGTGTTACCAAATCTCTGGTTGAAAAAGTGAAAAATCAGAGCTTGTACGCCAATATTAATTCCGAGAAATAACCCTTCTGCGTGATTTAGTGATAATTTCGGCATCGCTGTTCGTGTGAAAAATCTTGTCCACATTTTCTGAATCTCCATTAGCAAGGTAGCAACTTTATTAGAATTAGTCTTTCTGATAAGAAATGAATGCAATCAATCGTGCTTATCAAGATCTGCGAGGGCGCTTTGATTGATTGTCGCAAGTCTCATTGTTTGCTGAACTATCTTGGGTATTTGAGTTAGATCTGTTTGACTGACTGGATTGATTTAAATAATGCAGCGCCGCTGCCTGACATCCGATACTCATTGTAGCAAATACAAATTCGGCTTGTTTGATTCCTGGTTTGAACATTCTGAACATAGCAACTACCCCCATATTGATCATTATTTGAACTATTCTACGGTACAAGATTGCCTTATCCTTTGCAAGGCATTTTTTGATCAATCTTGTTTCGGGATACAGTTTTCTTAAAACAAGATTAAATCACTAAAGCAGAAAAATGCGTTGAGTGCAATAAGAAGTTAGTCATTACTGAGCAATGGCTCTTGAATATTTTACTTTGGGCTATATAGTATCCCCAAATCCAGCGTATCGAGGCTGACGGTATTGCCAGAACGCGGTTATTCCGTTGGCAGGCAGTTTCTGCGGCTGGATCAGTAGTAAGGTTTTCAACATCGTTTGATCATTTGGAGGCAAACATACATGGTTGTTGATGCGCATCAGGAAAAACTCAGTTTTCAGGCCGAAGTAAAACAGCTTTTGGATATTGTTGTTCATTCCCTTTATAGCAATAAGGAAATCTTCCTGCGCGAACTGATTTCTAATGCGTCTGACGCTATTGATAAATTGCGTTTCCAGGCATTGTCTGATCCAGCTTTATTTGAATCCGATTCTGAACTGACCATACGCATACGCTTTGACAGTGAAGCGCGGACGATTACCATCAGCGACAATGGCATAGGCATGAGTCGTGATGAGGCTGTCGAAAATCTGGGAACAATAGCCAAATCAGGCACACGTGAGTTTCTGTCGCGTCTGACAGGCGATCAGAAAAAAGACGCGCACCTCATCGGACAATTTGGCGTCGGCTTTTATTCATCATTCATAGTTGCTGACAAGGTGACAGTTATTTCGCGCCGGGCAGGAATTGGCGCTGAACATGGTGTGCAATGGGAGTCAGCCGGAGACGGAGAATATACCGTTGCCAATGTTGAGAAAAAAAACCGCGGCACAGATGTGATATTGCATCTTAAGGAAGGCCAGGAAGAATTTCTGAATGAATGGCGTTTGCGCAGCATCATTACGAAATATTCTGACCATATCAATATTCCGATACAAATGCTGAAACGGACCGATGACGGCAAGGAAACAACCGAATGGGAAACGGTCAATCGCGCTACCGCGTTATGGTCTTTGCCAAAAAGTTCGGTGACAGATGATCAGTACAAGGAGTTTTATAAACATATCGCGCATGATTTTGAAGATCCGCTTGCGTGGACACACCATAAAATTGAAGGCGGGAATATTGATTATACCTGTCTGTTATATTTGCCAAAACAGGCTCCATTTGATATCTGGCAGCGTGATACCCATCATGGATTGAAACTGTATGTACAGCGTGTATTTATTATGGACCAGGTAGAACAATTCATGCCGCATTATTTGCGCTTTGTCCGCGGCGTGCTGGATACAACAGCCTTGCCATTGAATATTTCACGTGAAATCTTGCAGGATCATCCATCCATTCCTAAATTGCGCTCTGCGCTGGTTCGACATGTGCTCGACCTGCTTGAACGGATGACAAAAGACGACAAGGAAAAATATGCTGGGTTCTGGAATGAATTTGGAAATGTGCTCAAAGAAGGGCCCGCGGAGGATTTTGGAAATCGTGAGCGCATCAGCAAGCTGCTGCGATTTGCATCGACCAGTTCGGATGCTGCCGGGCAGATGATATCACTGGACGATTATGTCGGGAGAATGAAGCCAAACCAGAAAAAAATCTATTATATCACTGCGGAAAACATCAATGCTGCGCGTTCCAGTCCGCATCTGGAAATTTTCCGGAAAAATAATATTGAAGTATTGCTGATGACAGACCGGATCGATGAATGGGTGGTTGGCCATATTCCTGAATTTAATGGCAAGCCATTACAGTCAGTCGCAAAAGGTGATTTGCAGCTCGATGAAATTGTTTCAACAGATGCTGAAGCCAAAAAAGAAGAAGAAAAGAAAGAGCATGATTTACAGCAGGAATTCGACGGACTGTTAAAGAAAATCAGGTCGATACTGGATAACAAGGTCAAGGAAGTGCGTTTGTCGCACCGATTGACTTCATCACCAGTCTGTCTGGTGCGAGACCAGAATGCGCTTGGTCCGCAAATGGAACGATTGTTAAAAGCAACAGGGCAGCAGGTGACGGAAGTTAAACCGATACTTGAGGTTAATCCTGAACATCGCATCATCAAAAAGCTGCACGCAGAGTCCGATGAAGAAAAGCTACAGGAATGGACGCATATCCTGTTTGATGAAGCCTTGCTAGCGGAAGGCAGTTCATTGGCAGATCCAGCGGGATTTGTACACAGGATAAATAAATTATGGATGGAAATGTTTTAAATACTAACCCGGGATGATACCCGAAATATTCTAGAATCATGTCATGCCGGACTGGCATGACTGATTGCTAAAATAAAAACTATGGAGAAACTATCATGCTAATCGGCGTTCCAAAAGAGATCAAAAACTTTGAATATCGGGTTGGGCTGGTGCCAAGCAGTGTCAGGGAATTGATTGCTCATGGCCACGAAGTCATCATCCAGAAGGGTGCGGGTGAAAAAATCGGCTTTGATGACGAATCCTACAAGCATGTTGGCGCCCGTATCACTGATACGGCCAAGGAGATTTATCAGCAGGCTGACATGATCATTAAAGTCAAGGAACCGCAGCCCGATGAATGCCGTATGTTGCGTGAAGACCAGGTTTTATTCACGTACTTGCATTTGGCGCCAGACCCGGAGCAGGCAAAACTCCTGCAGGAATCCGGCTGCGTGGCCATTGCCTATGAAACCGTCACCAGTCAGCATGGTGGTTTGCCATTATTGGCGCCCATGAGTGAAGTGGCGGGAAGAATGGCCATTCAGGCTGGTGCAACCAGTC